>Ga0302197_10003641_pt1 | contig 13871 bp, 9 predicted proteins | sample II_Bog_N2_1_FD_193526 | JGI IMG/M metagenome (GOLD analysis project Ga0302197, IMG submission 193526) | Peat permafrost microbial communities from Stordalen Mire near Abisko, Sweden - II_Bog_N2_1 | ecosystem: Environmental > Terrestrial > Soil > Wetlands > Peat | place: Sweden: Abisko, Stordalen...
CTTCTGCCGCTTCCAGGACAGGCTCCGCCACAGCTGTCGGCGCAGCAGCAGGCGCAGCAGCCACCGGGGCTGGGGCTGGCGGAGTTGCGCTGCGGCGAACGCCGCGCAAGGCCTTGACCTTGGCCAGACGCTTCTCTTCCTCGTCGACGCGCACGGTGATGAATTTGATCACCGGCTCGGTAACGCGCAAGCGGCGCTCCAGCTCCAACACCACCGCGCCGTTGGCCTCGATGGTCAGCAGAACGTAGTTGCCGTCGTTGAACTTGCGCACCATATAGGCCAGCTTGCGCTTGCCCATCTTCTCGACTGTCTTGACCAACCCGCCACCCTTGGTGACGTTGTCGGAGAAGCCGGCGATCAGCTTGTCGACATCTTCTTCGGCCGCATCGGGCCGAACAATGAACATGACTTCATACACACGGGACATCCGGTTTCCTTTTCCGCTGAAAGATCAGGGTTCGTCCCCGATTCTCAGCCTTTCCCGCCGGTGCAAACACCATAGCGGCTATTCATTTTGCTTCTTACTTCAGTTGTTCCGCGACATCTTGCAAAAACTGTCGTGAATATGGAGCAATGAAATCAGGATTCATGGGCCTATTCCCTATTCCCTGTTCCCTGATCCCTGTCTTTCCTATTAAACTCGTTCATCGCGGCTGCCGGTCCCACTTCGAGGATGCGCCGCGTAGCGGTTGCTACCCGGTCCAACACCTCGTCCAGCACCGTCAAATCCGCCTTGCGCATGGGCGAGAGCAGATAATCCCTGCCGAGCCGCCCGCCGCCACCAGCGGCAATTGCTTCCGGTGGCAAATCGAGCCCCACGCCAATGCGCAGACGCAACCACTCTTGAGTGCCCAGGGCGCCGGTCACGCTGCGGGCTCCGTTGTGCCCTGCAGGCGAACCGCGCTCCCTGATCTTGAAGCTGCCCAGCGGCAGGTCCAGCTCGTCTTGAATCACGAGCAGATCCTTTGCCGGGTCAACCTCAAACTCTCGAACCAGCGCGGCCACAGCCAGCCCGCTCAGGTTCATAAAGGTTTCCGGCTTTGCCAGGACCACCACGCGTTCTGCCATGCGGCAGGTTGCGGTAGCGGCCTTGCAGCGCCGGTTCTGGACCACAACTCCCTCTTGCTGGGCGATGCGGTCGATGGCCATGAACCCCGCGTTGTGCGGGGTCCACAGGTATTCGAGTCCTGGATTGCCCAGCCCCACAATTAAAAAAGGGCTGCGCACGCAGGATTCTGTGTTCCCAGCGAGCGATTTTGGCTCGCTGGGGTGAACGAACTGGCTTTCCTCGGCCAAGGGTTACTTCTTTGCCTCGGACTTTTTCCCCGCGGCTGCCGCATCGGGCTTCTTGGCCGCATCTTCCGCCTTGCCGCCCTTCTTGGCAACTTCCGGCTCGCCAGGTGTAGCACCCTCTGCTGTTGCTGCCGCCGCCGCTGCCGCTTCGGCTGCTTCGACTTCGGCCGCGGTCGGCGCTTCTTCGCGAATGGTGGCAACGTGAGCCACGGTAGCATCCTCGGAGTTGAGGTACTTGAACTTATCCGAGTGAGGCAGTTCGCTGACGCGCAACACGCCGTGCAAATCCAGATGGCTGACATCCAAAGTGAAGTGACTGGGAATGTCGGCTGGCAGGCACTCGATATCCACCTCGCGAATGACCTGTTCCAGGATTCCGCCGCTCTTGACACCCTCTGGAATCCCCAGCAGCTTGACGCGTACCTTGACGTGCAGGGTCTTATCCATGGCGATGCGTTTGAGATCGATATGAATCAGCTGATCTTTCATCGGCTCGCGCTGCCAATCAACGACCATGGCCTTGGCCGCTTTTTGGCCGGCGACTTCGACATCGAAAATGGTGTTGTGGCCGGTCTCGGAAAAAATAATCCGGGAAATCTGCTTGGGGTCCACCTCGATGGCCACCGGATCATGCCCCGGACCATACAGCACGGCGGGAATCATGCCCGCGGCGCGTACTCGGCGCGCGGCATTCTTGTTGAACTTGCCCTCACGGGGCTTGGTTACGACTACTTCTGACATTCGGTCTCTCGTTTCCTGGGTTCGGGCACGAACGGTTGAGGTCCGCTCCCTTTGTTGAAAAGCCAGGGGTAAGGGATTAGGGTTTAGGGATTAGCTCGAAGCAGCTTTGGCCGCTCCCTAATCCCTAATCCCTAACCCCTAATCCCTCAATTGAACAGCGAACTTACGCTGGTTTCCATGTGAATGCTCTCAATGGCCGCTCCGAGCAAGCCGGCGATGGAGAGAACCTTGATTTTTGATAGCTTCTGCGCCGCCTCGCGCAGGGGAATGGTGTTGGTAACCACCACCTGTTCCAGCCGCGAGTTGGCGATACGTTCGATGGCCGGTCCGGAAAGCACGGCATGGCTGGCGGCGGCATAAACGGTGGCCGCGCCGGCTTCGTAGAGCGCGTCGGCAGTTTTTACCAGCGTGCCGGCGGTATCGATGATGTCGTCGAGGATGAGGCAGCTCTTGCCCTTCACGTCGCCGACAACGTTCATCACTTCGGCAACATTGATGTCCGTGCGGCGCTTATCCACGATGGCCAACGGAGCTCCCATCTTCTGCGCGAAGAAGCGGGCACGCTCCACTCCGCCGGCGTCCGGTGAAACCACGGTCAGGTTGGGAAGGTGCAACTCGCGGAAGTAACTCACCAGCACCGGGCTGGCAAAGAGATGGTCGACGGGAATGTTGAAGAAGCCCTGAATCTGCGCCGCGTGCAGGTCAACGAAGAGGGCTCGGTTGGCGCCGGCAGTGTGCAGCAGGTCGGCGATGAGCTTGGCGCTGATGGCCACGCGGGGACGGTCTTTGCGATCCTGGCGGGCGTAGCCGTAATAGGGAACCACTACCGTAATTCTGGCCGCGGAGGCTCGCTTGAGCGCGTCAATCATCACCAGCAGCTCTACCAGGTGCTGATCCACCGGGTAACAGGTGGGCTGGACAACAAAAACATCGACGCCGCGCACATTCTCCAGCAATTGAAAGTAGACTTCGCCGTCGGCAAAGCGCTGCATTTTGGCTTCGCCCACCTTAACCCCAATGTGAGTAGCGATTTCTTCGGCCAGTGGCCGGTTGGCCGTGCCGCTGAAAAGCTTGAATCGTTTGTCCTCGCTCAGGTTGCGGCTCCGCTTGCGCTCGGGGACCAGTTTCGTCTCCTTCGCCTTTGCGGCAGCGTCCGGAGGCGACAGAACAAATCCCGCGGAGGTGGACTCTTTGTCTGCGCCGTCGTCCGGCGTCTTTGGCTCGCTCGACTGTTGTGCCATTTCGTTCGTTACGGTTTCCGCTTCCATCTTCGCACTGCCTCCAAGCTGGTTGGCTTTGGGCTACTGTTCAATGGCCACTGACCACTGACAACTGAAAAACTGGCTGGGCGACCAGGATTCGAACCTGGACAAGTGCCTCCAAAGGGCACTGTCCTACCATTAGACGATCGCCCAATTTGCAGCCGTTGCCGAGTCTCTCTTGCGCAACGGACGGCTGTCAACCTGTTTACGGCAGAAGCATTTCGCGCCAGTATTTTGAGCGCGGCAGGGTGCGGGTCAACGTGCTCCGCACTCCAGCCGGCCGCAAACGCTCTTGCGCTACTTCCGCATCTCCGCGGGTCCTGTACAACCCGAAGAGCGCTGAACCGGACCCGGACAGCGAAGCATGGAGGGCTGCCTCCGGTGTGTCCGAAGCCGCAAGAATGCGCTTGATTTCTGCAAGGGAAGGATGCTGGGGAAAAACAACGCGTTCAAAGTCGTTCTCGATCCAGCTCGTAATCCCGGTGCGGACAAGCGCGGACTCCATCGGTCCGGCCAGGTCCCCTTCATTCGAGGGAACACCGGAGGAGCCTGCTCCCTGCCGTCCTTCCGGAATCGCTTCCGCAAAGGCGCTGGCATAGGCGTGGCTCAACTCTTTTAGTTTATCTGTGCTGGCCTCGGCGGTCAAACCCTCGGCAAGGCAAAGGGAGTCCCAATCGCGAAAGGCCTGCGGGGTCGAGACGCCCACCTCCGGCATGGCCACCACGCACCAGACCGGCTCAAAGTCCGGCAGGGGGTCAACCTGCTGGCCACGATCCCGGCCCAGAACCGCTCCGCCGATTAGGAAAAGTGGCACATCGGAGCCTACCTTTGCCGCAATCTCCAGCCGCCGCGCAGACCAGTCTGCTGGCTCGCTAACTCGTTGAATAGCTGGGTGCCCCTCCCTCGCCACGTTCGTGTTTTTGCGGCCAGGGCGGGAATCCTCAACGCTCGACGCAATCCCCAGCTCTGCCTCCAGCCCCACCAGCGCGGCAACAGCATTGGCCGACCCCGCGCCCAGCCCGCCCTGCACCGGCAGACGCTTTTCGATATGAATCTCGACCTCGGCGGTGAGATGCAGCGCCTCCAGCGCCAGCGCAACCATCTTCCAGGCAGTGTTGCGCTCATCGGTGGGAACGCGCGCGTCATTGGAGGTCAGCCGCAGCGACGTCACCGCCGCAGAATACGCGGTAACCGTAACCAGGTCATAGAGTTCCAGGGTCTGGTAGACGGTGGCCAGGGCATGGTAGCCATCGGGACGCGGCACCCCGATGTAAAGGCCAAGGTTGATCTTTGCGTGCGAACGAACGGCTGTGGGCATACCGGCTTATTGTAGTGCGTAGCCGTACTCGGACCTGATATTCTTGCCGCGTTATGCCCATTTCGTTGGCCCCGATCCAGCCTTCTGCACCGCCGCCGGTCTACTGCGTGGAATGTGGCTGTGAGGTTGACCCAGCGGCATGGCTCTGTGGCACCTGCGGCAAGAATGTTCATGAACCCGGATCAACGACGTCAACCCGCCCGTTTGCGCCCGCTTCTTTGAAGAGTTCAAAGCCGGATCGATACATAGGCGCGCGGATATTCGGGACTATTCTGGTCGTGGGTTTTTTTATATTGCGGGATGGTTTGAAATGGGGGTGGATTCGCCGCAACAGCCCTGGACATCTTTACGGATGGGCTGTGTCAGCGTTTTGGGTTGCACTTCTTATCATCCTATGGAGTGATGGATTTTTTGACCATCGGCGATGAAGCCAACATGCAAAGAGTGGAAGCTGCCGAGTGGAGCTTGTTTGTACAGTTCTTGATATAAAAAATTTCATGGTGCCGAAGAAGGGACTCGAACCCCCACACCCTTGCGAGTACGTGGACCTGAACCACGCGCGTCTGCCAATTCCGCCACTTCGGCACAGTACACAGGTCCAGCGTTCTCCACTGAACCGGCAGCATCTCTGAGTCTCGCAAATGCGGGACCCGGTGTCAAATTTTGGCAGTGTGAATGGGCCGGATGAGCCGGAGCAAATAGCTCCGGCCGCGGCGTTAGTGTAGTTGCTTACACCAGCTTTGCGTCGAGCGTAATCTCTGTGTTATTGGCGAAGAGCTTTGAAATAGGGCATCCGGCCTTGGCGTCGGCCGCAGCCTTGGCGAAAACCTCCGCTGAAGCGCCAGGAACGCTGGCCGTGGTGGTCAGCGCGATGCGAGTGACCGCAAAGCCACCCTCCACCTTGCCCAGCGTAACCGCCGCGTGGGTTTCGATCTTGGTGGGCGTCAGCCCCGCGCCGCCCAACTGCGCTCCCAAGGCCATGGAGAAGCAGCCGGCGTGCGCCGCCGCAATCAACTCCTCAGGCGTGGTGCCCGCAACTGCGCCTTCAAAGCGCGTGGCGAATGAGTAATTCGCGTCCTTCAGAACGCCCGTCGCCGTGGAGATCGTGCCTTTGCCTTCCTTCAGTGAACCTGTCCAAACCGCGCTTGCCTTGCTTGCCATTTTTCCTCCTTGGGGATTGTGAGTATTGCTGAGTTCAAATTCGGTTGATCGCCCTGCCGTTCAAAAAAACGGAGCACGGCAAAAACCCTGTCTAGTAGTTGATGCGGCAGACGCCCGCAAGGATGCGCCGAACCAGTAGAACGAAAGGCTTGCTCGCCGCGCACGGCCACCGCTAGCTGATCACTTGTCCCCGCACGAATTCGCAATCTCCCAGTTGATGTAGACGGGATTGCCCAGCAGCCACATCTTGCCGTCAACGCCCATGACTTCCGCGCGGAACCAGTGACGGCGGCCATCGCTCACCCAGGGCAAAGAAAAACTCTGATCCGCCGATGTAATCGCCGTGCTGGTTTTAAGGGCGACTTCCTGGCCGTCCTCCAGCCAGCGGACCGTTCCGCCCGCCGCAGCGGCTACACGCAAATCGAAGTTCACTGCTTCGCCTGCGGGCGCGGTGAGAAGATCTCCCGCATGGACAATCTGGTCTCCGGCTCGCGCGGTTACTTCGAGAAGGCGGTCGCGGGTTCCCGCAAGATCGATGAACACGTGCCCTGCGCGGATGCCGGCAAGAATCGCGGGCGTCGAAAGCTCGGTTGCGTAGACGACCGTCGTCGGGCTTCCGATAGAGCCAATTTCATCAAGCGGCTGCATGGGCCGGTGGTTATCGCTCCCGCCAATTCCCGCCAGGCGGCAGCCATTGTTCAATTGCTTATCCCAAAAAGGAATGTTGGGAATTTCGTACTGTTCGCTGCCTCCGTTGACCGCCTCGACAGCAGTCAGCAGATGCATATCCACTTTGGAAGCCGGCGTCCATCCGCAACCCATGCAAATTTCGCCGCTGGGATCGCCGGGATGGTTGATGGAGGTCAGCCCTCCCACGCTTGCGGCGCTGCGTAGCAGCGTATTCACGTCGGGAACCTCTTTGCTGCCCAGGCGGAAATCGACAAAATCGGTGGTGCCAAGAAAGTTGATGTGCCCCTGAAAGGTGGTGATCTCGCGGCCCGGAATCAGCAGCAGCTTGTCGAAGTAGGGTTGCAACTCGCGCATGGGGTTGTACTGCGAGCTCGCGTTGTGGTCGGTGATGGCGATGAAGTCGAGTCCACGGCGAGCCGCGGCATCCGCGCTGAAATAAACCGGGCAAGGGACCATCTTCCCCGTCTGGCTCGCGCATTCGCCATCGCTCTGCGCGGTGTGCAAATGCAGATCGCCGCGATACCACGCCGGCCCTGTCTTCAACGGCACGTTCAAAATCGCAGGCTCGCCGGCCACCGCGCCGCCGGAAGAAAAGTACACATGAAGGGTGTAGTGCGATTGCACGCTGGGGCGAATGTTGGGCACGCCAATCAGAACATTCCACTTGCCCGGAGGTATAACACCCGGAAGGCAGGAGGGAGTCGCATCGGTAATCCCCACCGTGAGCAGGGATTTGTTGCCGCCGCTCCAGCAGCGAAGCTCCACAGGATCAAGCAGGCCCAGATCAAGCGCCGTGTGCTGCTCCTTGCCGGTGTAATCAAAGGTCAGCGTAACCCGCTCAGTGCCGGCGGGTATGTCAAACGGCACTTGAATGTAGGTTTCATTTTGCGAACCCAGAACCACGCCCTCCAGAACCAAATCCGGCGCAGAGGCCTGGACGGTTGCGGAAGTCTGCTGGGCGTCCCTGGCGGTGGCCGCGACCGGAAACAGAAAGAGCAACAATGCGGCGCAGGCGATGGTTGTTCCGGATCGGAATAGTCGTTGAATCATGAAGGTCTCTCCGTATGCGTACTGCAATATTCTCACACCTTTTCGCGCACGATCCCAACCAGGCATCATTGAGCCCGATAAAAGAAAACGCGTGGAGGATTCTTCCTGAAGAAGAATCCTCCACGCATTGTTAGCGTAAAACTGCAAAACCGAAAAACCGTTTAGAAGACGATTTTCGCGGCCAACTGCAACTCGCGCGCCGGCAGGGTTGAGTTGACAATGCCGAAGTTGCCGCCCATCAAGGAGTTTGGATCGCCATAGTTAGTCCGGTTGGTGATGTTGAAGGCTTCGGCGCGGAACTGGAAGTGGGCTCCCCGAACGAGCGGGAAGTCCTTGGTCAGGCCCGTATCCAGTTGCCAGAAGTCGAAGCCGCGGATTCCGTTGCGGGGCGAATTGCCAAAGGGCGTATTGGCCGCCGGGACAGCGTATGCGCTGGAGTTGAGGTATTGAATGCCGCCAATGGTGGGGTTGTAGGCCAGGCTCGAACTCTTAATCGCGCTGCCGGTCAGGTTGGGACGGTAGGTATTACGACCATCAATGGTGATTAGCCCTGAAACCTGGTTGTTCGAGTAGGTGTCCGGGCTATAGTTCATGGTGAGCGGGTCGCCGCTGCGGGCCTGCAGAATATCGGTCATCTGCCAGCCGCCCAGTGCCGTGTCCCAGGCATGGTTCATGTTCCTTCCCAGCCAATGGCCCTTGCCAATAGGCAACGTCCAGACCAGGGAGGTCGCATTGACAAACGGATGGTTGTAAGTGGAGATACCTCGATCCGCCTGCCAGTTGTAGATGTTCTGGACCGAAGGGAGGCCATTGCCGCAGTTGTCGCAGTTGCCGCCGCCGTCCAGTGCCTGGGCCGCAATGTCGATGGCCTTGGACCAGGTGAAGGAGTCCAGCAGGTAGAGCCCAGAGGTGAAGCGCTCCTCCACCTTGGCTTGCAGGCCGTTGTAATTGGAGGTGCCCCAGGGCAACGTGCCGATGATCGAGCCGAAGCCGGGATAGGTGAAAATGCGGGATTGTAGCGAGGCTGTGCCGCTGGACGTGGTTTGCGGCGCGGCCTGGTTGATGTCGTTGAAGAAGACTTCGTGAATGCCGCTGTTGCCCACGTAAGACAGGTCGACCAGCAAATTGTGGCCCATATCGCGCTGTACGCTAAAGAACCAGCTCCGCACCTGCGTGTCGGGCGAATCAGTCGGCATGTACTGGAGAGCCATGTACGAAGCGTTCGAGATGCTGAAGTTTGCGGGGTTTACATAGTTGGCAGGGAAGCTGTTCTCCGTGTTGCGATAGGTAGGCAGGCTGGGGTAAACATACTGCAGCGCGATGATGCCGTAGGGCGCGTTCAGGGTCAGGTAGCTGGAGCCGGCACGGTTCCAGTGCGAATAGCTGATGCCGAAGCCGCCGCGCAGCACCGTTTTGTTGTTCAGGCTGAAGGCCGCGCCGACACGGGGCCCGAAGTCCTTCTTATTCGAATTGATCGTATAGCGGTTGCTGGAGGTGGCCAGCGTCATGGTCTGGGTGGTGATGTTGAAGTTGGACATCTGGTTATTGGCTTCGTAGATGGGCGTGGCGAATTCGTAGCGCAGGCCCAGGTTCACCGTCAGCCGCTTGTTCACCTTCCAGTCATCCTGCACGTAGCCGTACAGGCCCCAATCGCGGATATTGGCGACAGGGGCGTTGGAGAGGGCCATCCCGTAGCGATAACCGAACAGGAAGTCGGCATAGTCGAACATTCTCTGCGTTTGGGAGGTCTGACTTCCAGTAGGGGAGCCAGCTACAGAGAGGGAGGGGCTGATCGCGTAGTAGAGGTTGTTGTTGTAGCCATAGCCGCTCATCTGCGCGGCATACATATCGCCGCCCATCACCGGGTGCAAGTCCTGTTGCGCCACATGGAGCATGGTGTACTCCAGGCCGGCCTTGATTGTGTGGCCGGGAAACAGCCTGGTGTAGTTGACCTTGGGATTCCAGACTGTGGGGTTCTGGTACTGGGGGCTGGTCCACAAGCGGCCAAGAGCGGAGAAGCCGGTTGAGAAGAGCTCGTAGGTGATGCCGCCGGTATATTGCGGGTCAGTGGGCAGGCCGGTAAGGCCGAACTGCGTCAACATGCTGGGTCCGCCGGCCAGTGGTGGAGTCTTGCCCGCCTTCATTTGAGAGAAGCCGAAGCGGGCCTCGAATAAGGACTTCGAATTGATGGTCCAGGTGGCGCCGCCCACAATTTGCTTCACAGGAGCAATGACGTTGCCGTCGCCGTTCATGCCGGCCGAGCCCATAATGGTTCCGGGGTCATAGGCATTCCACCGTGCTTGCGAGTAACGGGTAAAGAGACGCAGGTTTTTCTTTACGTCATAGTCCAACTTCATGTCGCCCTTATCGCGGTTGAAGGTGTCGGGCTCCAGGATGATGTAGTTGTTGGTCATTGCGCTGCTGTTGGTGCGCGGCAGGTAAGGTTGCCCGTTGCTGTCATTGCCTTCCATGATAGTCGCGGCATAGGGGATGACGGCCGACGCGGGAATACCGGCATGTCCGGAATAAGGTGGTGGCAAGTACTGCGTGCCGCCGTAGGCTGTCTGCAAGGCGGTACCACCCTGACCCAGGCCAATACCGAACGTGGTGGTTGAGTTACACGGGTTCACGGAGGTGGTCGGGCCGCCGTTCGGGCCGGTGTAGGGGCAGGGGTCGCTGACCGGCAGGTAGCCAGACCCGACACCGGGGTTGTCAATGATGTAGTAGCCGGAGGGTGAACAGGTGCCGGCGCCGTTGATTCCGGTGCAGGTAAGGCCGCGCTCGGCATCGGTGGGCAGGGTGGAGTCTGCGGTATGAGAGCTGGTCTGGCGGAAACCCTCATAGTCCATGAAGAAGAAAAGTTTGTCCTTCTTCAGAGGACCGCCCAGGGTGGCGCCGTACTGGTTTTGGTGCAGCGCCGGCTTCTGAATCTGGCCCGCCGCATTCGGGTTCGGTAAGAAGTAGCCGCTTGCATCCAGGGCCGTGTTGCGCACGAACTCCCATGCCCGGCCGTGAAAATTGTTGGTGCCGTAGCGGGTGACAACATTGACAGTGGCGCCGCCAGAACGGCCATACTCCGCGCTCATGTTGTTGGTCACCACCTGAAATTCAGCCACGGCGTCGGGCGACAATTGCACCACCTGGTTCGAGAATCCCTGGTTGGACGTGCCAAACATGTTGTTGTCCAACCCGTCCAGCATGTAGTTATTGAAGACGCTGCGCAGGCCGTTGATATTGAATGATCCCTCGCGTTGACCGTAACCTTCGCCCTGCTCGCTGGGGCTGGGAACCACGCCCGCGGTCAGCTCGACCAGTTTAGAATATTGGCGTCCATTCAGCGGCAGTTCGACGATTTCGCGCTCATTGACCACCTGCCCGCGTTCGCTCGATTCGGTCTCTAACTGGGTCACATTGGCCATGGTGGTTACCGTAGTGGCCGTTGAAGCAACCTTCAAGGAGACATCCACGCGCTGATGAGCGCCAACCTCCAGGCCAAATTTGGCCACCGCCGATTGGAAGCCCGTCGCCGTCACCTTCAGCTCATAGGTGCCGATGGAGATGTCGATGAACCGGAACTCTCCCCGGTCGTCGGTGGCTACCGTCGCAAGCGCCCCAGTGGCTGTGTTGTGCAACGCCACCTGGCAGTGAGGAACAACCGCTCCGCTCGGATCGGTTACGGTTCCAAGAACCGTTGCCGTATCGAATTGCGCGCGGGCACAGATCGCAAACACTACAAAAAGCACAAAGACTGCTAAACGTCGCATCACTTTCCTCCTGAAATTGAATCTAAAAATTGGACCTGCTCTCCTTCACAGGGATTCCGATTTGGCCGACAAAACTCCGCGACCCGACAGTGGAGTTCTGGAAGAATTCCAGTCGGCCTTATACGGAACGTGATGAAAGAAAAATTACCTATCTTGGGATGAATCTACCCTACGGTGGACTGCTGTCAACCCTTTTTGCGTGAATATCTTGTCGAAAAATATACGACTATAAGGTTAATCCCCTGAAATGAGTATCTTAGACGAAATTATTTTGCGGTAAAACGGGTCTCCCCTTTCCCGCGAAAAGCCGAGGAAAGGGGAGCCCTCATGAAACGCACTACTGCGTGGGCCTGGCCTTGCGGGCCGCTTCAAATTCGTCGCCGGGGAGCCAGTCAATGCTCTTCGGCTGTGACAGAGGCAAAGTAGACCGCATGGGGCGGCCGCACCGGCGATTGTGCATAGGCGCGGGCAATTTCCAGCAGGATGCCGCAGCCGGTGCCGTTGTCAGCCGCGCCGTTGTAGATGTTGTCGCCCTTAGCACACTTCAATCGTGTCCTTCAGAGCACGTCGTCGCCCTCCTGCGGGACAATGGAATCTAGTAGATGCAAGCGGGTGAGCACTTTGCGGGCGAGGCCTGTCAACGCCATCCCGCCCGCCTCCCCAAGCAGAACCCAGCGCCGCACTCCGCCTGCCACGGTCAGAGCGTCGATGTCGTTTTCGGAAACGGTGCGAATGCGCACGGAATAGTTCACCTGCATAATGGCGTGGCGCACACTCAGGCGCAACTCCTCTGCGGGGACTTCTTTTTCGATCAGCGCGGGAAGCTCCCACAAGCCCGGCATCACGGTCTGCGCAGCCGGCCGCTGCTCCAGCAGCACCTCCCGATGCGCCTGTCCAGCCAGCCGTCCGCTACGCACGGAAAGCGCGTAGGCTGCCTCACGGCAAATCATCTTCGGCCGAGGCGCGGTCGGATGCTCCCCCTGGGTCTTGCAGTCGTCGGCCACCGGGCACACCAGGCACTGCGGATTACGCGGCAGGCAGAGGGTTGCGCCCAGCTCCATCAGCGCCTGGTTGGAGTCTCCCGGCCGCTCGGGACTAACCAGCTCGGCGGCCAAAGCCTCGATCTTGTGCCGAAGTTGAGAGCCGCCACCCGCGCGGTTGCCGGCCTTCCAGCCTTCCATCCGGCAAAGCACCCGCTCCACATTGCCGTCCACCACGGCCACCCGCTCTCCGTGAGCGATGCTGGCCACGGCCGCTGCCGTGTAAGCGCCGATGCCCGGCAGCACGCGCAGCTCAGCCGCTGTCGCCGGCATGTTTCCCTGGCAGTGATCCGCCACAAACTGCGCCGCCTTATGCAACATGCGCGCCCGCCGGTAGTAGCCCAACCCGCTCCACGCCGCCAGCACCTCCTGCTCCGGCGCCAGCGCCAGCGAAAGCAGCGTGGGAAACCGCGCCATGAAGGCCTGGTAACGCTCCACCACCACCGCCACGCGGGTCTGTTGCAGCATGATTTCCGAAACCCAGATGGCGTAGGGATCCCGGCTGCGCCGCCAGGGAAGGTCGCGCCGCGAGCGCTCGTACCACTCCAGCAATCGACTCCGTACCCGGACAATCTTTTCCGCGTCCCGGTCCTGCTTGCCCATGCGCACAGATTAACATCCGTTGTAATTGACCGGGCCGGAGCAGCATCCCTACAATCAAGCTGCATTCTTCTTCCGCTCGCATGAACCTCTCCGCGCTCATCATCGACGACGAACAACTGGCTCGCGAGGAGCTTGCCTACTTGCTCACCCAGGTGGGCGGCGTGGACGTGGTGGCGCAGGGAGCCAACGGCATCGAGGCCGTGGAGTTGATCGAGGAGCACCACCCCGACATGGTCTTCCTCGACGTGCAGATGCCGGGACTCGACGGCTTTGCCGTGATTCAGAAACTGATGGAGCGTAGGAACAAGGCGGGGGTGAGCGCGGAGGCCAATCCGTTGCCGCAGATTGTCTTTGCCACCGCATACGATCAGTACGCGGTGCGAGCCTTCGACGTGAACGCGGTGGATTACCTGCTGAAGCCGTTTGACCGCACGCGCGTGGAGCAAGCCGTGGAGCGCGTGCGAGGCCGGTTAACCGGAAGCGCTCCCAATGGCGTGACAGGCCCGCTGCCGGAGTCGCAAATCGACGCGCTGCTGCGTCTGCTTAACCGTCCGCAAGGCGCCAGCCGAACCCCTCAGCCAGCCAAGCTCATCGTCCAGGCGCAGAGCCGCCTGCTGCTCATCGACCAGGCGGAGATCTGTTTCGCGGCCATTGACGATGGAGTGATTCGCGTGGTGACGCAGAGCTTTGAAGGCAGCTCCAAGTGCCGCACTCTGGAGGAACTGCTCGATCAACTTGACCCGGCTGTCTTCTGGCGCGCCCATCGCGGCTTTGTGGTCAACATCAACCACATCCGCGAGGTGGTGCCGTGGTTCAAGTCCAGCTACCAGTTGCGCATGGATGACAAACAGAAGACCGAAATTCCTGTGAGCCGCGCGCAGACCCGCCGGCTGCGGGAGCTTTTTAATTTGTAGTGGATTTCAGCTGCTTTACCCGCCTGGTACCGTGA
>Ga0302197_10003650_pt1 | contig 13841 bp, 7 predicted proteins | sample II_Bog_N2_1_FD_193526 | JGI IMG/M metagenome (GOLD analysis project Ga0302197, IMG submission 193526) | Peat permafrost microbial communities from Stordalen Mire near Abisko, Sweden - II_Bog_N2_1 | ecosystem: Environmental > Terrestrial > Soil > Wetlands > Peat | place: Sweden: Abisko, Stordalen...
CAGCGCTCTCTGGACAACAGACTAGTGCGTCCCCGCGGAGGTCAAAAGATCGCTGGGGTCCAGAGGAGTGTCATGATTTTCACCCAGCGTTTATCTGCTTCCGCGAGTTCTGGTTTGCTTACGGCGGCGCGTGCTCTTACCGTGTCGTTCGTTTCAAAATGCTGCATCGCCGCGGCGCGGCTGGTTCCACTTGCAACAATGCTTCTTGCGTCCGGAGCAGTTTGCACCTTCTCCGCTTCGGCGCAGACTGCGCATTTGAGCCAGACACAAATCGTCCTCAATTTGTCCAGCGCTCTGGACTGGCCCCAGTCCGTCGCAGTGGATGCGAACGAAAATATCTATGTCGCCGATGCCTACAATCACCGGGTAGTGAAGCTCACGCCGTCCAATGGCGGATTGATTCAAAGCACGGTCGGCACGGGGTTCAGTCAACCCTACGGCGTTGCGGTGGATGCAAGCGGGAACGTATACATCACGGATATCTTTGCTACCACCCTCTTCAAGGAAACTCCGAATGGAAGCGGCGGGTATACCCAATCGACCATCGGCAGCGGACTGTATGACGCAGTTTCCGTTGCGGTGGATAAGCAGGGCAATGTGTACGGTACCGAAACCAACAACAGTTTTGTTGGCTCGATTTTCAAAGAGACGTTATCGGGGGGCGTCTATACCCAGAGCTTTCTTCCTGCCCCGACCAGCCACATCTACGGAATCGCGGTCGACGGAAATGGCGACCTCTTTCTCAACGACGGATGGGAGAATGAGATATTTGAGGACACGCCGCTGGCAGGCGGAGGCTACACCACAATGCAGATTTATAGCGGCGGCGGTGCGATGGCTGTGGATTCCCAAAACAACCTTTACATAGCTGGATATCCAGGATCCATCGTCAAGCTGACACCAAACGGGAGCGGCGGTTTCACCTCCAGCTACATTCCGACCGACGATAACGCCATTCCGACACCCTACGGATATTTCGATGCGGCGGGGCTCGCTGTCGATGCGAACGGCGACCTCTTCTTCGACGACCTTTACACCTTCAACCTGATTGAGGAGTCGATGTCTGGCGCGAACTTCGGCCAGGTGCCCGTTGGGACAACCGCTTACCCTGTCTCGATGTACTTTACGTTCGACACTGCAGGTACCTTGGGAAGTTATTCGATAGATACAGACGGCGTGCCGAACACCGAGTTTACCGATTCCTATTTGGGAACCTGCTATTCGAACCAGACCTACCCCGTCGGTTACGCCTGCAATGTTGACGTGTCCCTGACGCCGGCTGCTCCTGGTACAAGAGCGGGCGCGGTAGTTCTCAGCGATGGCAGCGGGACCCCATTCGCCACCGGCTACGTGCAGGGCACGGGGGTGTCGCCTTTGGTGGGATTTGATGGCGGCTCACCGGCCCCGTTGATCACCGGAATGGATGCACCTCTTGGCGTGACGGTGGACGCCTCTGGCAATATCATTGTCGCCAACTCCGGAACAAAGGATGTTCTGCTGAACGCGCCGGGAGGAGGGCAATCGCAGGTTGGCAGCGGCTTTGTAAATCCCACTGGTGTGGCAGAGGATGGCGCAGGGAATATCTTTGTCGCCGATAGTGGCTCTGTTTATGAAATTGCAAAAGTAACAGGTGCTCAAACCAATTTGAACATCAGCGGCCTGACGAACCCGAACGATCTAGCGATTGATGGGGCTGGGAATCTTTACATCAGCGAACCAAATTTGGGCAAGGTCATGAAGGTGACGCCGGCCGGGATACAGACAAGCGTAGGTACTGGATTGAATGCGCCGCGAGGCCTCGCCGTGGATGCAGGCGGGAATGTGTACATTGCCGATTACGCCGCTGGGAATGTTTATGTTGTCGCGCCATCTGGAACGCAATCGACGATCTCCGGATTAGGAGGCCCATCGGGCGTGGCCGTGGATGCGGCCGGTAATGTGTATGTCGCCGTGTACGGAAGTGGAGAGCTGGTGGAGGTTGCACCCGGCGGGGCGCGCACTACCCTTGCAAGCGGCCTCGCCAGTCCATACGCTGTTGCGTTGGATGGCAGCGGAAATCTCTATTTCTCCGAGTATGGTTCCGGTACGGTAAAAAAGATCGACCGTGTCGATGCGCCAGCTTTGAATTTCGCCAGCACCGCCGTAGGAACAACCAGTGCCGATAGCCCCAAAATGGTGACGCTTGCGAACGATGGGAACGCTGCGCTTTCCTTCCCGATTCCAATTTCAGGCAACGATCCAAGTATCGGAACGAATTTCAATCTTGTAAGTGGCGACCCATCGGAATGCCCGGTTGTCTCCGCCGGCTCTTCTCAGCCGGGGACACTGGCAGTTGGCGCATCTTGTGTGCTGCCGGTGAGCTTTACGCCGGTATCCGCCGGAAACATTTCCGGAGCGCTCACGCTAACGGATAACAGCCTGAACGCAGTCGCGCCGAATTACGCAACCCAAAGCGTTCAACTGCAGGGCACTGCCACACAAAGCCTGGCCGTGCTCACGAATCCCACACCGAACGTGGGTACTGTGCTGGGAACCAATGCGACCTTCAACTGGACTACCGGCACCGGGGTCTCGTCGTACGACCTTTATCTTGGGACTACCGGACCAGGATCGAGCAATGTTTATACGTCGGGCCACGTCACGACGACTTCCGTAACCGTGGCCTCGCTGCCGTCCAACGGGATTACCGTCTATGCAAGGCTGTATTCATATATCAATGGCGGCTGGCAATACCTCGACTATACCTACCTGGAGTCGGGGACACCCGTACCGGCTGCGCTCACTTCTCCCACGCCGGGAGTGAGCACTGTGCTCGCCACCAGCAATGTGACCTTCCAATGGAATGCCGGAACCGGAGTGAGCCTGTACCAGCTTAACCTGAGCGCAATTGCGCCGGGTGGAAGTGAGCTGCTGCTATACAAAGGCGCGGCAACTTCTGCAAATGTGCCCAGCCTGCCCTCAAACGCCGTAACGGTTTACGCAAGGCTCTATTCAAGGATCAACGGAGCCTGGCAGTATAACGACTACGTCTATACCGAAAGCGGCATACCGACTCCGGCTGCCTTGACATCTCCCACTCCTGGCTCAAGCACTTTGCTGGGCACGAGCAGTGTGGAATTCCAGTGGTCTACCGGGACCGCAGTCACCCTGTACCAGCTCAACCTCGGCACGACAGCCCCTGGCTCAAGCGACCTGTTCTTCTACAAGGGTGCGGCAACTTCCGCGAACGTGTCCAGCCTGCCCGATAACGCAGTAACGGTATATGCAAGGCTCTATTCAAAGATCCACGGTTCCTGGCAGTATAACGACTACGTCTATACCGAGAGCGGTACGCCGACGCCGGCAATGCTAACATCGCCCACGCCGGGGTTGAGCACCTTGCTGGGCACGAGCAATGTGGCTTTCCAGTGGAGCGCCGGCACTGGGGTTAGTCTCTACCAACTCAACCTGAGTGCCGTATCGCCTGGAGCGAGCGACCTGTTCCTTTACAAGGGCGGGGCAACTTCCGCGAACGTGCCCAGCCTGCCCGCAAACGGAGTGAAGGTTTACGCAAGGTTGTACTCAAAGATCAACGGAGTGTGGCAGTTCAACGACTACGTTTATACGGAACAGTAGCGATGCGGATGTTCCAGCGCACCCTGACGTGGCGCCCGGAATTCATCGAGGTTGGAGGCCTTGATGAATTCCGGGGTCACGTTGCGCAGGTTTAATCCGTGGCCATGATTGGATCCTTAAGCTACGTCGGAAGGTACTTCGAACGTCACCAGTTCGGACCGAAATCCGCGCGTGCGTACCGCTCCGTAGGCAATGCCTGCAATCATCCAAACAGCGCCCAGCACCAACGCAGGTTGGCTGAGATGCACCCAGATGAATCCGCAGATGAGGAAGCCCAGGGCCGGAACAATGTACGCGCCAACGTTGCCGCTCTTCTCTCCGCGGAGGTGATGTACAAATGCTGCCGCATTCACGCCCATGAAGGCAACGAACGCGCCGAAGTTGAGGCACTCCGCGCCGATTTCGTATGCGCCTCCGCCAAGCTTGTCACTGAAGAACTGGAGCAGTCCGGCGCCGACGAGCGCGAATCCGCCGACAGCGATAATGTTGTTGCGTGGGATTCGACGCTTCGGCTCGATGGCTCCAAAGAACGACTTGGGTAGAGCGTTCCCGCGGCCCATGCCGTAGAGCAATCGTCCGGCTGCAAGTTGCGATCCCATACCGGAACCCATGTTGGCAACCAGAAGTGTGAAGTTGACGATTTGAAACAGGATCGCGCCGCCAGCTTGGCGCGAAATGATTGCGAAGGCTGAAACAACATCGTCGCCGGTGAATTCCTTCGATCCCCAGATGAGTTGCGCCGCATAGACTTCCACACCGGACAATACTCCAGTGATCAGGCATACCAGCACCGTGGCCAGCATGATGTTGCGGCGCGGGTTCTCCACCTCTTCAGAAAACGTTGAGACCGCGTCAAAGCCGATATATGTAAGCACCGCTACGGACGTGCCGGCAAAGATGCTGGAAGGATGAAAGCTGCCTGCCTCGTAGAAGGGATGCGTGAAGTATCCCGGATCGTGTTGCACGCCCCACACCGCACGCACTACCGCAGCAAGGAACAGCGCTACCACAACGACCATGCCCGCGCACAGCGCCTCATTCATACGCGCTGACGTCTTGATACCGCGAAGGTTGGTCCATGTAAAGAACGCTGCGAAGAATACGATCCACACATAAAACGAGAGGCCGGGCAGGATATTCATCGCTGCCTGCGCGCAGAACGCTGTGCAGATGAGGGGGTTGATCAGGTAATCCATTACCATGCCCCAACCGACCACGTAGCCAAGTGCGGAATGCATTTCCTGGCCGACGTATGTATAAGCGGACCCTGCGCTGGGATAGATTCTCGCCATGCGTCCATAGCTGATGGCGGTGAACAGCATGGCCACCATCGCGATCAGAATCGCGGTCACTACGTGCCCATGCGCCTTGTTGCTGATGACGCCGTAGATGCCCATGGGCGCCGTCGGCTGAATGATGACCATGCCGATGATGATCAGGTTCCAAAGGCCAAGCGTGCGATTCAGGCTGGCGGGTTTTGGTTGCGAGTTTGCCTGCGCGTCTGCCATACGTGTCCTCAGGTCTGGAAGTTTTAGTGCGCCACAATCGCAACTGTTTGCGACCCTGCATTCCAACTGCCGATCTCGACTACCGGCGTATCTGCCGCATCGTCGGGCAGGATGGCTGTCAGTTCACGCTTCTCGCCAGGAATAAGCGCGATCCAGTTGTCGGACCAGATGACGGGCGCAATCAGTCCGCCTGTTTTGGTGCGCATCGCCGTACTTACCTGGAACGCCAGCGCTGTGCTGGGGTTCTCAAGTTCCACACGGACTTCTCTGCCGCGTGCGGTCTTCGTCATCTCCGCACGCGCAACCAGCTTTGCGGCCGGTAAGTTTGCGAGTGCGGTCAAATCCTCGTGCCGCGATGCGGGCGTATGTGTGTAGTCGGTCTTCGGGAAGTCAAATGTGGTCAGCGTGCCGGGCACCCAATAGAAGTTGCGGCTGACTACCTTGCCAGCTCGGTCAGTCAAAGTCAGGTCGATGAAGAAGGTCCGCTCTGCATCGGTGTACAGGCTCTCAGGAAGCGAAAACACAATTTGCGAACTGTCTACTCCCGCATCCACTGACGCCTCTTCTGTGTATAGCTCCTTCCATGCCACATTATGCACATGCGCGCTTGCATGCAGCCCGGTGACGCGATCGTAGGTGCTGTTCACGACCACAACCGATCGGTCGTCATACGAGTACTGAATATGCAACGGTTCGCATGCCTTTTTGGTTCCGAAGTAGCCGGCGCCTGCTTCGAGATAGTAGTCGTAAAGGTGCCAGATCATGGAAGGCCAGGCGTTGTTCAACATCCACTGAATTACGCCTGTCGATACATACTTATTCCTACTGTATGCCTCGTACATTGCGCGCTCGGAGTCATACTCCATGGCCGATGAAATGCGTTCGTAGTCCGCAGCCGATTGCGGCTTGGCATACACTGCAGCCATCGCTGAATCCATCACCTTCAGATTTGCGAATTCACCGCTGCCGAAGTGGTAGCTCCATGTTGCTGTGGGTGGCCATGCTTGGGGATCGGGAAGAAACTTCTGCCGGCTTGCCAGCGACGGAATCGCAGGCCCCGGGCTCGTCTCCGTGTTGAATCCGTATGCCCCGCCATTCTGCTTATCTACGTACCAGTAGCTGGGTGCGACGTAATCGTAGGGCCCGGTCATCTTTACGCCGTTCAACCCACCGCCCGGTGTGGTCTGCGATGACGCAGCAGAAAGAATTGGATTGGGCCAGTGCGTGTCGGCTTCGACGTCGAGGTAGGCGCGCTCCACATTTGCGGGCGGCGCGTTGTCACTGCCGTTGAGCCACACCAGCACGCTTGCGTGGTGACGCAGGCGCAGCATTTGGGATCGCAGCGATGCGGTTGCAATGGTCAGGTCTTCCGCCGTCCAATCTTTCCAGTGTTCCCAGTGGTCGCAGCAGCACCATCCGAGCATCACCAGAATTCCATCCTCATCGGCCAGGTGGAAAAACTCTTCGGTCTCCAGTTTGCCCTCGAGACGAATGGTGTTGAGGTTCATGTCTTCGACCAGATGAAACTGGTCGCGCAACCGATGCGCATCGGTACGCAGTAACATGTCCTGTGACCAGCCGGCGCCGCGAATCAGAATCGGCTTTCCATTTATGCTGAACAGCCGCGCCCCAGTAGGCGTGAGTTCAGAGGTGATCTCACGAATGCCGAAGTCAACACTCAGTTCGTCTGTCACTTCCCCTTGTTCGTGGAAGCTCATTGTCAGGCGTTCCAGGTGCGGCTCGCCCATCTGGCGTGGCCACCACGGCTTTGGATTGCGAAGCTTCAGTTGCGCAAACTGTTCGGGAGTAAATATCACCGTACGGTCTTCATGCGCGGCAAGCTCCACGGGCTGCTCAAGCTTCACGCCGGCCGCAGAACCCCCGACGACACCCTTCACGGGGCGATCGCTCGAGTTGTGAAGCTCCGCGTAAACGGTCAACTCCGCAGTGGTCAATGACGAGTCAGTAAAGTGCGTCACCGCCATCGGCGAGCCCAGCGTCACGGTGCCTGTACTAACCAGGTCCACAGCGCCCCACAAGCCCATATCCTTATCCGGCGGACAAGGATTCCAATCGACCCAATTGATGCCCAGATCTTTTTCCGTCGGAGCAAACGTCTCGACTGCCAGCACATTCAGCTTGCCCGGCTTCAAGGCATCCGTAACATCGAAGTCGTAAGTGCGGTACGCGCCTGCAACCTTGGTTGAGTCCGCTATTTTTTGTCCATTCAGCCACACTTCGCCGCGGTAGTTAATCCCGCCGAAATGCAGCCATTGGCGCTCGCCTGCGTGCATGGTTGTCGGCGCTGTGAACTGCGTGCGATACCACCAACCGCAGTGATAGGGGCTATCTGGATCCATCGGCTTGTTCGCAAAGATCTCGCCAATCGCGTATGTCGTTCCCGGAATCGTTCGCAGGTTCAAGCCGTAATAGGGATCGGGAACCGCGCCCGCAGCAGCCTGCGCAGCCAATACCGTGCTGGGAACTGTTGTCTTCAGCCAGCCATCCGGCTTGAACGCATCCGTCGCAATCGCATCTCCGGTGGCCTGCAGCTTGCAGGCAGATTGCAACTGCCAGCCCTCGCGCAGCGGCGTCACGGTTCCAGCAAACAGCGCGCTCGACATGGACGTCATTGTCAAACAACAAAACAGGACTCGTTTCAGCATGAGCATCGGCAATCCCTCTTCCCGTGGTACAGCCCCGTGTAACAGCTAAAGTCTTCCACTTGCGAAATCTGCTTCAAGCCCTGGCCCGCGCCGACTTTGCACGCTTAGCCGGCGCTATCGATGACATGCGTACAACCAATTCAGGCTGCGCCCGATGCAAACGCGCGATCGGTTCCCTTCGCTGCTCGCGCGCCTCTATTGCATCCACCACCCACTGCGCGGACAACCATCCCATCTCCTTGAGTGGCTGGCGGATCGTCGTAATGGCGGGCGTCGCCACGGAAGCGGGCAATACGTCGTCAAATCCCAAAACTGAGCAGTCCTGCGGCACGCGCACACCGGCGCCCAGCAACCCGCGCACTACGCCCAGCGCCGTCAAATCGTCAAAGGCCAATACTGCGGTGAAGGCGCGCCCGCTGGCAAGCAGCCGCCTCGCGCAATCCAGTCCGCCTTCAAAACCCGATGTGGGATCGACAAGATTCGGTAACTGGAAGACCAGCCGCGGATCGATCTTCAAGCCAACTGCTTGCGCCTCACTCTGCACGCCCGCCCAGCGCGGCTCACTGTCAAACATCTCTTCAGGTCCGCGGATCACGGCAATCTTTCTATGGCCCAATTCATATAGATGGCGCATCGCCAAAGTCCCGCCCGTCTCGTTGTCCACAAGAATCGAGCTGACTTTGCGCTCAGTCAAATCGCGGCCCACAATCACGATCGGCACGTTGTTCTTCTGAATATCGCTCAGCAGGTTGGTTTCATCGAACACCCAACTTGCAATTACGATGACGCCTTCCGCGCGTCGCTCCAGCGTCATCTCGAGGTAACTGTCGAAGAGTCCGCGCTGCGTCTGCGCATCCATCAGCAGCGGCAGATAGCTGGCTGGCCGCAATCCTTCCTGGATGCCTCGGACGATGGGTATGCAATACGGATCGGAAAGGTCATAAGCCAGCACGCCAATGGTTTGGCTGCGACGACGGCGCAGCGACCGCGCGAATGCGTCCGGATGATATCCGAGCTTCTGCGCCATGGCGCGAATATCCTGCCGCGTCTTCTCGGCAACGTTCTGAGACAGGGGCGCCTCGCTCAGCACGATCGACACCGTCGACACTGAGAAGCCGCATGCGCGCGCCACATCCATCAGCGTTACGTGTCCGGATTTGCGCTGGGCCAACTTGTTACCTCTCAGTTCTCATCGCGTGAATTTTGCAGGGCTCGCCGATGCTCGCCACTACAACACATGGGGCGCCAAGGCGGACCTAAATCGATAAATCAGATTTTTCCCTTGACAGCCGACTCGATTGATCCTACATTGGCTTTCTACTATTCAAACGTTTGAATGTCAACAAATTCATTGAGAGGTGGCCAAAATGATCAAGATTTCACCTTCCGCTCTTCTCCGTTTCTCCCTGTGTTGTTCGCTGTATCTACTGTTCGCCGCAACCACTGCGCGGGCGCAGGCCGGACGCGGGAGCATTAACGGAACGGTCACCGATCCCGGTGGCGCAGTGGTTCCCGGCGCCAGCGTGACGCTTACCAATCACGACACCGGATTGACTGAGCATGCCGAGGCCACTGCGGCAGGGCTATATACATTTGTTTCGCTTAATCCCGGGCAATACCAGATCACCGCTAGTCACAAAGGCTTTGAAACGACAGCCCAGAACAACATCACCGTGACCGTCGACCAGATGACCGTGGTCAACATCGCATTGCGCGTCGGCGCAACCTCCGAGGTTGTCACCGTTAACGCGGCAGTCGACCTGGTGGAGCCCAGCAACTCTACTGTTGGCCAACTCATTACTGCAGAAACCATTGACCGAGTTCCACTGCTCACACGCAATGTGTTCGACCTGGTGCAGTTGAGCCCGGGCGTTACGCCTGCAAACGGCGCGCCCAACTCGTCCAGTTCGTTTGCCATCGAAAACATCTCGAGTGGTCGCCCGGGTGTGGATGTCTCGTCATACACCATCAACGGCGCCATTGTGGGCTCGGTCTATTACATGGTGGATGGGAGCCCGATCGGCATTGCTGAAAACAACGCGGGAGCAATCATTCCCGCGCTCGAAATTCCAGAAGACGGGGTGGAAGAAACCCGTGTCGAGACGCAGAATACGCCCGCTTCTTACCAAAGCGGCGGTGCCGGCGTGATCAGCCTGGTGACCAAGTCCGGTACCAACCAGTTTCACGGGGATGCGTTCGGCGTCTTCCGTCCCGATGTTCTTGCGGCCAATGAATACTTCAATAAGCAGAGCCAGATTAATGCGGGAACGCCCAATACGTCGCCATCATTCCATCGCTATCAGGAAGGCGGTGCATTCGGCGGTCCCATTCTGCACAACAAGCTTTTCTTCTTCGCGGACTACGAAGCAACGCAACAGGAATCTTTCGACGGGTCAAACTACTTCACGGTTCCGACCAGCGCGGAGCGTACGGGCGACTTTTCAGCCGATGGTTTTACCATCTACGACCCAACGCAGCCCGATATTGCCAGCGGCCCTCTTGCGGGGACACGCCAGCCTGTAACCGGCAACAAGATCGCCAGCCCCAATCCCATTGCGCTGAAGTTTCTATCTGAGATGCCCACCTGCAATGTAAGCAACGTGCCCGGCGTACCTTGCGACCAGCAATCCGATGACGTTACCTACAACTATTTCAAGCCGGGACTTGATCCAACAACTGCGCAACGATTCGACGTTCGCATGGACTGGCTCAAAAGTGAGAAGCAGCGCATATTCGGCCGTTTCTCCTTTGACCGGCTTTTCAATTCAACCTTCAACGCTTTTGGAAATATGTGGGATCTGAACTACGCGCAGAACGTCACGAATGCCCGGAACTTTCTGCTGGCCGACGACCTGACTCTGAATGCCAATACAGTATTGCAACTGCGGTACTCCTTCACCCGGCACTACGAGAACCAAGGCGGCGATCCTTCGCAGGTTGGTACGGATATAACATCTCTCGGCTTCCCATCTTCCCTGGCATCGCAGGAGATCTTCAAGCTGTTACCCTTCATGCTGTTCAACGATTCTGGCAGCGGCGTAGGCGGCACTGCGGACTACAACACGTTTCAGTTCGCAAGTGAAAACAGCGATGTTGACGTTAGCATGACGAAGCTGCTCGGCAAGCACGAACTCTCATTCGGCTACGAATATATGAAGCGCTTCCTGAATGTCGGCCAGCCCCCTGCTGCTTCCGGCGCATATGCCTTCGACATTTCAGCAACCGATCAGACCATTGGCTCGGCCATCGGCGGCAGCGACTTTGCATCGGCCCTGTTCGGCATGGGAACCGAACCTGGAACCGAATCCGGCGGATACCCCAGCTTCACCCAGGATTTGTTTGCGGCTGAATCGAACCCATACAACGCAGCCTTTGTTGAAGATACTTTCAGGCCGAGCACCACACTCACCATTACTGCCGGGTTGCGCTGGGATATCTTTGGTGGCAAGACGGAGCGGCACAATCGGCTGGAGTATTTCAATCCAAATTTGAGCAGCACCGTCGAGGGTGTTCCCTATACCGGAGCTGAAATTTACACAGATGGTTCTCATCGCACGCCATTCAATACCAACCTCACCAACTTTGGTCCTCGTCTCGGGTTCTCGTGGCAGCCCGTTGCGCACTTTGTGGCTCGCGGTGGAGGCGGTTTCTACTTTGGTCCGAGCCCACATACGGTCGGCAGCGCAGGCCTCGATAGCGATGGCTACTCCACCAGCAACATTTGGAATGCGACGGCCTATAACCAGGACCAGAACACGATTGCGTACGACTGTAACAACTTTCAGGTCTGTGGCGACTCAGGCAACACCGTCATGCTGACTCCGCTCAACAACCCGTTTCCCAACGGTCTTGTGCCGTTGCTCCACAATCCTTCTGGACTTGCGAACAACCTGGGCACCTCTCTTAACACCATGCTGCAGTCTCAGCGCACGCCCACCATCTATAACTTCAACTTCGGGCTGGAATATGAGTTACCTCACCAGGTGGTGGTGAGCGCAGGGTACGTTGGAAGCCGCGGGCTGTTTCTGCCGCTTGGCAGTTTCGATATTAACCAACTCGACCTGGCAACTATCGGCAAGTATCAGTCGGACTTGCTCAATTCAACGGTACCCAATCAATGGGCGAACATCCAGCCTGCCACCAACGCCAACTATGGCTCTTCCACGGTCCCGCTGTGGGTTTCGGTGCAGCAATATCCGCAATTCGGAGACGGCAGCTACGGCGCGGGCAACGGCATCAACGTCCATGGCTATCCGGGCGGCGATTCCGAATACAGCTCGCTGCAGACCAAATTGCAGAAGAGGTTGACGAAGCACTTTACGGCGCTGGCCGCCTTCACCTGGGCGAAGCTTATAACGGATGACGCCAACCCGCCGCTGGGCTTTGTCGGCTCCCATCTTGGCGCACCGCAGGATCAAAAGAATCTTAGCCTGGAACATTCCGTGAGCCCGCAGGATGTGAAGTATCAATTCACTGGCGACGTTTCCTACGATCTGCCCTTCGGTCATGGCCGGGCTGTAGGCCTGAACGGAGTGGGCAACGCCTTTCTGGGTGGTTGGACGGCCAACGCCATCGCGTATCTCAGCACCGGCGTTCCTATTGCTTCGCCAACCGTTGGCGCTGCCACTCAGTATTTCAATCAACGCCCGGATATGACCTGCGACCCATCCAAGGGAGCACCGCACACCGCGGCCACCTGGTTCAACTATTCCTGCTTCGCCATGCCCGCGAGCTCCTTTGTTGCGGGAACCGCGCCTGCTTACCTAGACCACGTGCGTACCATGGGGGCCCAGGACTTTGATCTATCCGCCTACAAGCATTTTTCACTCGGCGGAGAAAGAGACCTTCGTTTCGACATTGCTGCATACAACGTGGGCAATCGCGCGCAGCTTGGAATGCCGGGCGTCCCCAGCATCACCGGAGTGCAAGCCGATCCTTCGGTGGCAGCGGTCTTTGGACTTATCACAAGCACCGTAAACTCTCCGCGTCAGTTCCAGTTCGGCTCCCGATTCACTTTCTGATTCGGGCTCGGGCTGGGGCGCGCTCTATTCTGGGCGTTTCCTGATTCGAGGGGATGGATTGAAGGGCGGAAAAGTGGTGGCCAGAGACGCTACCGCATATCCGTCTCAATTGCACAATGCCGGCGCTGAATTCGCGAAAAATGGGCGCAATATGCAGGATCTTGCGAGTTCGCTGGGGAGCCTTCGGCAAGAGTTGCCCCCAGAGTTGCCCCCGACACTGGGACAATGAACGATTGGTTACTGGCGGAACTGACCGTAGTCCGGACAGAATTCGGCTTGCGCCATTCGAAAACCGCAATGAGCAAAAGCTGGCCGACGGCAGTTTGTTCGCGACTTCTCGGGAAGTCAGCCTATCCCTGCCACGACTCTTGGAGTCGTATCGAAGTTCACCTTGTCCACGGGACCGCTTGGCGTGTGGGAGTAGTAGCGAAACGGAGCCGTATCCGCTACCAGAATGCCGGGTTAACCACTCCGATGCTGGCCGCAGGGAAACAGGCTCTAAGACATCGGGTCCGACGGCGGACTTGGGCCTTTGTTGGCAAGTGTCCGGCGCTGCCAGAATTTGCGCGAGGTGCCCAAATGCAGGTCTGCGTTCGCGATGAGACGATTTCAGGTCAAAGTTTGTATGAGTTGTCGCTTGAGTTCCTGAGCGAGTGCGTTACGGTACGGGAGTTGATACGCGAGCGCGTACATCACGAGGTCCGAGAGTTTAACCGCCAACAAGACAAGCTCATCTTTCACGGGCTTGTGGAACCTGAGGATACAGAACGCACGCTGAACGGCAGCAAGCTGAAGGCGCATCGACCGCTCGATTGGGAAGCGCAGTTCGCTTTGGCGATAGAGGGATTCGCCACAAACGCCTATTTCTTAATAGTTGACGACCGGCAGGCGGAGACTCTTGACGAGACGATTGTGGTTGGGCCACAAACTAAGGTCAGCTTCATTAAGCTGACTCCGCTGGTGGGGGGATAGGTTTGCCAAGTACGGACGTGCCGCTTAACTTTTCGTTTTCACCCGACGATCCTCTTGCG
>Ga0302197_10003653_pt1 | contig 13834 bp, 8 predicted proteins | sample II_Bog_N2_1_FD_193526 | JGI IMG/M metagenome (GOLD analysis project Ga0302197, IMG submission 193526) | Peat permafrost microbial communities from Stordalen Mire near Abisko, Sweden - II_Bog_N2_1 | ecosystem: Environmental > Terrestrial > Soil > Wetlands > Peat | place: Sweden: Abisko, Stordalen...
TACCCACGGGGACGACCGTGAGCGAGTACCCCGTCACGAACTCCACTGCCCTCGGGTCGGAGGTGCCCACAGGACAGTCCTTCGTCGTGGCCTTGGCCGTGACGTGGCAGACGCCTTCAGGCACATCGCCGGAATCGACCACACCGCTCACGATCGCGATCACGGATTCAACCATCGTTGTCGGAGACCCGATTTACGTCGCGACCTCGAGTGGACTCACGCCCGTCGGCAACGCCACGAGCGCGGGATCGGTGACGGTGATCTTTGAAACAGACCCCGTCTTCGTAGTCACCGTAAAACTCACGAGGACGCCACCGGCGAGACCCGCGCCGGAGACGGTCTCGTTTGCCTCGGTGAGCAGCGAATTGAATGCGGGCGCGAGGAGATCATTGCTGGCTCTCGCGACAAAGCTGATTCCCGGCGCTTCGATAACGGTCACCGGGTGCGCAATGGGCGATTCTGTACTGGCGAGAGAGAGGGCGTGGGAAGCCGTGAGACTCCTCGAAGGCCGCATCTCGATCCACGTGACAATCAAGATTTCAGGAGCGCCGAGGAACACCGTGACGATCATCACAAACAGGCAATAACGACACCGCTCTGCGGCAATATATGAAGCGCGCTTCTGCACGCGCTCTTCCATGGATGTAGCGCTGAGGTTGGGAGGACGCTACCGGCTAACCAATCTCGACGCCGAGGTCGCGTTCGCCGTAGAGCGAGGGATGAAGTTAACAGCTCCAGCACCGGCAAAAGATGGCGACCGGTCGCGAGTGCCACCGTGTTAACGGTGAGGACAGAAACCTACTCGAGGTGGATGGCGCGGAGGTAGCGTCGAAGCCCGGCTCGCGAGCGAGGTTCGTCGCCGGACGTCTGATCGTCATCACTCATGGCGAGTGATCATAGAACGCTTCACTCATCTCGTGTTTATCGGCAGGTCTAGTACCCAACCCTGAGCCGGACTCAATTTTTCACCGCTCCCTCGATGGCCAGCCGCTTGTGGTAGTAGTGTTCCGATTTCAGCGGGCAAGAAGTGCCACTGTTCGTGAAATGTTGATGTCAGAAAGTGGTGCTGAGCAGGAAATATGGGTGTTGGTCGCATTCGCGATTTCATTCCTTCGAAATTCAAGAATTGCTTTTCTACAAGTTGCACATACTTAAAATTTGGGGGCTGGGAAGTTATGCTGCGTCGTCTCGTTAGCTTGGTTGCTTTCCTTGCAGTGCTCATGCCCGCCCTCTCTCTATCGGTCGCTGGTGCGGCGACACCGAATGCGCCCACCGCGGTGTCGTTGACCAATACCCTCGCAGGAGTGAAGGTGTCGTGGACGGCGCCTTCGCCGGTATCGGGTGTGACGATTTTGGGCTTCGTCGTGACGACCACCCCGAATGACGGTACCTGCACTCTGTCCGGGTCTACGTCGCCGCTGTCGTGCACGGTGCCCGGACTTCCGGCCTCGACGATGGTGACGTTTTACGTCACCGCCGCGAGCACCGGAGGTAATGGTCCTTCAGCGTCCGCGTCAGAGACCACGTCCACCCTCACCCCCACGTCCAGTTCCTTGGTTATTGCGGCCTACCCGTCCGACCAATATCAAAACGTGGGCACTCCCGTAACGCTTATTGCAACGTTGCCCTCGGGGACAACTGGGACCACCGAGTTTCTTCTCGGACCAACGCTCGCTAGTGCGACGCCTTTGGCGGGCTGTGCGGCGCGCGTGATCGATCTGGGCTATTCGAGTTGCACAACATCAAGCCTCGTTCAGGGCGCCAATGTCGTGTGGGTGGTCTACTCGGGTGACCACAACTTCGCCGCTTCCAGTTCGTCGTTCACTTACACCATGGCGTCGACGACTCTCAATGCCCCGACGTCGCCCCTGGTGATTTCGACGACCTTTGGTCCGGGCAACTTGGCGCTCACGCTGTCAACGACAGGCGGATCGGGCTCGGGCACCGTGAGCTACACCGCGACGAACGGCACCGCCACGGGGTGTCTCGTGTCGGGAACCACGCTGACTATCGTGACCGCGGGCACCTGCCTCGTGACGGCCACCAAGCCCTCCGACGGGAGTTTTCTACCCGAAATGTCGAACGTGACAATGGTCACGTTTTTCGCCACGTACGCGGCGATCTACGCAGTGACGAGTATTACGCCGGTGTACTACTGCCCTTCCGGCGGCCTACTGTCGGGGACGACGTGCTCCTCTCAAAGCGAAAGTGCGAACTCCGCACCGAGTTGCCCGTCGGGCTGGACTCTCCCAAATCCCAACACCGGTCGCTGCTTCCGGACTGCGTCCATCACTAAAGCCGCGTGCACTGCCGACGGCGGTTCCTGGAACGCTTCGAGCTCCACCTGCACGCTCTACACGTCCGAGGGCACCGCATACACCTGTCCCAGCGGTTGGTCACCACCGTCAGGTTCGCCGACCTGCACCTACCCCAGCTACGGCGCGTCAGTCGAGTACTACAACTACACCTACGGATACACCTGTCCGGATCAGGGATCGGAAAGTGGATACCTGTGCACCATTACGGGCGGAGGCGGTCCGAACGTCCGCGGACCTCTCGCACGGAGCGTCGCGCTGTCGAACACTGAAGCACTCGCTCCACTTTCAAAAAGTCAACGACGATGAACGAACAGAAACCAACGCGCAATCGGAGCCGCATCGCCACTTCTCAACATCGCAACGTGAAACTCCTTCTCGTCGCGTTAACGTCGCTACTCGTTGTCGGCGTCGCGGGTGGGATCGCAATCGCAACGTCACACTCGAGGCTGGCGCGTGGTCAACGTGACGCTGCGACCACCACCACAACAACGATCGCGCCTTGGAACGTGCCCGCGAATGAGACGAGTACGCCCGTGGTGCTCGCCCCGGGGGGCGCTGCAGGGGGATCGGGCAACTACAACGCCGTCGACTGCGTGAGCACCTCAGAGTGTGTGGCGGTCGGTGGGAACGGCTCGTTGCACGGAGTCGCCGGTTATTCAACCTCGAGCGGCGGGAGTTGGAGTTCTGGAACTGTGGTGCCGGGCCTGCCGGACTTGGAGGCGCTTAACTGTACGAGCGCCAACGACTGCGTGGCGGTGGGAGCGGGTGCGGTCGCCGTGACCCGCGATGGCGGATCTAATTGGATCGCCCGCTCAATTCCCTCCAGCAACACCACGCTGCTCGGGGTGAGTTGCGCGAGCAGCGAGCACTGCGTGAGTGTCGGTGTCTCGCCGGGCGCGACCGGTCCCTATCAGGGTCAACTCCTCGTGTCGTCTAACGGCGGCAACACGTGGAGTGTGCCAACTATCTCGGCATCCCTCGGACCGCTCGGATCAGTCGATTGTCCCTCGTCAATCTTCTGCGTGGCGGTCGGGGCATCGATTCTGGTGTCAAACAATGGCGGGGCCACATGGACCAACCGCCCGGTCAATGGTGGCACGGGGGTCTTGCGTTTCGTCTCATGCGCGTCATCGTCGACCTGCGTCGCGATCGGGCCGAATCCTGCCGTGGCGCAAGATCCTTCGGCGAGCGCGTTTGCGGTTGAGACGAGCGACGGTGGAGCCTCGTGGAATCCGGTAGTCATGCCTCCGGGAACGGCGGACGTGTACGCACTAACGTGCGCCGGGACTCGTTGTTACGCGTCGGGCGAATCGACCGCGGGCGACTCGGCGGTGGTCGCCGTGAGTGGGGATGGAGGAGCGTCGTGGTCGGTTGATTCGACCTTGAAGCCGAGTCTCGACGAGGTCAGTGCGATGAGTTGTTCGAGTGCGACGGACTGTCTGTTCATCGGGAGGACCGGCAAGTCGCCCTCCACCGTGGCAAGTACCAATGGAACAGCCTCCCCGGGCTACCCCGTGCCTGCGCCGGTGCGCGCGAGAGATGGTGCGCAATGAAGAAACTTTCGTACGTCTCACTGATCTTGGTCGTGTTGGCGTCAACTTTTGGGGTGGGTGTCGTGAGCACGGCGAGCGCGACGGCGTCCGTAAACGCCGCGCGACTCGGTGCGGGCGCGGTCTTGCGTGTCGGTGAGGAACTGGTCTCGCCCTCTGGCACCTACAGCGCGCACGTATTGAGCGGCGGGCGACTTTCGATTGAGCGGGCGGGTCACTCGGTGTGGACGGTGACCGCAAGTTCGGGAATCGATCGCGTCGTTACGACGAAAGCCGATGGCTCGATCTCGGTTAGATCCAATCATCGCTCGAAGAACGCGCCGGCGTACATGGCGCTGGGCAACAACGGAGAACTGACGGTCTATACGCTCAGCGGGACGCCCGTGTGGCAGGACGGCGTCGTGGCGCATCTGACCTCGTCCTCGTCGATTCCCCCCTACGGCCCGGGGAATCTCTTCGGTGATACCAATCCCTCGCTCAGTTGTTTCACGTGCCAGGCAGCCGACGTGACGGGTACGGCCCCACCGTCCAACACGCTCGACTCAGGCACCGACGTCGACGCCCTCACCGGTGATTTCTCTGTCGAAAACGACCTCTTTGAAGCGCCAGCCATCGGATCCGACCTTAGTTTTCCTCTCTACTACGACGCCCAATTGGCCCAGTATCAGCTGGGCTCCGGTCTCACCACGCCGTCCGGGGGACTCGGCTGGGGGTGGGGTACCACCTTCTCGGCTTCCATCACGCCCCAAAGTGGAAACACCCCAACCTCGAGCGTGACGATCGACCAAGGCGACGGTTCCGAGGTCTCCTTTAACGAGTCCCTCGACAACGGCACCTCGCAGTCGTGCCAGCCAGTGAATCAAGGGACGACCGGCGATTACCCAACGACGAACAAGTACACCCTCGCTGGGTCCGACCTTCAGTGGTGTGCGGACGCGAGTGTCCGGGGCCAACTAAGTGACAACGACGGCACGTCATTCACGTACCAATCCCAAAGTGGTCAGCTCCTCCAAGACTTTGCATGGACGGGCGCCCTCAGTTCCTCCTCAAGTTTGGCTGCAGAGTCCGGCTCGGCGCCTGGTCAAATCACCCTTCTTTACAACGTGGCCGGTGGCAGTATCTCTAAAACAGCGTCAAACGCCACCCTGCCGCAACAGTGTCCGACGAGCGCGTCGTACTGCACGATTGCCTACTCGAGTGACGCCCGCGATCTCGTCGAAGAGTTCAATGCCGCGGGTCTGGTCACGACGATCATTGACCCCGCTGGAAACCATTATTCGCTAACTCACGACTCCAGCGGAAACCTTACGAGCGTAAGTGTTCCTGGCCCCAATGTCGCCTCTCCATCGACGACGCCGTCGAGCACCTGGAGCTACGTCTACGGGTCAGGTCAGGCGAGTCCCTTCTCCAGCGACCTCACCGAGATCGAGGATCCCGACTACAGCTCGTCATCGCCCGCGGCTCATACGACAACGATCAACTACGGCACGACGGTCGGATCCTCGGGCGATGACGGCATGGTGACGTCCCTCGTCGACGGCACGGGCACGACCAGCAGTGCTGGCGCGACGACGGCGTATGCCTATACGGCGCAGTGCTCGGCTGATCCGCCTCCCGACGAGCCGTCCTCGTACTACCAGTGCATGGGCGCGGGGGATTTCCAGACAACGACGATCACTTATCCCGCACAGCCAACTGGTGCGGGAACAACCGCAGCGCCAATCGAGACTGATCAGTACTCGGCCGGACTGGAAACGTCGAGCGAGTTGGGCGCCGGTGCGGGCACGCCCCTCGACAACGAGACGTGGAACTACGGTTGGAACTTCGGGGACGGCGTCGCGAACACTTCTGAGATCATCACCTATCCCGACACGTTGAACGTCGCGGAAAACTCGTCGTACGTGGCCCCCACCGCGACCATCATCACTGACCCCTCGGGCAACGTCGTCTCGACGACCAACGTCGATGGGGATATCCAGACTTCGGCCTATAACGACGTCGGAAGTAGCAATCTCAACGAACTGAAGTGGAGTTATCCCGGATCGTCGACGAACTCGGCATCCAGCCCGCCAGCGGGTGCCTACATTTATACCTACAACACCAATGGTCAGGTCCTCACTTCAACTGACCCACTCGGCAACACCACGTCCTACGGCTATTACGCGAACAACGGACTGCTCTGCTTCGAAGTGCCACCAACAGTGAACAATGTTCCGAGCGCACCGGCCGCGACCTCGTGCACGAGCAGCAGTTCAACGTCCGACCAAGGGGCGGTTGGCGCACCAACGGGGGCGACCACGTTCTCTTACGACGCGTACGGTGACATCAACTCTTCTACTTTGGACGCGAACGATTCGAGTGCCGCCGCCGCACCCCAGATGACGATCGCGGACTACGACGTCATGGGTAATGTTCTGTGGTCAATACCGCCTTCAGGGCATTCGGGCCCGCAGAACTCCTCGAATCCGAGCGCGACGCTCGCGACCTACTCCGCTGCGAATCTGCCGATGACCGTGACCTATCCGGGCCAGAGCGCTATCGACTACACCTACGACCCCGCATATAACCTCACCCTCAAGGCGCAGGCGATTCCAGCCGCGTCGACCTTTTACGCCTACGACGGCGATAATCGTGTGTGCTACGAGCAGACGAGGGAGTGGCCATCGAACTCGTCGACGTGCGGTACAGGCAATCTTGCCGGATCGAGCGCCTTTACCTACGTGCCAGGTAGTACCGCGCTCGCGACATCAACCGACTCGAATAACGACACCACGTCCTACTACTACTCCGATCTGGCCTACCCCGATTCCCCGACCGAAGTTGCCCCAAGCGCCGCGGTGCAGTACAGCGCGTACAACGACTTGGGTGATGCCTGTGTAACGGGCGACGTTGATCCCGAACCGGGCGGCGTTACGACTGACACGCAGTGCAACGTAGTCTCTGGGGACACTTCAACGACCTACGACCCCCTGCACAATGTTCTGAGCGTCACCGACCCCAGCGGTAACACGACGAGCAACAGTTACGCGGACTCCTCGTTTCCCACGCTGGAAACCTCGACAGCCAATCCGACGGGGGTGACCACCCACTACACGTTCGACGCCGACGGTCGACTAGTAACAACGCTCAACCCTGACGGCACCGCCATCTCTGACACTTACAACGCCAACGGCGAACTCTGCTCCAAGGAGCCAACCTCGCTCGCCTACCCGTGCGGCGAGGCACCGAGCATCTCGGGGGTCAGCGAGTACGGCTACAACGACGCGGGCGAGCGCACTTTAATGAGTGACGACACGGCTGACCCCGCTTACCCGGAACGCTGGGATGTGTCGACGACGTACTCCTATTCGAACGGCGAGCTGACGAGCACCACGAACGGCAATGGGCAGACGGTGTCATACCTGTATAACGCCGCAGGCCAAGTTGCTTGCACCGCGTACCCGGTGAGCACGAACTCGAACTGCGGCACCTTGACTTCGCCGGGAATACCGTCGAGCACCAATACCATCGTCGACAACACCTACGACAGCGCCGGACGGCTCGCGAGCGTGAGCGACTGGCTGGGCCACTCGACCACGTACAGCTACGGCGACTGGACGCCGGAAACTCCGAGTACCATCACCTACCCGTCCTCTACCGGCCTCGTGGGTTGTTATAACCACGACAACGATGGCAACCTCACGTCGCTCACGGTGGGCAGTTCGTGTAGTTCCACCACCGGTCCGATCAACGACACGTGGAGTTACGACAGCAACGAGCGCGTAGCGGTCTCGACGTTGAACGGTACAGCCTCGGGCTGGACGACGTATAACGGCAATAACCAGATCCAGTACGGGACGAACATGCCAACGACGACGCCCGGCGACGACGACGCGTATGGTCTCGCCAACAACGGCGAGATCAACTGGGCCTGGCGAGACGCGGGAACCACGAAGGACTTTGGGTATAACTCTGACGATGAGCTGTGCTGGACGGTGCCGACGAGCGAGTCCAGTAACACGTGTAGTACACCCCCGCCCTCTTCGGTGCCCGTCACCACGTACGGCTACAACGTCAACGGCGAGCGTACGAGCGCGACCACCACGGCCGGAGGTACGGCTGGCACCATTACCGCCGTAGGGACTATCAACAGTGCCAGCTCGACCGGACTCTCGACACTCAACGTCAATCCGCTCAGCGCCGGCGACCTTATCGCGCTCTTCGTGGAAGTAGGCGGGGCTCCCACCATCACCGGAGTGACCGGCGGCGGGGCTACGTGGCAGAAGGTGAGAAACGTCAACAACGGAGTTGACGCTGAACTGTGGATAGGCACCGTGAATACGGTGGGTTATTCGACAATCACCGTGAGCTACACCGCGAGTGTTGCCTCGGATTGGGTTGAACTCAGTTCACAAGAGTTCACCTACGGGACTGGGGCTGCAACCACATGGCACATCGACAAGACCGGTGAAGCTGATAACAACTGGGGTAGCTCGTCGACGCTCGCCTACCCCGCACTGACTCCTTCGAGCACTCACGAGCTCTACCTTGGGGGCAGCTTTGACGAATCTGCTTCTGGCAGCGGCGCAACCTCGGGGGTCGTCTACCAGCACACGTGGGACTTGAACCAGTTCGTTTACGACACCAACGTCTCGGCAGTGCTTGCTCCGACCGCCCCCGACTCTCCTGCCGGTGGTTACTTTAACGTGGCGGGACTGATATCGGTGACCGGCACGGTGCCGGTGACGGCCACGACCAACTACAACTGGAACTCGAACGGTGAACTCTGCAGCGTGGGACCAACCGCTGTGATGCCCACAACCGCCACGTCGGCCGGTTGCGGTTCGACGCCGTCGGGTGACGTGAGTTATCAGTACAACGGCGACGGTCTCCGGATGACCTCATCGACGAGTAGTTCAACAACGTCGACAGCCTGGGACACCTTGGGCGATATTCCTCTCGACATTGACGACGCGACGACTACCTCGGGATCTACGACCAATGTCTCGTATATCTACGGAGATCTTCTCTCGGGAGGAACCGCACCAATTGAACAGATCACTACCACGTCTTCTGGAACCACCGCCGTCTTTCTCGCCTTGAATCAAACCGGGGTTCAAGGTGTGTTCAGCTCGACGGGATCGACGCTCGAGCTTTCGGACTACTCGCTCTACGGTCAACAAACCGTCGTCTCAGGAAGCGACGTGACGCCCTTTGGTTTCGAGGGTGCCTACACCGATGCAACGGGGCTGCTCTACCTGATTAACCGGTACTACGACCCCGCGACGGACGAGTTCCTCTCGATCGACCCGGACGTTGTCACGACGGATCAGCCCTACGTGTTCACGAACGACGATCCGTTGAATGCGGAAGATCCGTTGGGTCTGTTTAGCTGCTCGTCGCCTTCTTCAAAATTTTGTGAAAGTCTGTTGAGTTCAAACAAGAATGCGAAAACCGCGTTTGACTACTTTGTCGTGCTGGGTCTTACGACCAAAGAAGCCGCCGGAATCGTGGGAAACTTCGAGGTCGAGTCCGGCGTCAATCCGAAGGACGGTGTGGATCCCTACGGCATCGGCCAATGGCAAGGCGGACGCCTCTCGACAGGTCTCGACGTTTTTGCCAAACAGGTTCACGGTAGTGTTTCGAGCTTGACCGTCCAACTCGATTATGCCGCAAATGAGTTGGGGTTGGGGGACTTCAGCTCCAAGCATGCAGGAAACGGTAACTATTCTTTCGTGATACCCGAGATTTCAGGACTGTCGCCTGCACGGGCGGCGGCTGTTTTCGATGCCAGGTACGAAGGCGGTTCAAATGTAACGTCGCGAGAGAACTTTGCAACCGTCGCGTACAACCTTTGGGGAGTTTGATGTTCAAGATTCCAAAAGGGATTGATCGGCAACGTGTCATCATCGGACGATCGCGACTGGTCGCGGCGGTTCTGGTAATTGTCACGGTAATGGGCGTCGAGAATTTCAGCGTTGTGGTTTCCGGAGCGACTGCCCGCACCACGATTCTGAAGACGGAAACGTTTGGGGGTTATAGCATTCGACTGCCCAGCGAATGGCCCGATCGATCTTCTGCACAATGCTTGGTTGGACATGGAATCTCGGCAAAGACGCTGCATGGTCCAGCGATTGTCATCGGAACATCGACGTCGCTCTTTCGGTACGGATCTGAATGTGTGGCAATTCGTCCGAAGGGTGTGGTCGTGGTCCTTGGATACAGTGGACCGCCGGCGCCGCCGGTACCGTCGTTTCCGATAGCGACGAGGAAATTGAACGGAGTCACCGTGCAGTTGTACGGCGCTAGGAGTCGCCATGACAGAGCCGTCTACTTTCTGGCTCTTTTGCCGAGTCGGAGCCAATGGGTCTTGGTATCTATGCCCTTACAAAGTGCCTTGAAAGCTCGAGATGAGATTTGGTCGTTACTGAGCACCTTGCGCCCTGTCACGCAGCGCGCCAAAGAAGCGACTCCCCCGAGCGGCGTGTTTCGAGGCACATGGACGGGGGCTCCGGGGCTAAGCCTTGACATCTCGTCAGAAGGCGGGACAATGATTGGGACACTTAGAGGGAAGACCTATGAAAGTCCGACTGAGGTAATCGAGATATCGCTGAAGAGGAGAGCAAGAGACGAATTGGATGGGGTTGTTAGCAACGTACGATTTGTCAACGCGCATGGGAGGACCGTCACAGAGCCCGTCGACCTGGACGATTATCCCGTAGGAGACCGATTCCGATTTATGTTCTTGTCGAAGAATATTCTCGAAGTGATTCTGTCGAAAGGACGGATGAGTTTCGGGCCGATGCTCGATACCAGTTACTTTTGCCACCAGACGTTGGTGAGTCCGACCGTCATTTCGAATTTCAATTGCTGAACCCGCTTTCGTCACACTTCGCGGTGACGTTGGCATCAAGGATTCTCTTGGGCGCTCATGTGCTCGTTACCGAAATAGTCAACTCCTTCGACGGGGTCGTCGTACGCGTACAACGGTGACGGACTTCGCATGACCGCGACGAAAACCTCGTCGGGTACGGTAACGTCGACGACCAACTCCGCCTGGGACAGCGTCACGAGTGGCTCTATCCCACTCAACATTGATGACGCGACGACCACTTCGTCTGGCACCACGAACGCTTCCTATATATATGGCGATCTTCTCTCCGGTGGGACCGCCCCGGTCGAGCAGATCACCACGACGGGTAGTGGCTCAACGGCGGTATTCCTGGTGGCCAACCAGACCGGCGTTCAAGGGGTGTACGGCTCCACGGGGTCTTCGCTGGAGCAGGCTCTCTACTCGGTGTACGGCAAGCAGACCCTCGTTTCGGGGAGTGACGTCACGCCCTTTGGCTTCCAGGGCTCCTACACCGACTCGACGGGTCTGATCTACCTCATTAACCGGTACTACGACCCGACGACCGATCAGTTCCTCTCGGTCGACCCGGACGTGGCCACGACCGACCAGCCGTACGTCTTCACAAATGACGACCCGCTGAATGCGGAGGACCCATTGGGATTGTGCATTGACACTGGAGGTGCTTGTGAGACAGCCGCAGCGTATGACCGCGCACAAGTCGCGGCAGCTGCAGTGAAGCAGGAGGAGGCCAAGATCGCAAGAGAGGTGGCGGCAGACAAGGAGGGTCTTGCGTCAATAGAGGCATACGCAAAAGGACTGCCCGCTCCATTGGCTAAAGCCGAAGGCATTACCGGTGACGCGAAGAAGTACCTAGCGAGCGCGGCCGCACAGTTGGGTGGACAATATTCGTATTTGGCGAACCTCTCTTACGCGACCTACAACCTGTACAAGGCTTATCAGGCTTCACCCTTTGTGGGAACTCTGGGAGCCAATGCGCGGATCACGGTAAATTGGTACAAGAGTTCCGCGGTCCAGGCTCAAGTTGAGCAAGCCTCAGAAGTAGCTTCGGAAGCGGAAGAGGCGGGTGCCATCGGGCTCGAACAGGCAGGGGAAGACTTCCTTTCGAACTTGTTGCCCTGATCATTCGGGGTAGAGGGCAAAGCATGAGTACCGAATTGGAGAAGATAACTTCAGAAACGCAGCTTCTCTATGGACAGTTTTCGAACGATCGTCGGGCACTATCACGACGGAGGTCGGAACTCGTCGAGCAATTTAAGTCTCAAGTCAGCACGTGGGAGCTAACAAGACCTCACAGCGATGAACTAGAAAGCGGTTTTCTTGAACAGAGAAAAGCGATTGTTTCTATTAATGACGAGTTTACCGACTGGACCAGGAGATACAACGCGGGTCAGAGGCAACTTCAGGCTCAACTTACGTCGCCGTCGGAGTCTGACCTGTCGACGAAAATATCAGATGTGCGAAAGTTGCGCGGGGAACTCCTTCGGAATTTCGAAGTTGAATTGCCGCTCTTGGAGAAGATTATAAGGCGACTCGAGAGTGCAGTGGGAGTAATGAGCCGCTTCAACTCTTCACCAGAGTGAAGCGAGTGGCCTTCGTTCGTCGAGCGTGACCGTTTCGTTCGGAGCTGCGGACTGGCGCGGGCGAAACTGCAAGTAGTCCGCTCGATGGATTTCTGTTCTCGAAGACTTCCAACCATGTGTACACCGATCTTCCTGGTCACGGCACTAAGTACGAGGTGTTCGCGACCGCGTGCGGTGACTTCCGCAATCAACCGGTACTACGACCCGACGACCGATGAGTTCCTAAGTGTCGACGCAGACGTCGCGCAGACGGATCAGCCGTACGTATTCACGAACGATGATCCGCTGAACGCGGAGGATCCGCTGGGCCTTTGCGGAGGCATTCTGGGTTGGGCCTGTTCGGGATATGACTACATTCGCCACGCTACGGCTTCCGTTGCCGACTGGTCAGTTCAGCATCCGCTCGACACGATAATCGTCGTTACGGCGATTGGCTCGATTATTGTGACGGGAGGCGCAGATGCGAGTGTTGTCGCCTTGGGACTAGGTGCTGCCGAGGAGGACACGGCTTTGACGACAGCGGCAAATATTCTCAAAGCAACGTCGAATGCTGCGAGTGCGGTTCAGACTGTGCAGTCGTGTACCTCGGCCAACTTGTTCGAGTGCAGTACCAGCGTTCTTCAAGACGGAGTTGGTGCCGAACTCGAATATGGCGGCGCGTCGGAGGTTGTTCAAGCCAATGCTTCGGTCGTGATGGTGTACCTTTCCCCTAGTTCGACGACGAAACCCTCGAGGCAAAAGCCCGTATCAACGGGCAAGAAGAAGTCCTGATCAGTATGAGTAATATGATTGCGGCAGCCAACCTTGACTTTTTGTGGGGGATTAGATGCCTTGCGGTCGGAGCAAGCTTTACCCTCATCGGTGTATTCAATCGTTACGTGATACAGAGAACACAGACGAGCGAAGAACGCCGGCAACACAACTTGTCGTACGGAGGAGGCAGAATATTCGCGCTCGGGGTGCTTGGTGTTCCACTGCTATTGACGGGAATCGTTTTTCTTCTGCTTTCACGCACCTAGGAAACTTGGAGGAAAAGAAGTGGATAATGAATCACTGGCCCGCGGCACCGTCAAGGTTCATACTCGAGTGTTTCCGCTTGCGTTTCTCCTTTTCTTGTTTCGAACCAACATTTCCATTGATGAAAACGTTGTAACTGCACCCTGGGGCATGAGCGATTACCAGGTGAATCCTGGCCGACACCGCGTCAGCGTTGGGTTTCGCTATTTTTTTGGCAGGAATATGGGCGGGGCAACTATTGATGTTGATGTCGGCGCTGGTCAGGCTGTTCTCGTGAGTTATCGATCACCATTTGTGGTTTTCTCGCCGGGCGAGATTTCTGTAGCTGAAGTCTGATAGACCGACCGAGGATTCGGGCTTAAGACGACCATCGTCGAGCGCGTGGTGAGCACCAGGCCTCTTGACGAATAGGGTTGATTAGGTTTTCATTCAGACGGAACCAGTGTCATGTTCCCTGCCCAGGGCCGACAGGCGCGGAGCGCCAAGGCGGTCCAACGGGCTCTTGTTCAATGTAAA
>Ga0302197_10003656_pt1 | contig 13822 bp, 10 predicted proteins | sample II_Bog_N2_1_FD_193526 | JGI IMG/M metagenome (GOLD analysis project Ga0302197, IMG submission 193526) | Peat permafrost microbial communities from Stordalen Mire near Abisko, Sweden - II_Bog_N2_1 | ecosystem: Environmental > Terrestrial > Soil > Wetlands > Peat | place: Sweden: Abisko...
ATTACATAATAATACACACCGGCAGGTGCCTGGCCTCCGCTTTCGGTATTGCCGGTCCAATATTTATACTGATCTGTGGTGCTGAACACTTCTTTGCCCCAGCGGTCAAAAATGGTAATGGACCATGCATCTATATTATTGGTTTTAATATAAAATTCATTATCCAATCCTAATAATCCCGGATTGCCAGGCGTAAACACATTGGGTATTGTTAAGTTGAAACAAGGCACATCAACCGTTATTGTTATTAATTGTTCGGTTGTGCATCCACTGGCATCTATTCCTATTACTGCGTAGGTAGTTGTAACCGTTGGCGTTGCTCTTACCGAGTCGCAAAGTGGATCTAAACATACTACTTTATTGGAATCCAGCCAATGATATTTTATAGAATTTCCATTTGCCGTAAGGGTTACAAACGAAGGAGTAACAGTATCATTTAGCATACTTACGGTTTGATTACAACATGCCGTAAGGTTTGGATAATTCGGCATTAACAGCGTTGCTTTGCTGGATTTACAACCATTTGATACAGTAACAACGTAGTTTGTAGTATCCGTAGGGCTTACGCATATAGTATCACTCGTTTCACCTCCGGGTGACCATGAATAGCTAACCGGATTAAGAGGTGTACCGTGCACCTGAGCCGAAATACATACTTGATTTCCTGCACAGAAAGTAGCCGGAGGAGGAACAGTAATAGTAAGTGGTTGCCTTAATGTAATTGCAAAGGTTGTGTCGTGAGGGCAACCCAGTTTATTATAAGCAACTACCGATATGGTTGAATCGCCATCTATAAGTCCCGTATAAATAGAGGTGGTCGTTTTGCCATTGCTCCATACATAGGTAGCAGGCCCGTTGCCGTTGCTTACAGTCAGGGTATCGCGCACGCCTCTGCACTTCCAATTTGTACCGCTTATAGTGGGAACAGGAAGTGGCACATATATAATTTTGTAAAATGCATGTACCGTATTGCATAACCCAACAACCGTTGCTGTATAAGTTGTTGTTGAATCGGGGCTGACATTGATATTAGCGGTAGTTTCACCTCCGGGGCTCCATAGGTAGGTAACCTGGCCTCCTATACCTGTTGCTGTAATAATGGCTCTTTCTCCCGGGCAAATACTATCAACGTTTGCAGCTATGTTTGCAGATATTTGTGGGATAACCGGAATTGTTTTAGTAATAGAATCTTCGCAAGAACCGGAATAGGTATATAAGGTATATGTAGTGGTTGATACAGGGCGGGTATGGATAGTAGCCGTAGTAGCGCTTCCCGGGCTCCATCTGTATCGTAACCCCGTTCTACCCTGTAGTGTTAAAGAATCTCCTGAACAAACACTGTCCTGGGTCGATATAATGGATGCACTAACAGCCGGAACAACCGTCAGTTTGAAAGTTGTATCATGTGTGCAAGAGCCGTTCGATGCATTTACCGTAATAGTTTCAGTTACCGAGCCTACAATTGAAATAGAAGTGGTGGTAGCACCGGTTGGGGTCCAAACGTAAGTAGTTCCGCCGCTTACACTTAAAGTGGCTGTTCCACCTATACATACTGAATCACGTCCTGAAATAATTGGTTTAGGTGTGGCCACTATAGTAATCGGGAAGGAGTCAATGGCGTCGCAGTTTCCTCCATTAATGGCTTTTATAGTTACAGTGTATGTACCCGGGGTTCTGTAATAGTGTCCGGGATGTGAAGATTTTGAGCTGTCATGTATACCCGAAGCAGGGTCTCCAAAGTGCCAGTCATACTTTGTAGCATGTGCTGCTGTTGGGGTAAAGTAAGTAGAGTCATCTGTACAAAGAGGTGCAGCTGTAAATGTTGGAGAACCTACCGCTGTGTCAACAGTAACTTTGATTAAAGTATCGGTTCCGCAACCATGATATAGTTCATGCAGTTTTACCGTATATACCCCCGGTGATGAATAGGTCCAGGTAGTATCATCATTATTCATATTGACATAGTTGTATATTCCCAGATTATAAAAATCCCAAGAGAAAATACCCGAGTCAGGATTGGAGGTGTTTGTAAAAACAGTAGGCTGGCCCACACAAACAATAGGAGCCGTAAAACTTGGCCGCGGGGGCCTTCCGTTTAATTTACCAATTGTGTCATAAATAGTATCAGCGCATGCTGCGCCGGTAACCGGTACCGTTATAAGCCTATAAATACCCGAACTATCAATGGAAATTGTTTGGGTAGTACTGTCATGATTGCGTATGCCTGTATAATTATGACCAAGAGGACCTCTCCAGGTATACTTTGAAGCGCCGGGAGGGCCAGTGAGGGTTATAGAATCTTGTCCGCAAAAGTTAGGGGAAGATGACAAAAGTCCAAGTGGTGAACATGAAGCGTCTACATAAGCATAACCAAAATGTCCGCTAAGCGAACAATCCTGAACCTGGAATATAATTGTAACGCATTGGCCAATATAGTGTTTTAGGGGGACATTTACAAGCGTCCAGTTTTTCCAAAAAACAGAATCACCTTCACGTGAATACCAGATACTCTTAAACCCACCTCCGCCTCGGGTATGGGTGCTGTCGGCATTAACAGAATATGCTCCGCATGTAGGAATAGTATCACCGTGTTGGTCTAGTACAGAAACCCAAAAGATTGGTTGTTCATAATAGCTATGTGAGCCCGGTGCTTCCAATAAAACAGAATATTGATATGTTAAATCTGCGTTGCTGCTTGTAACCAAAAAAGATTGGCTTAAAATAGCCATTCCCTGATTAGGGTAGGTAGTGTCTCCCAAAAGTACCGAGTGATTTCCACTCCAGGGGGAAACCTCAGGCATGGAATAGGTGGAGTAGGTACGCAGGAACCAATCTGTAAGGCCCGGTGAGGTGACTTGTAATTGGTAGTGATTAAGGGTAAGAGGATCCTGAGCCGCTTTGCGCACGGCACCTAAGTAACCTCCAGTAACGTGCGTATAGTTAAAGGAGCCTGCCGGAGAGGAGTTTTCTGCATAATAACCATACCAGCCATTAAATGTACCATCTTGGAAACCGGTATTGTAACAGGTGGCAAAGCAACTATCGCCTCCAATCCTCGGATGCGGTTCTAAATTATATTCCGATACCGAGCTGGGGTATTCTTCTTCTATTTTTTTGAAGTTATTATAAAGCGCTGCAAAGTATGGCTTTTTACTATTCATATATTGCTCAACATTGTTTACCCAAACAAGACTATCGTTGATTTTATGGGTAAATTCAATATAAACCGAATCAATGGAATGCCTGCAAAATCTCTGAAAAACACCGTATTCATTTTGGGTAGCGCCAACTTGCACCCGAACTTGTTCCATGGTTAGGGACCAAAAGGAGAATACTTTTTCAATTTGATCTCCGTGGCTAACTTTTTGTGCCTTGGCAGTATTCGTAAATAATAGCGCCGAAACTAAAACTAAACTAACGCAAAAGGATTTGATAGTTGTTTGCATGCTTTATAATTTAAAGCACAAATATAACGTTTTTTAGTTATAATCAAAAAAATAAAGACCTGTTTTTACCATAGAGTTATTACTTATTGACTACCATTGTATTACAAGGTCATTTTGAATCCGGTGTCTGCTATTTTTTGGCTAAGGCTGCAAAATTATGGTGAAATAAGGCAATTGTTTCAATACCTTTCAGGTAATTAAATATCCCATAATGTTCGTTAGGGGAGTGAATATTATCTGAATTCAGTCCAAATCCCAACAAAACAGAATCAAGCCCCAGCTCCTTTTTAAACAAAGCCACAATAGGGATACTGCCCCCGCTGCGCGTAGGTATAGGTTTTTTACCGAATGATTCGTGCATGGCTTTACTGGCTGCTATATAACCGGCAGATGTGGTTTCCAGCAATACCGGATCGCCGCCGTGACCAATGGTAACTTTAACACTTACAGACGGTGGCGCTATCTTTTCAAAATGTTTTTTAAAGAGGGAAAGTATTTTATCGGGGTACTGATTGGGTACAAGGCGCATGGTAATTTTTGCAAATGCTTTGGAAGCAATAACGGTTTTTGAACCTTCACCCTGGTAACCGCCCCAAATGCCATTCAATTCTACCGTAGGTCGGGTAGAAGTGCGTTCAAGGCTGGTATATCCTTTTTCGCCCGTAACATCTTTAATGCCTAAATCTTTTTTATAAGCATTCAAATTAAAAGGAGCGCTGTTAAGTTCTTTTCTTTCTTTGGCGGAGAGAACTTTCACATCTTTATAAAATCCGGGAATGGTTATATGCCCGTTTTTATCTTTCAGTGAAGCAATCATTTCACATAAAATGCCGATGGGGTTGGCAACCGCGCCTCCATAAACCCCCGAATGCAGGTCCCTGTTTGGGCCGGTCACTTCTATTTCCACTCCGGCTATTCCTCTTAATCCAATAGTTATAGATGGAACTTTGTTATCAATAATATCGGTGTCTGAAATCAGAATTACATCCGCTTCCAATTTCTTTTTATTCTTCTTTACAAAATCTCCGAGGGACACAGAACCGACTTCCTCCTCTCCTTCAATTAAAAACTTAATATTACAAGGAAGCTTCCCGATTTTTAAAAGCATTTCCAACGCTTTAATATGCATATAAACCTGTCCTTTGTCATCACAGGCTCCGCGGGCATAAATTTTGCCTTCCTTAATAACCGGTTCAAAAGGCGGGGAACTCCATAAATTAAGCGGATCGGGTGGCTGAACATCATAGTGCCCGTAAGCAAGAATGGTAGGAAGTTTTTTATCCACAATTTTCTCTCCGTATACTATCGGATGAAATTTGGTAGGTACAATTTCAACTTTATCGGCCCCTGCTTTTAGCAAGGCGTTCTTTACCCACTGGGCGGCGCGCTCTACATCTTTTTTATACTTGGAATCTGCGCTTACGGAAGGTATTCTAAGAAAATCCAGCAGTTCACTGGTAAACCGTTCTTTATTTTTGCCGATATATGCATCAATTTCTTTCATAACTTTATTTTATTTATAGACTGCAAATATGCAATATTTAGCGCCATGAAATACCATACATCCCATAATCAAGATTAAAATATCAGGCGTATCTATATAAAAAAGCAAAGGGATGCAGTGTACTTTTATTAAATTTGCGGCCTTAATAAAAAAGAAGATGAAAAAAATACTACTCCTATTAGCAGTTTTTACGTTGAACTTTGCGGGCTTACTAAAGGCGCAGGAAGATCAGAATTTCCTTGCAGGTGAAAAGGCTTATATTGCAGGCAATTATAAACTTGCCGTAGATTGCTACACTCGCTATATAAAAACATATGAAGATAATGTGCCGGCATATTTAAGCAAGTGTCATTCATATGATACTAGCAATGCCTATGAACGGATGACGCTGTTTTCCGGTTTTACAATTAATAGTGAATGGGCAGTGGGCTATTATAAAAGAGGGATGGCTAATCTTAAAGTAAGTGATTTTGTTCAAGCAGGTAATGATTTTGACATGTCTGTTAAAATAGATCCGAAATATGCTCCGCCCTATTATCAAAAGGGTTTATCTGTTAAAGGGAAGGATAAAAATGCTGCTTGCATGTATTTTAGTAAAGCGCTTTCGCTGGGCGATACCATGAAACCTGTGAAAGGAGAATACAGGGATAATTTTTGCTGGATGTGTGGAGTAGATTATTTCTCCAAAGGGAAAACCGAAATTAGCTCAAAACAATTTGGCGAAGCTTTAAAGAACCTGAATATTGCTGTTGCGTATTGCTATGATTCAGCAACGTACTATGCCTATAGAGGAATAGCATATGAAGGTCTTGGGAAGCTTGATTCGGCTATTGCAGATTATACATTTGCCATAAAACTCGATTCAACCAGCTACCAGGGCTATTACCGCAGGGCGTTGACATTCGAAAAGGCGCAGAAATTTAAAGAAGCATTTAACGACCTTACAAAGGCCATATTAATTAACCCCAGGTTTGCCGATGCATATTTGCACCAGGCATCAGATTGCGAAAATCTTAGTATGGCGGATGCTGCCTTATACGACTACCAACAGGTATTGCGTTTGAAGCCAAGCGTAGGACTTGCCTGGTTTAAAGTAGGGTTGAACAAACAACAAAACGGACAAGACGCTTGTTCCTATTTTGAAAAAGCGGCTGATTTAGGCTGTGATGATGCCCAGTCTTATGCCGATGACTGCAAAAAGGATGCTCAAAAAAAAGCAATGAAATAAAAATGCTTGTTCAGACCCGGAAGGAAATTTTGATAAACGATAAAGTATATAAGGCAGGAAAAGCCTAAATACACAGCTTAAAGAAAGAAGCAATTTCCTTCAAAGCGGGTATATTCTCTGCAGTGAATTTTTTTTATTTTTTTTATTTCGTTTACAAACACCTTATTTTAAAGGGTTGCAGGAGAAATTTGTAAAAAGCAGCGAAGGATTTTGCTGGCATAATTGAATTTATTTCCGGATACTCAGAAAAATAGTGTATCTTTGCATTACTTCTTTCGAAGATTGTATCTCAATCTGGTAATGGTTCCAACCATTCAATTCAGTGCCGTTTTACGTTTTTCCTAAAAAGTTAGCTAAGGAAAGCCGCATTGGCACACCTGTAACCAGAAATAATCAATAGTAAGACTATGACATTTAACGACCTAAATCTTATTCCTCCATTGCTCGAGGCTATAAGTAGAGAAGGGTATACACAACCTACTCCAATACAGGAGAAGGCGATACCTTATATTTTAGAGGGCAAAGACATTTTCGGATGTGCACAAACAGGAACCGGTAAAACGGCTGCTTTTGCACTGCCACTTCTTCAATTGCTTCATCAAAACAAAGGTGCAAACCGCAGCGGTATTAAGGTGCTGGTTTTAGCGCCCACGCGCGAACTTGCATTGCAAATCAACGAAAGCTTTAAAGCCTACGGAAACAACCTGAAAATAAGCCATACCGTAATATTCGGAGGTGTTTCGCAACATGCGCAGACCAATATCCTTAAAAGGGGTGTTGATGTGCTTGTGGCCACACCCGGAAGATTGCTCGACCTGATGCAACAAGGATACATAAAGCTGAATACGGTAGAGTATTTTGTTTTAGATGAGGCCGATCGCATGCTCGATATGGGCTTCATCAATGATATTAAAAAAATCATTTCCAAACTCCCTGCTAAAAGACAAACCGTTTTCTTTTCAGCAACCGCACCTTACGAAATAAAGAAATTTGCTGATACTTTGCTGCATAATCCGGTTAGCGTAACTATAACTCCGGTTGCTTCAACTGCCGATCTTATTAAACAATCTGTTTATTACGTGAGCCAGGAAAATAAACGCCCCTTTTTAAGGCACGTTTTGAAAACCGATTCTATTGAACATGCCCTTGTATTTACACGTACCAAGCATGGCGCGGATAAAGTTGTGAAGGAGCTCAATAAAAATGGAATTAAAGCAGAAGCCATTCATGGAAATAAATCGCAAAATGCCCGCGAACGCGCATTAAGAGGGTTTAAAGACAGGTCTATCCGTGTATTGGTGGCTACCGATATTGCTTCAAGGGGTATTGATGTGGATAAGCTTACGCATGTTATAAACTTTGAAATTCCGGAACAGGCTGAAACCTATGTTCACCGCATTGGCAGAACAGGAAGAGCGGGAGAATCGGGTGTGGCATTGTCATTTTGCAATACAGATGAACGAGCCTATATGCGAAACATAAATAAATTAATTAAAAAGACGATTGATGTGGTTGCTACCCATCCGTTTTCCTGAAAAATGTAAAAACAATAAATATAAATAATGATGTAGTTGCGACCCATCCGTTCCGCTTAATACGGAATAAAAAAATCGCTAACAGTAAATTAATCGTAACAGTAACAACAAAAACTCAACACAATGAAAAAAGGATCAGTGAAATTTTTTAATACCGATAAGCATTTCGGTTTTATCACTATGGACGAAACAGGAGACAGTGTATTTGTACATGAATCAAGTTTGAAAACACCCATTCAAGAAAACGACAAAGTAGTATTTGACGTAGAAGAAACCCCAAAAGGATTACGTGCTATTAACGTAACCCTGGATAAATAGTAATCAGTTTTAAGGAATAAGGGATAAGTAACACATACGCCTCGACTTATCCCTTACTCCTTTCCCCTTTTTCCTAAATTAACATGAATAAAGAAGAAGTAGCAACCATGATAAAAGACAGATATGCTGAAGGAAGCAATCTGTCGGTTACACGCGTTATCTGTAAAGATGACATAACATATTACGGGTACTTCAGTTCTTTTAATGACTATTCTGAACTCATGGAGAAAAACCGGTATCGGTTTATCCCACGGAATAATTCTAAGGCTTTCAGGGAAGACTACCGTATAAAGGGGGAATACAATACAACATATAGTATTATCATTAACGGAGATGATATACTGGCTATTGAATTTGTAATGCCAATTCAATTGGAAGTTTACTAAATGCATCTAATACAACAACAATAGCATGGTTATTTTAATCTTTTTTGCAATACATTGGTATGCCTCTTTGTTTTTCCAGTCAATTTTCCATCACCGCTATTCGGCACACCGGGTATTCACCATGTCAAAAACCATGGAAAGGTTATTTTATATAGGCTGCTTCATCACACAGGGATCCTCGTATATAAGTGCTACCACTTACGGAATTATGCATCGCCTGCATCATGCGCATACAGATACCGAAAAAGATCCTCATTCACCCTCTATTACGCCTAATCCCTTTACTATGATGTGGATGACAAGAAACAGTTATTTCGACCTGTATAAAGACGATACCATTGTGGATGCTAAATATAAAAAGGAACTTCCTGTATGGGAAGCATTTGATAAAATAGCACATAACTGGATTACCCGCGTCCTTTGGATTGCAGCATACGTTACCTTTTATGCCATATTTGCAACTGCCTGGTGGCAATGGTTATTATTGCCCGCCACTATTATTATGGGTTCATTGCAGGGCGTGGTTGTTAATTGGTGGGCGCATCGGTTCGGCTATGTAAGCTACAAAATGAAGAACACATCTAAAAATATTTTGCCTATAGACTTTATATTCTGGGGCGAATCTTTTCACAACAACCACCATCACCATCCCGGTAAAGCCAATAATGCCGATAAATGGTTTGAAGTGGATATGGGTTATCTTGCCATGAAAGCAATGCATAAAATGAAAATGATAAATTTGAAAACTATTAATAACAGCGCATACAATAATTAATGAGACAATTAAAAATAACTAAATCTATCACGAACCGTGATAGCACCTCCATTGAAAAGTATCTTGCAGATATAAGCAAACATGAGCTTGTAACAGCAGAAGAAGAAACCATATTGGCTCAAAAAATAAGAGCCGGCGATCAACAGGCTTTAGACAGGCTTGTGGTTGCAAACTTACGGTTTGTGGTTTCGGTGGCAAAGCAATACCAAAACCAAGGTTTGAGTCTTTCCGATTTAATTAATGAAGGAAATGTGGGACTTGTAAAAGCAGCCAAGCGATTTGATGAAACCCGCGGGTTTAAATTCATATCGTATGCCGTATGGTGGATTCGCCAGTGTATTATTCAAGCTGTTGCTGTAAACTCCAGAGTAATACGTTTGCCTTTGAATAAAGTAGGCGCACTTAACCGCATTAAAAAAGCAGGTGGTATATTGGAACAAAAATTGGAAAGAGAGGCCAGCCCAGCTGAGATAGCTGAAATATTGGAAATGACAGAAAGTGAAGTGAAGATAGCCATGGCTTCTACGAACAGGCATTTATCTACCGATTCACCTTTTGCAAATGCCGAAGATACCACACTTATGGATGTGCTTCAAGACCATTCCAGCCCGCAGCCGGATAGTTTATTAATGGCATCTTCCTTAAGCATTGAAATAAAAAGAGCGCTCACCGGACTTTCAGAACGGGAAAGCGATACCATTATTTTGTTTTACGGTATAGGCTTGCAGCATCCATTAACCCTGGAAGAAATAGCAGAGCGCTATGATATTACAAGGGAACGGGTGCGCCAGATAAAAGATAAAGCTATTAGGAAACTTCGCGTTAATTCAAGAAGTAAAATTCTGAAGACCTATTTGGGCTAAGGTATTTTTCCAAATACGTAATAAATGCATTTCATTTGTTATGCATTTATATTAGCAAAAAAGCAATTTTTGAATGTCACACCTGGCATTTTTGAATGTCACGGCTCAACGCCAATGATAACGCTTGATATAGGATTGGTTTCATGTTCTAAAATTCGTGAAAATAAGTGACATACAGGATTTAGAAAAAACTTCGAAAAATTCCGTTAAATTTCTTTTTGTTTTTTTGATACAACCTCTTGCTTCCATTCATCGTCTATAGTTATAAATAACCATATAATTTATGGAGACAGGATTGGAAGATCAGCCGGATAAAAAGGAAATAGACAGAAGAGATTTTCTTCAAAAATCAATTTACCTGGTGGGAGGAGCGGTTGGCGCTGCATGGCTATTAAATGCTTGTGGTAAGGGGAGTTCATCCCCTTCATCAAATGCACCCAGTGTTAACTTTACAATAGATATTAGTACCTCTCAGTATAATTCACTTCAAGCAAATGGCAATTACTTATATGCCAATAATTTAATCATAGCCCGAGACAATGCAGGCAAATTTATTGCCCTGTACGATGTATGCCCGCATGCAGGATGTACTATCTCCTTTAATGGCACAAATCAATTTCCATGCCCCTGTCATGGCTCCATTTTTGATGAAAACGGCAATGTAGTGCAGGGTCCAGCAACTATAGGAGTTAAGAAATATACTTGTACGTTAGTTGGAACGAAATTGACAGTTACGGGTTAAATTTAGATTCCTTTGGTTTCTTTACTAAGTTCTCGCCGGGCAACATATTTTCCGACGAAAACAAGGGCAACAACTAAAAGTATGATAAGTAGAGCAAATTCAAATCCACCAACTTTTTGTGCGAGTTGGTTCCAATAGGGGCCTAGTAACTTTCCGGCAAGAACAAGCCCTCCGCTCCATATAATAGCAGATAATAGAACTGTAGTTGAAAATACCTTAGGTTTTATTTGCAGTGTTCCTGCTGCTACTGAAACATAACCTCTGATAAAAGGAGTAAGCCTGCCTATGAATATACCCCACTTTTTACCTTCATCTATTCGTTGTTTTAGGTTTTCAAGTTTAGCAACAAGTTTGGTAAGCCATCGGGGTGTATTTTTATAAAGATAATGCTTACTCAAAGCGTAAAAAGCAAAATACAATATGCTTGTTCCAATAAAATCGGCAGATACAGCAGTAATAATTACTTTACCAATATTCAAAACACCGGTATAAGCCAGGTAGCCGGAGAACATAAGTACTAATTCGTTTGTTATTGGGTTTGGAATACCGATTTCCTGTAAAAAAACAAATAAGAAAATGGCAATATATCCATATTGCACTATAAAATTATTCAGCTCCTGCAATTTATCCATCCTGTTGTTTTAGGAATTATAGGCAACCTTTTTTGTAAAGATTGTATATGGAGGCATTTGCCTTACATTATCATTTTCGTGCAGCACACTATGAATATGTTTAAGTGTTAACAAATGCGATTGTTTGGTCCATTCCTTAAACTGGCTGTTATCTTTATAGAAATCAGAAATATAGGTTAAGAAGTGGTCCAATTCAAATGAGGTGCCGTATATTCCGGCTCCTGCTTTGGCGGCATCCCGGGAATTGCAAAATTGTTCATAATGCCCTTCTACAGGCACCATGAATACGGGTTTGCCTAAATACATGGCCTCGCATACCGATTCAAAACCCGATGTGCTAACCAGTCCTTTTGAATGGGCCATCATCTCGAGAAATTTTTTATCGTTTATCTGATGAAAGGATAAAGTAGAGTCATATTCCACGCAATCAATCACATCTTTATTATCTACAAAGCAATGTAATTTAACATCCGGATTTTTATTGTGCCACTTGATGATATCGTCCATATACCCGGCATTTAAGAGATAAACAAGCAGGTAATCGCCATGTGTTACGGGTTGGTTCAGTACTTCATCTCTCAATAAGGGAGGAACCGCGTAAATCGATTTTTTCTTGTAATCACTGAAAGGATAGAATGAAAGTGCCAATTTTTTCTTGGCGCCAATGGAAATCAACCCGGTATATAATTTAAGTCCGATTCGGGCGAGAAAATTTCCTTCCGGCATTTTAAATTCGGGATGATTAAACATGTAATGATGTCCTATGCAGATCATTGGAATATTGGGACGAAACAGCAGGTAATAAAGACCTGCAAGTGGTTCGTAAAAGTTGATTATTATATCCGGTTTATGTTCTTTAATTTTTCGGCGTATAATGAGTAAGCTATAAATGAACTTGGGTAATCGTATAAGTATCCCAAGTAAAGAGGGGAGGGGTTTTATAGCCTTTTTATTTTTATCGGTAGCCATATTAGGGCTTTCAATAAGAGTAACAGGCGCATTGATCCTGTCGTAATAAAATGAAGGTATTTTACGTTGTTTGCTTTTGCCGATAAGCACTTCACTTACTTTCATTCCGGAATTTTCCACTAATTGTTTCATGGAAATGGATTGGGTCATGTGTCCGCGGCCCTCGCCTTGCACCAGGAAAAGACATTTTTTATTACTTAATCCCATTTTAATTATTTATTGTAAAGTTCCTCACTCAGATAGAAGGGAAGTTCGATAGAAAGGTTGCGTAAGCTGAAAAATATTTTCAGGGCAAAACACATACATTAGTGTTTCCCAAATATTGCCCTAATATGAAGGTTCATATAGAGATACGAGCCTACTTTAATAAAGAGGAAGAAAAACAGAAGGTTATAATTTTGGGCGGCTATTTCTTAACAGTAAAATGTTTAAAAATGATAAGTCAAACCGACGGCTAATCCAAAGAAATAAGGATAAATTATTACAGGGGCATTTTTATTAACGGATGTAAAGGAGCCATTCATAAAGGGTTCTGTATATATAGAAAGTCCTTTTCCTATAAGATAGGATGCGCCGAAACCAAAATTGTAACAATACTGTATACTGTTTAAACCGTAAATGCTTTCTAAAGTTAAGTCACCTTCCTGCAATGCAGTATTCTCCCAATGGATAGTGGTTTGCATATCCTTGGCTATATTTAAACAAAGTCCTCCATCAATATAAAAATTGAATCTTGTTCCGGCTACAAATTTATATTTGACTTGTAATGGAATACCAATATATCCTCGTCCGGAGTTGCCATTTACTTTTATACTGTCTCCTATATGCGCTGGAACTGCTGAATTTGGCAGAAAAACAGTGCCTGAACTTGTAGTAACAGCGTATCCTACTTGTCCATTTTCTTCTTGCTGAGGGTAAATGATAGTAGGTTTTATATTGTAAGTGTATTGGCTGTAATAAACTCCTGCTTGAATGGACCATCTGTTGGAAATGTCGTAAGCTAAATGCAATCCAATGGCATATGTACCATCACCGTCTTGTTGTGTTTTTAGTCCTGTAGCAGTTATTGTATTAGTCGGATCGTTATTTTTATCATTCAGGAAATCCTCTGTAATGCCTGGGGCATAAAATGCAGATACCGATAGCTTGGATAATATCCCGGCCAATGTGATTTGTTTTTTAGGTGTGTAAATCGAATTGGTAGAATCTAAAATAGAAGTTTTAGCGGCAGAATCTGTCTTTTTATTGGTCAATGCAACCTTTGAATTCTGGATATCAGATCCTGTTTTCTGAGATGAATTAGCGTTATTTGTCTGAGGAGTATTTGTGCCTGTAATAGGGGTTTTGGTTGCTTCGGCTATAAGTTCGTTATTACTTTTTTTGTTTAAAGCAGATGTTGAATTGTTTATTCCGGGCTGAGGGGT
>Ga0302197_10003659_pt1 | contig 13816 bp, 12 predicted proteins | sample II_Bog_N2_1_FD_193526 | JGI IMG/M metagenome (GOLD analysis project Ga0302197, IMG submission 193526) | Peat permafrost microbial communities from Stordalen Mire near Abisko, Sweden - II_Bog_N2_1 | ecosystem: Environmental > Terrestrial > Soil > Wetlands > Peat | place: Sweden: Abisko...
CGAAGGAGCCGGCGCTGTCTTGTAATCAACCTCCCGGTCGGCTGTAGCGTGGACCTCCCGGTCCACGCTGCACTCTACACCGATGGGAGAGATGCTCTAGTAAGCGCTTATAATTTCCGACCAGATTCTCGAGCAACGTTTCAGACTCTCGAAAACTTTGGAGGAAATGTACGTGTGCAAGTTTCCGCATCTTGCTTTCGCGCTGGCTGCGTTCATGTTGCCGGCTTTGGCAGTTATCGCACAAGCTCCGGTCGCAACACCCAGTGCAGTGGTTCCGGTTCTCAAGGGCGTGCCCGGGCCTTTAACCTGGCAGCATCCACCCGCGCAGTGGAAAATCGACAACGGAAACACACTCTCGATTACCGCGGACAAGCAGACGGACTGGTATGACTCAGCCATGTATGAGGCGCCACGTGACAACTCCGCCCGGCTGCTCTTCAAACCCACTGAAAATTTTGCGCTGAGCGCCAAGGTGGATGTCGACTTCAAATCCCAGTGGGATTCGGGCGTGCTGGTCCTGTATGTGAATGACACGGTATGGGCCAAGTTATGCTTCGAAATGACCATCGACAAGCATCCGTCGATTATTTCCGTGGTCACCCGAGGGCTTTCCGACGATAGCATCTCCATTCCGATTCAGGGTTCTTCGGTCTATCTCAAGGTCACCAAGACCGGCCACACGATCTACTTCTTTGCCTCGGAGGATGGGAAGAACTGGTCCCTTATCCGCATCTTCAGCTTGGGAGACAAGCAGGATCTGCGCGTCGGTTTCTCTTCGCAGGCCCCGGTGGGCGATGGCTGCACCACCACATTCACCCAGATTGAATATCGGCCCAATATCACGGACGCCTGGTCAGGGAAATAGGCCGCTGACTGGCGGCTTCGCGGTGAAGTCGCCTGTCGCCCCACCGCTCTTACTCTGTAGAAACCAATCGAGCCAGATCAATTGCGACAGCGCAACGTGCAGATAGCAACGCCCCAACTCGCGCCATAAATATTCCTTATCCAAAACCAAACCACAATAACTTTGTTTTATGTACCTCGCTCCGCGATACTGGGCGGGGGAGGGCACTCGTGACGCAAAACTGGGATCCGCAGGCCTATGGAGAGAACGGCGCCTTTGTGCATGAACTGGCGGGCGGAGTGCTGGAATGGCTGGCGGCGCAGCCGGGCGAACGCATTCTCGATCTTGGCTGTGGCGATGGGCAACTGACCGAGCGCATCGTGGCAACCGGCGCCACAGTGGTGGGCGTCGATGCCTCGCCGCGGATGGTGGCGGCGGCGCAGGCGCGGGGCATTGCCGCCGACCAAGCAAATGCCGAGTCGCTGCGCTACGCGAACGGCACGTTTGACGCGGTCTTCTCCAACGCCGCGCTGCACTGGGTACGGGACCAGGACGCCATGCTGGCCGAAGTGCATCGCGTCCTGAAGCCGGGCGGCCGCTTTGTGGCCGAGATGGGTGGCCAGGGCAATATCGCCGCGATTCGCGTGGCCCTGGCGGCGATGCTGGAGCGGCACGGCTTTGGCGGACGTGAGGACGGAGTGAACTACTATCCAACCCAGGAAGGCTATCGGCGGCGGCTCACGCACCATGGCTTTGCGGTCCAGCGGATCGCCTTGATTCCGCGCCCCACTCCGCTGCCGGCGAGCGGCATGACGGCCTGGCTCACGACCTTTCGCAGCGGTGTCCTGGAGGGCCTGCCGGAGTCCGTGCGCGCAACGGTGGTGGAGGAAACGGCGGCGCTGCTGGCCCCGGCGCTGCGCGACGAAGACGGGAACTGGGTTGCCGACTACGTGCGCCTGCGATTTATTGCCACAGCGTGACGAGGCTCGTTCAGCGCGTAAAGAGCAGCTTTCCCCCCACCACGATCAGGGTTGTGGCGAAGATGCGGCGCAGCCAGAGGTCGGAGACGTGCTGCGCGCCGACGGCTCCAAAATAGCCGCCCACCAGAAAGCCGGCAGCCAGCAGCAGTGCCACGCGCAGGTCGGCGTTGCCCTTGCGGTAATACTCATAGAAGGCGAAAATGCCCACCGGCGCCAGCAATGCGCCCAGCGAGGTTCCCTGGGCCTTGTGCTGGTCCATCCCCAGGAGCCACACCAGCGCGGGAACAAAGAGGATGCCGCCGCCAATGCCGACCACGCCGGAAACCATCCCCACTACCAGCCCAACCAGCAGAATCAACCAGGTCATACCCGTTCCCCCGGAGAGCGGCTCAAGGGAGCACGCCCGCGCTCCCAGCCTAAACCACCACCTGCGGTGGGGCCACTCGCCTTCGGCCGGTCCGCGCCAGAAAGAAGGCGCGGAATCAGCTTGGATGCCTGACGGGGGGTGCTTCAAGGCAGGAACTTCCCACCCTTTCCGCGGCTTTCTTCTCGAAAGTCGCGGAAAGAAGGGGGGAACCCGGATGCGATGCAGTTGCTCAGGGCCGAATCGGAAGAAGGTCAGTCCGCCGCAAGCGTCTTGCTGCGGAACAGAAGGCCAGCCACGAGGCCGCCGACGCTTGGAACCAGCAGAAAAAGCCAGACCTGCGCCAGGGCTTGGCCGCCAACCAGGATGGCTGGACCGAAACTGCGGGCCGGATTCACGCTGACGCCTGTGATGTGAATGCCGAAGATGTGAATCGCCACCAGGGTGATGCCGATGGCCAGTCCGGCAAAGCCCGCCGGTGCGCTTTTCTGCGTGGACCCCAGGACGACGATGACGAAGATCAGCGTGGCCACGAATTCAAAGACGATGGCGGACATGATGTTGTAGCCGCCCTGGTAGCCGGGGCCCCAGCCGTCTTGTCCCAGCCCGCTGGCTGCGATGTTGTAGCCGCCACCCACGCCGCTGATGATGACCGAGAGTACGCCCGCGGCCAGCACACCGCCAATGAACTGTCCGGCCCAGTACCCGACCATGTCTTTGAGAGAGAGCCGGCCCGCAGACCAGAAGCCCAGGCTGACCGCGGGATTGATGTGGCAGCCGGAGATGGGGCCGATGCCGTAGGCAGCGCCGATCAAGCCCAGGCCAAAGGCGAAGGCGATGCCCAGAATGCCTACCTTGTCGCCGGCGACCACCGCTGTACCGCAACCGAAGAGCACCAGGATGAAGGTGCCCACGAGTTCCGCCAGGTATTTCTTCATGCTTTCCTCCAGTTTTATCGTGTTACTGGATCTCCCGGCCCAAAGTGAGCCAGAGAGTCGCGCATGGCCCGCACTCCCGGCGAATTCGTCGGGCGGCGAAGGGAAGGCCTGGAGAACCACCGGATGGGGACAGGGTCAGAAAAACGAGTACGGAATGCGCGGAGCGAGTTTCGCAGAGGACGGAGAGTGGAGTCAAGAAGAACTTGCTGCAAGGGTTGGGCGCAGTGACGGGCCGAAAGCGAAGGCGCCGCTCACGGTCAAATTCACACAACGTTTGCAATATCTTTGCCTGATTGCAGTACTCTGTTAACGGTTCCGTGCGGCCTCCGCAACTGAAATTCAACGGCCGCCGGGCGAGGGCAGACCGGTTGAGCCAAACCGTATTTGTACTGGAAGACGACACCGATATTGCGCGGCTGGTGCAGCATCACCTGGAGGCAGCCGGATTTTCAGCCCGCCTGTTTCACACCCCCGCTAACCTGATTCCCGACGCCGAACGGCAGGCGCCTGCACTGTTTCTTCTGGACATCATGGTGCCCGGCGGAGATGGCCTGGATGTATGCCGCAGGCTGCGCAGCCACCCGGCACTTTCCACCATTCCCATCATCTTTCTGACCGCGCGCGCAGGGGAGAACGACCGCGTGCTGGGGCTTGAACTGGGAGCGGACGACTACATCACCAAGCCCTTCGCGACCCGCGAACTGGTGGCGCGCGTAAAGGCGGTGCTGCGGCGCTTCGAACGGCCCACTTCGCCCTCGGTCATCAGTTTCGAGGAAGTGGTGATTGACGCCAGCGCCATGCAGTTGAAGGTGCGCGGCGAGTTGACCACCACCACCGCCACCGAGTTCCGCCTGCTGGACTACCTGGCGCGGCATCCGGGCAGGGTCTTCAGCCGCGATCACTTGCTGGACGCAGTTTGGGGCGATGCGCGCTTTGTCACTCCCCGTTCGGTGGACGTTTACGTGCGCCGCATCCGCGAAAAAATCGAAGTGGACCCGGAAAACCCGCGCTACCTGAAGACGGTACGCGGCGCCGGCTATCGTTTCGAGATCCCCAAAGGCGAGTAGGCTTCCTTGATCCGCAAAGTATTCACCAAGCTGCTTGGCTTGTTCATTCTGCTGCTGGTTTTTCACACCGTGGTGATGGAGTTGGTTTTCAGCCGCATGGTGCACGACAGGGCGGCGGATACGCTGCATCTGCTCGGCCGCGAGGCGCTTTTCTCCGGGGTGATTGCGCTGGCCGTGGCTTTGCCCTTGGCGGCGTGGGTTGCCGGCGCCATCTCTTCCCGCCTGGAGCGCGTGATTGCCTTTGCGCAGCGGGTGGCGGAGGGTGATTTGGACGCGCGCCTGCCCCAGAACGGCGAGGATGAGCTCTCCAGCATGGAAGCGGCTCTGAACCAGACCGCGGAGCGCCTGGGAAAGGGTTTTGCCGAGATCGAGAACCAGCGCCAGGAATTGGCGGCGATGCTCGACTCCATGCAGGAGGCGGTGGTCGCCATCACTCCCGAGGGGTTTGTGCACTGGTCCAATGCCGTGATGCAGCAGATTGCCGGCACGCAGATTCGCGTGGGCCGGCCGCTGGTCCACTCCGTGCGCGATCCGGAACTTCTGGCCTGTGTGCGCGGGGCCCTGGAACACGGCGAGGTGCGTTTTGGCCGCGCCAGTTCGCTGGCTCCCGGCCGCATCTTCGAGATCAACGCCGCGCCGTTGCCTTCCGGGGGCGCACTGGCCGTGCTGCACGATGTAACGCGTATCGAGGCGGCAGAGAAATCGCGGCGGGAGTTCATCGCCAACGTAAGTCATGAATTGCGCACCCCACTTACTTCCATCCAGGGGTACGTGGAGACGCTGGTCGAAGACCCGGAAACCAACCCGGAGACCACGCGCGAGTTTCTCGGTGTGATCCTGAAAAACGCCACGCGCATGAATCGGCTCACTGAGGACCTTCTGGCCCTGGCCAGCGTGGAAAGTCCGAATTACAAGCTCTCGCTCCAGCCGGCCAAGGCTAGCGCGCTGGTGCAGGACTCGATTGAAGCGCTGGGCGGCATGGTGGTGGACTCAGGCATCGAACTGGAATCGTCTGGCGCGCCGGATGCGATGGTGATGGCCGATCCCGACGCCATGAACCAGGTTTTCGGCAACCTGATCGAGAACGCCATGAAGTACGGGAAGGCCGGAAAGAGGATTCGCGTCGGCGCGCGGGCGCTGGAGTCGGAAGTGGAATTCAGCGTGGAGGACTTCGGACCCGGGATTGCCTCGGAACATCTGGAGCGGATCTTCGAGCGCTTCTACCGCATCGACAAGGCGCGCTCGCGCGAGTCGGGCGGCACCGGATTGGGCCTGGCGATCGTGAAGCACATTGTCGAGGCGCATGGCGGCCGCATCTGGGCGGAAAGCGAACTGGGCTGCGGGGCGAGCTTCCACTTTACGCTGCCCCTGGCGCAGGCCATCGACGGTCACTAAACCGGAGACGCTGCGCGTGCGCACGTGGTGGCGCCTTCACTCTGTCCCACGCAGCATCTCCGGCTCAGTTCCTATCAGTTCCTATTTGTCGACCACTCGTTCGATCTGTCCGATCTTCTTTTGGATCTTTCCGGCTATTTTTTCCTGTTGGCCATCGGCTTCGACTTTTGGGTTGCCTGTCACGCGCCCCGCTGCCTCTTTGATGGCGCCCTTGACCTCATGCGTTTTGCCTGCTACTTCGTCTTTGATGCTGTTTTTCATCGTGTTCTCCTTTGGGTCTTATTTGGACGAGGTGGCTTTCTGGTGTCGGGTTTGCAGGTCGTTGACGACCTGTTTCACGTTGGGAATTGAGGAAGCAATCTGTTCGGCCTGGTCGCGCGTGGATTGGAAAGCGACCTCGCCCGTGAGGGTGACAACCCCATTCTTGACGTCGAATTTGACACTTCTGTGGAGCTTGTTCTGGATCAGAGCAGCGTCCAGATTCTTCTCGATCGCCTTGTCGAAATCGGCGTTCACGGCCCTGGCATCGCTTTCGCCTCCGGGAGGAGTCACGACGATCTGATCCGCGACCACCTGTCCAGGCGCGATCCCTTTTGCAATGGTTTCGGCCTGGGTCTTGTCCGCGTCCGAGGGAACGTGTCCGCCAAGGGTCACGATGCCTTTGTCGCGATCCTGCGTGATAGTGACGTCTTTGAGTCCGGCCTGGTCGAGAGATTTGCGGAGACTGTCCGCCACATCGGGCGATTGCGGACCGGAGGTATGGCACCCTGCAAGGGTGACGATTACGAGCAGGGCGAGCAAACTTGAGCACAGCTTGAACGTCTTCATGGTTCTCCTTTGTTAAGGCACGGTTCTCGTCCGCAAAGGGCGGCTCACTGCGCCGCGCCAGCAGCGAAATCGGAGTTGATGTATCCCGAAAGCAAAACCCTCAAGTCGAGGCTGCCACTTGGGGAGCGGCGACCCTCCGCACCCTCGGCAGGACGCTCCGACCCTGGTGTCGCTCTGGAGAGCGGCGACCCTCCAACTCTTCCGAACTTCAACTCAGTAGTGCGAGCCGCCGAAGAGGTAGAAGAGGACCAGAATGATCAGGACCAGCCCGAAAATTCCGATGCCTCCACCACCTCCCCATCTCCGATAGCCGTAGTAGCCACCGCCGCCGCCAAAAACCAGCAGCAAAATCACAATCAGCAAAATTAACGACATGGAATTCTCCCTTCAGATGCGGACCGGCTTCCATCTCCCACTGCGGCAATTTGCTTCGAACGAGGAGCAAACCAGCGCTCAATGCAACCGGCCATCCGCAAGGTCAAAGGAGCAAGCCGGTCGTCAGAAGGTTCGTTTGCGCCTGGCCATTTTCCCCGCTCTACGGCTCGGAAAATGAAGTGACCGGGAACCAATCCAGAGTGAAATTTAGGGTCTGTCTTGGAGCCCGGTCTGTTCAAATTCGCTCACTCCGGCGGCGGTTGGCCCAAGAGGGCGGAGCCCGCGGGGTCGGTCACCCGGACGCGGGTCGACTATACTGGGGTGTCTTTGGGTGCGCAGGCGGCAAAGATGCGAACGCTGCGCCAGCCACAGGCATTCCATCCTCATTCCGGCCCCAAGAGCTGGAGAAAAGAGATTGAGCGTGAAAACGGTTACACTTGCTGCACCTTCGACCCTCCTCCGCAGTTGCCTGCTGGCCGCCTCCCTCGCCTGCCTGGCGGGCGCGCAAGAGCGGCCTCCCGCTGTCCCTCTGGTGGCGCACAACCCCTACTTCAGCATCTGGTCCATGGCCGACAAGCTGACCGATCGCGAGACCTCGCACTGGACTGGCGCCGGACAACCCCTCACCGGCCTCGCCCGGATTGACGGCAAGAGCTACCGCTTCATGGGCTCGGAACCGCGTGATCTGCCCGCGATGGATCAGGTCTCCCTGAAAGTCACCCCCACCCACACCATCTACAAGTTCCAGACCGGGCAAGTGAGCCTGACCGTGAGCTTCTTCACCCCGGCATTTCCCAAGGATCTGGATGTGCTTTCGCGGCCCGTTACCTATTTAACGGTGAGCGCCACCGGGCAGGGCGACCACGAGCTGTCCGTCCTCATTGATGTGGACCCCATCCTCGCCGTCAATAGTGAAGATGAAGCCGTGACCTGGGGCCGTTCGCGGGCCAAGGGATTGACCGTGCTCAATGTGGGCTCGCGCGACCAGCGCCTGCTCAACCGGCCGGGCGACAACCTGCGTATCGATTGGGGCTACTTCCGGCTGGCCGTTCCCGATCAGGCCGGGGCGCAGTTTGCTGAGACCCGGGACGCCGTAGACAAGTTTGCCGCGACCGGCACGCTGCCAGACGGTGACCAACTCGATATGCCGCGCATGCCGCGCGATGGTGCCGCGCACCTGACTGCCGTATTGCCCCTGGGCAAACTGTCGGAAACTCCCATCAGCCGCCACGTGCTGCTGGCCTACACCGAGGACTACGCCATCGAATACCTCGGCCGTAAGCTGCGGCCCTACTGGCAGCGCAACAACATGAGCGTCGAGCAGATGCTGGCCACGGCAGAAACCGAGTACCCGAGCCTGGAACAGCGCGGCGAAAAGTTTGACCGTGAGCTGACCGCCGACCTGGAGCGGACGGGCGGCAAGGATTATGCCCAACTGGCCACCCTCGCCTATCGCCAGACACTGGCCGCGCATGGCTTCGCCGCCGACTTCGACGGCACGCCCATGCTTTTCCCCAAGGAGAACTTCTCCAACGGTTGCATCTCCACCGTCGACGTGCTTTACCCCTCGGCGCCCTTCTTCCTCTTCTTCAACCCCGCGCTGATTGAGGCGCAGTTGAAGCCGGTGCTGGAATACGCAGCCCTGCCGCGCTGGAAGTGGCCCTTTGCACCGCACGATCTGGGTACCTATCCCTTGGCCAACGGGCAAGTCTATGGCGGTGGCGAAGTCACGGAAGACGACCAGATGCCGGTCGAAGAGAGCGGCAACCTGCTCATCATGACGGCCGCAATGAGCCGCGAAGAAGGGAACTGGGAGTTCGCGCGCAAGTATTGGCCGCAGTTCACCAAGTGGGCCGAATACCTGAAGGATAAGGGCCTGGACCCGTCGAACCAGCTCTCCACGGACGACTTCGCCGGTCACCTGGCGCACAACTCCAACCTCTCCATCAAGGCCATCGAGGGCCTGGCTGCTTATGCGTCTATGGCGCATGGCATCGGCAAGCCCGATGTGGCTGCGGAATACTCGCGCACGGCCAAAGAGATGGCTGCGAAATGGCAGACCATGGCTCTGGACGGCGACCACTACAAGCTGGCCTTCGACAAGCCCGGAACCTGGAGCCAGAAATACAACCTGGTGTGGGACCGGATTCTGGACTTCGGCCTCTTCCCGGACAAGGTGCGGCAGACCGAGATGGCGTTCTACCTGACGCATCTGAACAAGTTCGGCCTGCCCCTGGACAATCGCGCCGACTACACCAAGCTGGATTGGGAGATCTGGACGGCGACGCTGGCTGATTCGACCGAGCCCAACGCCTTTGCTACTTTGATGGCGCCCATTGGCCACTGGATCAACGAAGGCCCGACGCGGGTTCCGCTCACCGACTGGTACGACACCAAGAACGGCAAGCAGATCGGCTTCCAGGCGCGCTCGGTGGTGGGCGGCGTCTACATCAAGGCTCTGGCCGACAAGGACATGGCCGCTAAATGGCGGAATCGGGTCGAGTAACAGTTCTTTTTCCTGCAAAGAACGAATAGTAGTTCTTTCTCCTCTGACAGAAATGAGCGCCTCGCCAACCAGCGTCGCGCTCATTTTGTTTTCCGAATTTCCTTGCGCACAATTAAGCCTCATGAGCGCATGATGTCTTTAGGGAAGCAACGCCGCCCAGAAAAGTAATGCCGCCTCGAAAAGTGACGCCGCCTCGGAGAGTAACGCTGCCTCGGAGAGTAACCTCCCGGTCGGCTGTAGCGTGGACGTCCTCGTCCACGCTCGCTTGAGAGCGACGAACATTTTCCGGTTGCCGCAGTCCTCGGAAGGGCTTTTTTTGAGTCAGATTCCGGGCAAAAAACAGCCAAAATTACGTCCTACCCCCACCCCCCCTATCGATTATTATCACTTTTTCAACGATAAAAATCGCGTAAGTATAATATATTGAATAATATACAAAAATACATAGTTAACTACTAAGTAACAGCAAAACCCAGATTTTGGCCCCTTTTCGGGCGTTTTTGGCCCAATTATGGCCAAAAACAGCGCAAAATCGATGCCAAAATGCCCCCATTTTGGCCGTTCCGGTGCGTTGTCGAAGGTGACCCATTCAGCCTCTCGGTCGAGCCATTCTGGCTACGTCCTGGCGGCATCTGCGCCGTGCAACCTCTGAAAAATCAACGCTCGTTCAAATGCCCGTAACATGGACCGTAGAGAATCAAGCACGGCAGTAAATCTGCAAGGGAGCTATCTGTGAAGAAGACGTTGATTGCCGTTGTTTTGTTGATATTGGCCATGAGCACGGCTCAGGCCCAGAAATTGACTGGGGCGGGCGCCACTTTCCCTTACCCAATTTATTCGAAATGGTTCAGCGAATACGCAGCGGCGCATCCCGGCGTCGAGATCAACTATCAGTCCATCGGCTCGGGCGGCGGCGTTCGCCAGGTGACCGCCGGGCTCGTCGACTTCGGAGCCTCCGACATGCCGGCAACCGACGAGCAGCTTGCCGCTTCCAAGATCAAGCTGATTCACATTCCCACGGTTCTGGGCGCAGTGGTGCCGATCTTCAACGTTCCCGGCGTCAGCGATGTGAAGTTCAGTCCTGAAGTGCTGGCCGACATCTTCCTGGGCAAGATCTCGATGTGGAACGACGGGCGCATCGCCAAGGACAATCCCGGCGTCAAGCTGCCCGACCAGAAGATCATCGTGGTTCACCGTTCCGACGGCTCGGGCACGACCTATATCTTTACTGACTACCTGAGCAAGGTCAGCAAGGAATGGGCCGGCGGCCCTGGCAAAGGCGGTTCGCCCAGCTGGCCGGTAGGCGTTGGCGGCAAAGGCAATGAGGGCGTGGCCGGTCTGGTCCGTCAGCTTCCCGGAGCCCTGGGCTACGTGGAACTGATCTATGCCCTGCAGAACAAGATCAGCTTCGGTGAAGTCAAGAATGCCGCCGGCAACTGGGAAAGAGCCAGCATTGCGGGCGTCACCGAGTCCGCGGCCAGCGTAAAGCAGATGCCGGCCGACTACCGCGTCTCCATCACCAACGCACCCGGCGCACATGCCTACCCGATCTCGAGCTTCACCTGGATTCTGGTGCCGCTGAAGTCGCAGGATCCGGCCAAGGGCAAGGTGATCAAGGACTTGCTGAGCTGGATCGTCAACTACGGCGAGAATGAAGTCTCTGCGCTCTCCTATGCGCCTCTGCCGAAGAATGTGGTCGAGAAGGAACTGAAGACCATTTACGCCCTGCAGTAAACAACACCCTGAAGCCATGGACGGAAAGGCCCGGCGACCACGCCGGGCCTTTCTGCGTCTCCGCCCGATGCCGGGCAGGCGGTTTGCCAGTCCTGGCGTCCCAGCGCGTATCATCGCTGTTCTGTCAGGGAATCGTTTCAGAGAGGATACAAATTTGCGAGCTTCATTTGCATTGCGCTTTAGCCTGGTTCCAGTTCTCCTGCTGGCAGGCCTTTCCGCCGCCGCCCAGTCTGCTTCCATCCCCTACAACGCTGTCGATCCCTTCATTGGCACCACCGGAGGTGGCAACACCTTTCCCGGCGCAACCCTGCCTTTCGGCATGATGCAGTGGAGTCCGGACACCAATCACGACGCCTGGTACATTCACGACGACAAGCAGATCACCGGCTTCAGCATGACCCACGTCAGCGGCGCGGGTTGCTCGGTTTACGGCGACTTCGCCGTACTGCCCGTTAGCGGAGTTTTGACCACCAGCCCCGGAACGAAATTTGATTCCTATGCCGCCGCCTTCGATCACAGCAAGGAAGAGGCCCACCCCGGCTACTACGCCGTGACCCTGTCCAATGGCGTCCGTGTCGAAATCACGGTCGCCGATCGCGCCGGCATTGCGCGGTTCATCTTTCCCGAGGGCTCTGCTGCCCGCTTGCTGGTCAACGCTGGCTCAAGCGCCAACACCATCGTCGATGCGGCGAAACCAGCGCCAGGCAGCAACGCCTACAGCAATCAAATCGAGCTCAACGGCACAAATTCCTATGCCGGGTCGGTTTCGGCAGGCGGATTCTGCGGTCCGGAATCGCACTACAAGCTTTACGTGGCGGGTAACTTTAACAAGCCCTACCAAAAGTCGGCCGTGTGGCAGGACGATAAAGTCTCCGGCGACAGCAAGTCGGCGCAGGGCAAGCACACCGGCGCCTGGCTGGACTTTGGCAATGAGCACGAGGTCGTGCTCAAGGTCGGCATTTCGTTTGTCAGCGAAGCCGGCGCGCGCAACAATGTGGAAAAGGAAATTCCCGGCTGGAACTTTGAAGAAGTACGCGCCAAGGCGCAGTCCACCTGGAGCGAATTGCTGGGCCGCATCGCGGTCGAGGGCGGCGCTGCGGACGAGCGCACAAAGTTCTACACCGGCTTCTACCACAACCTGCTTTCGCCCACTGTGTTCAGCGATGAAGACGGCAAATACATAGGCTTCGACAACCGGGTGCGTTCGTTGACCGGTTCCAAGCAGAAGCAGCAGTACGCCAACTTCTCCGACTGGGACATCTATCGCAACACCGTGCAACTGCAGGCGCTCTTCGAACCCGAACGCGAAGGCGACATGATGCAGTCGCTAGTGAACGACGCGGTGCAGAGCGGCTGGTACCCGCGCTGGCCGGCTGCCAACGATGTGACATACGTGATGGACGACGACGCGCCCGCCATTCTGATTGCGGAGTCGTATGCCTTCGGCGCGCGTAACTTTGACCAGGAAACGGCTCTCAAGTACATGGTGAAAGCTGGAACGGAGCCAGGCCTGGGGCCGCGCGGTGGTGCCGAGCGCGCCTTCCTCGCGGAATATCGCAAGCTGGGCTATGTGCCGGTGGAGAAATTCAATGTCGGCGCGTCGGTGACGCTGGAATATGCCAGCGCCGACTTTGCCGTGGCGCAATTCGCCAGGAGCCTCGGCCACCAGGACGAATACAACGCGTTCATGAAACAGTCGGAGAATTGGAAGAATCTTCTGGACCCGGAGACGGGCTGGATTCGCCCACGCTCGAGCGACGGCGCTTGGTTGCCTGGATTCGATGCGGATCGCTCGCTGCCCAAGAAAGAGGCGGGTGCCCCGCCTGCCAGCGACCAAATGGGATTTGAAGAGGGCAATACCTACCAGTACACGTTCATGATTCCCTTCGACTACCCGGCGCTGTTCAAGGCCATCGGTGGGGACGACAAGGTGATCTCGCGGCTCGACAAGTTCTTCCTCAAACTCCGCTGCTGGGGCGAGCCCTGCTACAACATCGAGAACGAGCCCGACTTTGTGGTTCCTTATGCTTACGACTTCGCTGGCCAGCCGTGGAAGACGCAGGAAGTGGTGACGCGCATCGGGAAGGAAACCTTCAAGACCACTCCCGATGGAATTCCTGGAAACGACGATCTGGGCGCAACCTCAGGCGTCTACGTGTGGAATGCGTTGGGGTTCTACCCCACCGTACCAGGCGTGGGTGGATTGACGCTGGGAACGCCTATGTTCGACAAGGCGACCCTGCACCTGGCCGGGGGAAGAACCCTGGTGATCAGCCGCAAGGGCGAAGGCATCTATGTGCAGAAGGTCGCACTGGACGGCAAGCCCTACACGAGTACCTGGCTGCCGATCGACAAACTGCACGCCGGCACAACCCAGATCCAGTTCACCAACGGCGGAGAACCCAACAAGCAGTATGGCAGCGCGCCCGCAGATCGCCCACCGAGCTTCCGCTAGCCTTCCAGCAGCTCCCCGGTCGCCTGATCGGGGAGTTGCTGCGAGATGATCTTCTCTTCGCGTTCTTAGAGCAGTTCTCCTCTTGGTGTAGCGTACAGCGTGGACCGGGAGGTCCACGCTACAGCCGACCAGGAGGTGGGCGTTACCGGTTCCTGCGGCAATCAACCGCATCGGCCAAGCAAGAGTGTCACTCTATACCAATGGGAAAAGATGAATATCAGTCTTGTTCAGGCGAAGAAAAGGCGATATTCTTGACGCATGAAGAAGCGTTCAACGAGCAAGCGCGGTCGGATGATGACTGTGCAGCAGTTTCGGGCATCGTTTGGGGAC
>Ga0302197_10003661_pt1 | contig 13815 bp, 9 predicted proteins | sample II_Bog_N2_1_FD_193526 | JGI IMG/M metagenome (GOLD analysis project Ga0302197, IMG submission 193526) | Peat permafrost microbial communities from Stordalen Mire near Abisko, Sweden - II_Bog_N2_1 | ecosystem: Environmental > Terrestrial > Soil > Wetlands > Peat | place: Sweden: Abisko, Stordalen...
CAAGGAAAGCACGCGCTGGCAAAACGCCATGCTCGCCAGCAAAGTCAAACGTGATGCACTGGAGGCGGCGGCGAAGAAATACGAGGCGAACACGGGCAATTACATCCGCCCAATTTGTCTGGTGCAGGTGGAGCGCACCGGCAAAGACCAGCGCGGCAGCGGGCTGATCCATGCCGAGGACGTGCGGGAATTTCTGATTAGGGATTGTGGCATTGCGCCCGACGAGGTGGCGGTGAAATCCAGCGACAAGGATGACATTGAGGGCTTGAACCTGTTCGCACGGAATTGTCCGATCCGCTACATCATCACCAAGCAGGCGTTGCAGGAGGGCTGGGATTGTTCGTTCGCCTATGTGCTGACGATTCTCACCAATCCGGCATCAAAAAATAATCTCACGCAACTCGTCGGGCGGATTCTGCGCCAGCCGGGCGCGCGCAAAACCAAAATCAAGGAACTGGACGAGAGTTATGTTTTTTGTTTCCGGCAAAAGGCCAAGCTGCTCGTGGATTCCGTGCGCGAAGGTTTTGGCCGCGAAGGCTTGGGCGACCTAGCGGGTCACGTCGTGCTGGATGCGCCCGAAGACGGGGAGGAGGGCGAGGAATTGATCGGATTGCGGGACAAGTTCAAGAAGTTCGCCGGAAAAATCTATCTGCCGAAGTTTGTCATCCAGCAAGGCACGCAATGGCGTGAGGTCAGTTACGAGACGGACATCGTGAGCCGGATTGACTGGGCGCAGGCGGATTTTACGGCGGAGAAAAATTTGCAACTGGTGGATGCGCCTTCGCAGGATGCGGAAATTCTGGTGACGCTGGGCGAGAAAGCGGAACTCGTCAAGGAACAGAGCCGCCAATACCGAAACAGCACGGATGCTGGGGTTGATCCGGTATTCGCCACGCGGCAGATGCTCGAAATGATTCCGAACCCGTGGATTGCCCACGACATCGTCAAGGACGTCATCGCCACGCTTACGCGCAAAAACGGTTTGGTGCAAGTGGCGGAAAACTTTGTGTTCATCGTTCAGGAGTTGGTGAAACGCGCCGACGCCGAGCGCAACCGGCTGGCACAGGAAGTTTTCACGGACTTAGTCAGCGCGAAGAAGCTGCGCTTCCTGCTGTTGAAAGACGAAGCGGGTTACCGGCTGCCGGACAAAATCAAAATGCGCAAAGGCACGCGCAAGCTGACGCGTGAAGACAACTCACCGTTGCAAATGAGCCTGTTTGAGCAGGTGGCCGAGGACGGCTTGAACAGCGAAGAGCAGAGCGTGGCGTGGTATTTCGAAAAGCAGGGGCAGTTGCTTTGGTGGTATCGGAATCTCTCGCGGCAGGATTACCGTCTGCAAGGCTGGCGACGGAACGGGATTTATCCCGACTTCATTGTCTCCCGCACCAGCGCCGCCGACAAAACTGACTTTGACAAGGTGTTCGTGGTTGAGTCCAAAGGCATCCATCTCAAAAACGAAGATTCAGATTACAAGAAGCAGGTTTTCAAACTGTGCAACAAACTGGCAGAAGAAAGAAGCTGGACGGACCTAGGCTTAGAATTCCCCGAACACAAAATGGTTTTTGAATTGGTGTATGGCGACGAATGGCAAAAGGTGCTGAATGTCGTGTTGAAATAATTTACGACTCCTCACCCCGGCCCTCTCCATTTGGGAAGGATGAAGGCTGAAGGCTGAAGGCAGAAGGCGGAATTGAAACCGGGCTGTGTTGCCGCGCAGCCCAAATCAATCACGGCGGCGCAGCAGCGACCGCCCTACCAAGTTCGCGTGTTTGGCGTGGTTCGCGGTTCAAGACCACACCTCATCCGGTCCAATTCATTCCCTCACCCTTGATCCCAATGACTCGCTCGCGCCCGCTCACTCGGCCCTCTCCCCAGCGCGGAGAGGGGGAAAACTTTGTGCGTTTTGTATTTCTTTGTGGCCAATGAATCTGTGTCCATCTATGTTAATCTGTGGCTAAATGGCGGCTGCGTTCGGTCATCATCGCGGCGCGCGGGGTGACGCGATGTCCAATTTTCTTTCCGGCCTGCTGGAGACGGATTACATTGTGCTGCATCGCGTCGGGCGGCATCGCCCTGAGGCTGGACGGCGCCGCTGGCGCGGACGGTGGATTTGAAGACGTTTCAAAACCAGACGGCCAAGCCCAAACGCCTGAATGAAAAGCTCTGGCATGAAAGCGTCGTGGTTCGCTCAAAAGCACCGTCGTCGCTTCTGCGCCCTTCATCTGAAATTGACGGGGAGGGTTCGGCAACTGACCACGCCTCTTTCGGGTCGGAAATTTATTCTCTAAAAAATCGGATTGGCCAATTGCAAAAAATCGTGTTCAATGAATGCTGTCCAGTCGGGAAGCGAAATTGAACTGTCTTTTATGAGCCGGTCGGCGACGCAAATTTTACTGGTTGAAAACGACCCCCAATTGTCGGGGGCGTTGTCGGCTGTCTTCCTGAAGGACGGCATCACGCCCTGTTTTGCCCGCAGCGACGACGAGGCGCGGCGGTTTTTCCACGACTGGCCCGCCGACGCCATTCTGCTGGACTCGGGCCACACGGAATTGCTGCGCGAACTCAAGGAGAACGCAGCCACGCAAACTGTGCCGGTCATCGTGTTCACGTCGGATCCGGCGGAACGGCTGCGGGCGTTTGATCTGGGCGCGAGCGATTGCGTGGGCAAGCCGGTGGAGCCGGTGGAATTTCGCGCACGCCTGCACGTGGCGTTGCAGACGAAACGGCGGTTCGACGAATTGCTCCAGCAGCATCACGACCTCGACAATGCGCGGGTGGCCGCAGAATCGGGCGCGCGGGCGAAGTCAGATTTCCTGGCGGCGATGAGCCACGAAATCCGCACGCCGATGAACGGCGTCATCGCAATGGCCGGGCTGCTGCTCGAAACGCCGTTGAACCCCGACCAGCGCAGCTATCTGGACACCATCCACACGAGCGGCGAATCGTTGCTGGGCATCATCAACGACATTCTGGATTTTTCAAAAATCGAGGCGGGCAAGATGGAGCTGGACTCGCGCCCGTTCGACCTGCGCACGCGCGTGGAGGAGATGCTCGACATCCTGGCCAGCAAGGCCGCCGAAAAGAAACTCGACCTGGTGTATCAGGTGGACAGCGCGATTCCGACGACGGTGGAGGGCGATTCGCTGCGGCTGCGGCAGGTGCTGGTGAACCTTTTGAGCAACGCGATCAAGTTCACCGAGAAGGGCGAGATTTTTGTGCAGATAAAACTGCTTTCAGCCGAACCTGCCGGCGCAGCAAACAAAACAACCCTGCACCTGCATTTTTCCGTGCGCGATTCGGGCATCGGCCTCAAGCCGGAAAAGCTGGCGAAGCTGTTCAAGCCGTTCATGCAGGCAGAGGCTTCTACCGCGCGGCATTATGGCGGCACCGGACTGGGACTGGCCATCAGCAAAAAACTGGTGGAGCTGATGGGCGGAAGAATGTGGGCCGAAAGCGCGGCGGGCGAGGGTTCCACATTTCATTTCACAGCGAATTTCCTGGCCGAGCCGCAGGCCGCACCGTCCCCGCTTTCAACACGCCAGCCCAAGCTGGCTGATTTAAGAATATTGATCGTGGACGACAATGCGACGAGCCGACGCGTGCTTGCGGAAAAAACAGCCAAATGGGGAATGATCCCGATCGAGGCTGAAAGCGCGGAGGCGGCGATTGACCTGCTCAACACAGACGCTTCATTCGACGTGGCGGTGGTTGATCTGCAAATGCCCGGCACGGACGGCCTCTCATTGGCGGCGGAAGTCCGAAAAAATCCGCGCACGGCGATGCTGCCGCTGGTCTTCCTCATGCCGCTGGGAACAAGGTCGGATTCCGCACCCAACACGCAGCTGGCGTTCGCCAACAGCATCACCAAGCCGGTCAAGCCCGCGCAATTGCTGGCGGCGGTTGAACGCGCTTTGTTCACACAGAAAAAAGTGGAAGTCCAGGCCCCGGCACCGCCGAAGGCCGACCTGCCGCTTGCCGAACGAATGCCTTTGAAAATCCTATTGTGCGACGACAACACCATCAACCAGAAAGTCGCCGCGCGCATCCTGTCGCAGCTGGGCTACAAGCCGGACGTTGCCAACAACGGCCGCGAAGGTCTTGATGCGATTGACAAAAAGCCCTACGACCTGGTTTTCATGGATTTGATGATGCCCGAAATGGACGGCCTGACCGCCACGCGCGCCATCCGTGAACGGCAGAAAGATTCGGGGGCAAACCCGAATTTTGCGGGACGCATCCTCATCGTGGCCATGACCGCGCATGCGCAACAGAGCGACAAGGAAAACTGCCTCGCCTCCGGCATGGACGATTATCTGGCCAAGCCGATCCGCCCGGCGGACGTGCGCGGCATCATTGAAAAGTGGGCGGCGCCCGCAGCTCCGGCGGCAGAAAAGAAATCCGCGACCGCACCGAAAATTGAAGCCTCCGCCGCTCCCGCCGAAGAGCCGCCCGTGGACATGAGCCGGATGAACGATCTGACCGGCGGCGACCCGACCATGCTGAACGAACTCGTCGAAATGTTTTACAAGCAGACTTCGCAGCAGTTGAAGCAGATCGAGGACGCCGTTCGCGCCGGAGACGCGACCCAGGTGCGCCACGTCGCGCACAGTTGCAAGGGCGCGAGCGCGACATTGGGCATGACGCAGCTCTCGAAGCTGATGCTCGCGCTGGAAAAAATGGGCGTCGAAGGCCAGTTGACCAATGCGCCAAAATTCTGCGAAGATGCCGCGCTGGAATATAAAAGGATTGAGAAGTTTTTGTCCGAGCAGCCGGGTTTGAAAAAATGAAAAAAATCCTCATCATCGAAGACAACCAGATTGTCGCCAACGTCTACCGGAACAAGCTAGCGGTGGAAGGTTATCAGGTGGAGATTGCCCTCGACGGGGAGACCGGCCTGAAAATGATGCGGACATTCAAGCCCGACATGATCGTGCTCGACCTCATGCTGCCCAAAATGACGGGTGTCGAGGTCATCAAGCAGATTCGAAGCGAGGACGATTTTGCCAAGCTGCCCGTCATCGTTTTTTCCAATACCTATCTGACCAACCTGATCCAGGAGGCGTGGAAGGCCGGCGCTACAAAATGTCTTTCCAAGGCCAGTTGCTCGCCGAAGGAAGTCCTCGATCTCGTGCGCCATACCATCGGCGACAGCGGGACGGTTCCGACCGGGCGCCCGGCGATTGAAGGCACGCACGAGAAAAAAATCCTGCCTGCTCCCGCACTTGCCAACACACTGGAGGCCGACACGGCATTTCAGGTCAACCTGCAAAAATCATTCACAGAAAGCCTGCCAGCCACGCTCGCCACCCTGCGTTCCGGCTTGCAGGGACTTGTGAAGGCCGATGGCGAAGTAATGCAGCTCAAACAGATTTACGAGCTTCACCGCCGCATCCACGCGCTCACCGGCAACGCGGGCGTCGCCGGGCTTCACATCATCGCCAAGATGGCCGATTCCATCGAGGCCCTGCTCAAGGAACTTTATGAGAAGCCGAAAAACATCAATCCATCCACCCTTCGCACTGTAGCGAATGCCATTGATTTTCTTGGCTTCCTGTTTGAACGCGGCATCGCGCCCGACAGGCAGGAAATCCCCGCCGTCAACATCCTCGTCGTGGACGATGAGGCCATTTCCCGGCGTGCCGTCGTCTATGCGCTCGACAAGGCCCAGCTTCACACCACAAACGTCGAAGATCCCAACGAAGCCCTCAAGCTGCTTACGGACAATAATTATGACCTGGTGTTTCTCGACGTGGACATGCCCGGCATGACCGGCTACGAACTTTGCAGCAAGCTGCGCGCGATGCCGCAGCACAAAAAAACCCCCGTGGTCTTCGTCACCGCCTTGAGCGGCTTCGAGAACCGAACGAGCTCCATGATGGCCGGCGGCAACGATTTCATTGCCAAACCCTTCCTCTTCATCGAACTCACCGTCAAGGCCCTCATGCACGTTCTGCGCGGCAAATTACAGCCGGTGAAATGAAAGCTGCCATTGCCGGCTGACAGTGGAAAATTATTTCAATAACGCCCCGGCAAGTTTCCGCGCGGCATCGGTCTGACCGCCCAGCATCCGCGCCAGTTCGGTGACACGTTCCTTCTTCGTCAGCAGTGCAATCTCCGAAATGGTCCGGCCATCGCGAATCTGCTTGGTCACGACGTAATGCGCGTCGGCGGGTGCAGCCACCTGCGGCAGATGAGTGATGCAAAGCACCTGCCGTTTGGCTGCAATCTGCTTCATCTTTTCGCCCACCGCATTCGCCGTCTCGCCGCCGACATTTGCGTCCACCTCGTCAAAAATGAGGACGGGAATCTTGTCTTCGGCAGCCAGCACGGTTTTCAAGGCGAGCATCACGCGGGCCATTTCGCCGGACGACGCGATGGCGCGAAGATTCTTGGCCGGCTCCCCGGGATTTGGTGCAAACTGAAATTCAATTTCATCCAAGCCGGAGGAGTTGGGAGATGTGCCTCCCTTCAGCCAACTCCCATCCGCCAACTTCTGTTCAACATCAAACTTGCTTTGCTTGAAGCCCAAATCGTCGAGCTGTTTGCCCACAGCCTTGGCGAGTTGAGGAATTACTTTCTTGCGGGCGACGGAAAGTTTTTTGCCCGAGTCCAGAATTTCCGCGTCGAGTTTTTTCAATTCAGAATTGATTCGCGCCAGTTCCGTGTCGCGCGATTCGAGCGATTCTAATTTGATTTTCGCCTCGTCGCCGAACGCGATGACTTCAGCCAGCGTCGCGCCGTATTTGCGCTTGAGCGAGTGGAGCAGATTGAGCCGTTCTTCGAGTTCCGCGAGCCGCGCGGGGTCAACATCCACTTTTTCCGCGTACCGGGTGAGTTCTGACTGTAACTCGTGCCACATGCCAGCGGCCTGCGCGTGCAGCCCGACAAGATTTGCCGCGCCCGGGTCCACACGCTGCAATTCCTGCAACATGCGGCCGGTAGCGCCCGCCTGGGTGAGAAGTGAATTTTCACTTTCACTCAACAAATCAAGCGCGGCCTGGCTTAATTGCAGAAGTCTGGCAGCGTTGCTCGCGCGCTGGAAATCGACCTCGACAGTTTCGTCCTCGCCAATTTGCAGACGCGCAGCGGAAATTTCCTGGACTTGAAAGCGCAACAGGTCGAGCTGCTGTGCGTAAGTTTTTTCATCCACAACGAGCGCGGATTTTTCAACATCTAGCGCGATCCGGCGGGAAACCATCTTGCCAAATGCGTCGCGCTCCGCTTCCAATCCCCCAAACGCGTCAAGAATCAGCAGTTGCTTCGCAGGATGCAGCAATGATTGATGGTCGTGCGGGCCGTGCATGTCCACCAGCCATTCGCCAATCGTCGCGAGCACGTTCAGCGTGGTGGCAGAGCCGTTGACGAACTGGCGATTGGTTCCCGCGCTGGTGAAGGTGCGCTTGAGAACCAGCTGGTTTTCCTCACATGGCTCAAGGCCGTTCTCCTCCAGAAAACTTTTCAGAGGAGTCTTGAGTTTCGACACGTCGAACACGGCCTCCACGGAGCAGCTTTCGCTGCCGCTGCGGATGAGAGAACGGTCGGCGCGTTCGCCAAGAACGAGGTTGAGCGCGCCGATGATGATGGACTTGCCCGCACCGGTCTCGCCGGTGATGACGTTGCAGCCGGGCTGGAGATCAAGCGTGAGGTCGCTCACAAGGGCGAGGTTTTTGATGCGCAGCGTCGTCAACATGGCTCGAATTTCGAGCCACAGATAAACACAGATGGACGTAGATGCAAAAAAGAAAAATTACATGTCGCCGAAAATGCCGCTAGACTACCAGCAAATACGGGCACATTTTGAATACTCAAAAGTCGCCATGAAGAAACATATCGCTATTAGTTTTGTCATCCTTGGGATTTGCAGCCCAATTTTTGGACAAATACTTCTGTGTCTTGATACGCCACAAGACAACGCTACCGCGCTCCGGGAAACGTGGGATCGCGATGAATTAAAGCCATTGCGAGCTGAATATGAGGAAATAATTTCAACGCGAATCTGGCCTTTGAAATATGTTGACGTGACAAACATATTCGGCTCGAAGCTCGACAAAAAGCCCGATCATTATGCGTTGCCCGTATTTGTTCCAGTGATGCAGGGAATGTCCGGCCTCATCCCGGAGGACGACAAGCGGCACACAGATTTTTACGCCGTCGGCGATGTCGGCTACTTTCAGGTGTATTATAACTGGGATGGCGAGACCATCGGCATCGCGGCTTTTTACCTGCGCACCGACGATAAATTTATCCCGCTCCAGTCCACGAACGATTTTGCGCGGCGGCTGGATTGGGACAAGGCCCGGTTTAATTCGTTGAAACGATGGCTTGACCGGCACTTGCCCAAGTTGACGGATTTGGGCGTCGTCGAAGTTTCCAGCAATGAGCCAAACCGCATTGCACTTGGCAACGGAAAAACCTGCATCATCACGACCCAAATTTTGACCCGGCCAGAAATGACAAATGACTGGTTCAGCATGGAACTAACGCTGGATTCCACGAACGTCACTGAACGTATGCAGTCCCGAAATTACAAATCCGTTTCCCAACCGGGACAATCCATCGGCTTCACCATGGACGGCAGATTCTTCCGCCTCACACCAAAATTGAATTAGTTTTTAGATCGGCTTCTTCGTTTGGATTTTCATTCGCCGGACTTTGCGGTTCTGCTATTTTACTTCGCGATGTCGTTTGAATTTACATTTCTCGGCAGCGGCACGTCGCAGGGCGTTCCGCTCATCGGCAAGGATTATCCGCCGGAATTTCTGGCGAATCCGAAGAACTGGCGCACGCGGCCCTCAATCTATGTCACGACGGACAAGGTGAAGCTCGTGGTGGACACGACGCCGGAATTCCGCATCCAGTGCCTGCGCGAAAAAATCAACTGGCTCGACGCAGTCCTGGTCACGCACGCTCACGCCGACCACATCATGGGTCTGGACGACTGCCGCCGTTTCTGCGATCTGCGCGGCAACTCGGCATTGCCGATTTACGCGAGCGAGGCGACGATGAAGCATCTCCGCCGCGTTTTCATTTACGCCTTTCACAAAGGGCCGTGGCCAAAAGGCTATTTCATTCCCGAAGAACACGTCATTGACGCGCCGTTTCAGATCGGCGATCTGAAAATCACGCCGATGAACCTGCCGCACGGGAGCATGACCACGACAGGTTTCCTTTTTGAGCAGGACGGGCGCAGACGGCTCGCGTATTTGAGCGACTGCAAGGAAATCCCCGATGCCGCCATGGAAATAGTTCGCGGCGTGGAAGTCGCCGTGCTCGACGCGCTCCGCCCCAAGCCGCATCCGACGCACATGAATCTGGACGAGGCGCTGACGGCGGCGCGGCGCATCAATGCACAGCGGACTTTTTTCACGCACCTGACACACGATTACGACCACGACAAGGCGCAGGCGGAATTGCCGGCGGGAATCTGGTTCGCCTATGACGGGTTGAAAGTAAATGCCGAAAAATAATTTCAAATGTTCCGGCGCAACGGAGGTCAAAGCAGCAATATGAGATTTTTTGCAATTTTCATTTTCACGCTCGCGCCATTTCTTGTCCACGCGGGCGGCGATGAAGTCGTCGTGATTTACAATTCGCAAGTGCCGGAATCCAAAACCGTAGCCGAACATTACGCGCAAGTCCGTAATGTGCCGGCAAATCAAATCTTCGGCTTCGCACTGACGACCGACGAACAAATGTCGCGCGCGGAATTCCGCGATTCGCTGCAACTGCCGCTCGCAAAAAAAATCGAGGGCGGCGGCCTTTGGCAGTTTGCCACGGTCGTGGAAGCCGCAACCAACGGCCAGCCGGAACGCTCCGTCCGCAAAGTGGTCGCGTCAAAAATCCGCTACGCGGTCTTGTGCTACGGCGTGCCGCTGAAAATCGCGCCGGACCCGGACATCCACGAAACCGTGCCGAAAATCTGGCGGCCTGAATTCTTCCGCAACGAAGCCTCCGTGGATTCCGAACTCGCGTGGCTGCCGCTGGTAAAAACAGATTTCCTGCTGACCGGGCCTTCTTTCAACAGGCTTTATGGCGCGACGAACGCCGCGTTGCTGAATCCGACCAATGGAATTCTGCTCGTGGCCCGGCTCGACGGGCCGAGCGCGCAAATTGCCAGCAGACTTGTGGACAAGGCCGTTGAAGCCGAGCGCGACGGCTTATGGGGCCGCGCTTATTTCGACGCACGCGGCCTGGACAAAACGGACACGAATTATTTTTTGGGAGATGCATGGATTCTTGGCGCGGCGGAAATCGCCCGGCGGCTTGGATTTGAAAGCATCGTGGACGACAAGCCGGAGACTTTTCCCGCGAGCTTTCCCATGAGCCAGATCGCGATTTACGCCGGCTGGTATGACGGAAATGTTTCCGGCCCGTTCACTTTGCCAAAAGTTGAATTCATGCCCGGAGCGATTGCATATCATCTGCATTCCTTCAGCGCGTCCACCATCCGCAGCACGACCGAAAACTGGTGTGGCCCGCTGCTCGCCAAGGGCGCGACCGCGACGATGGGCTGTGTCAACGAGCCGTATATTGCGTTCACCCCGAATATCGCGTTCTTTTTACAGGCGCTCGCGAATGATTACACTTTTGGCGAGGCGGCATGGGCCGCACAATCCGCCTTGTCCTGGCAAACCACCGTCATCGGCGACCCGCTTTACCGACCGTTTGGGAAATCGCCGCAATTGTTGCACGCGCAACTGCTGCGCCAGGACAGCCCGCTGCTCGAATGGTCCTATTTGCGGCTGGCGGATTTGGGACTCGCGCACGGCGCGCCCGTGGCGGAAATTTTCGGCCTGATTGACAATCTCAATCTGACCACCAACAGCCCCGTGCTCACGGAAAAGCTCGCCGACCTTTGCGAAGCGCTGGGCAAACCGTCCTCGGCCATTGAAATCTACGGACGCGCGTTGAAACTGAATCCCTCGCCGCAGCAACGCATCCGGCTCCGGCTCACGCTCGGCGAAAAAATGCTGGAGCAAAGCCGCATTGCCGAGGCGGTTGATGATTACAAGCAGCTTCTCGCCGAATCGCCGGATTATCCCGGACATGATTCCATCTTGAACACCATTGCGTCGCTTCAGAAAAAAATTGCCGGCACAAACGCGGCAGCCAAACCTTGACACCATTTTATCCCTATTCCCCACCCTGCCCCGTCGGTCGGCATGATGGACATCCGCAAGGACCACCGGCCCGGCTCAAATCCTTGCGTGAGGATTTCCGCAACGCCCGCCTGCCAGACGGTAGCGGCAGCGGGAACCGCCACTCTCCTCACCCGGCTTCCGGCTCTGGATTCTTGCGGGCATCAACCATTCCAATTCCGCCTTGATTTGATCCACCCACCGGCGCAGGAGCGACGGCATTTCCGATTCCCGCACAAAACGTCCGCCACGCTGCGCGCACAGCCAGTCCAGCAACGACTCATCGCCCGTCACCTGCGTCAGCACCGCCACGCGGTCCAGCGGATTCAACGCCTCGCTTTGACCATTCTGACCGCGCGACCATTGAAGGATGAGCGAGTGCGAGAGATTCAGTTCCTCCGCCACGGCTTTGCAGCCCTTCTTTTTGAACGCCCTCCGCAGCACCTCGTATGATTTCATAAGCCCTTTCAGTTGATGTTGGATGGAAATTTCCCGCAAGCCGTGCTTCTAATGGTGGCCCTCCGCAAGGAGCGGCTCATGGATGACACGGCAATCATTCTCCCAACCGCCCCGGCCTGGCAAGCGGAAAATTGACGCAGCCGATTTTCTTGCGCAAACTCCCCGCATGGCAAAGAAAGTAGAAGCAAAATCTGCCACCGAGACACAGAGACGCCGAGACGCTGCGGAAAAAATCTCCCTCGCCCGTCGGACGGGAGAGGGCCGGGGTGAGGGCGATGGTGGCCGTCCGCAGGACCTCTGTGCCTCTGTGCCTCTGTGGCAAAAACCCTCCTCCCTCCTCGACACCCGCGTCGTTTATTGCGGCGACAATCTGGAACAGCCGGGACGAATGCAGAATGAAAAAGGAAGAATGATGAAACCGGCGTATTCCACAATTCTTCATTCTTCATTCATCCTTCTTAATTTCCCCGTGCCCGCCAGCCACTACGTCAAGGTCATGCTCGACCAGATTTTTGTAAAAATATGAATCGCGGAAATCAATCCTTACCGGTTGTGACTAAAGACAACATCCAAGACTTGGTAGCACAATTTGAAAAAAAGCGGTTCGCAAATCATCGCTACGCTTCCTTTGATTACTGCTTCAATTATTTCCGTAGCTTCAATGAGGAAGGGCGGTTGTCAGATCTAAAAAGCAAAGATAATCTGGAAACGAGTTGTCTCCACATAGGATTCTTTCTCGCAAGTTGGGGAATGTTTCGTGGAAAAAGTCAACTTGGACAAGAATCTAGCGTGAAGCATTTCACAGGACTTGTGGAGGAAATTTCAAGTTGGCATGGAAGCCATGACTTCACCGAAATCTGGAACATAGACGCGAATGACTATAATCGCGAAGGAGTGAGAGATCTCTTGAATAAGTGCTACACAAAGGTTCAAGAGAAGCTTGTCCACAATTCCAACCAAGAACATCGCACGTTAGTAACTAAAGCTATGTTGGGCATTTTCGGATGCGTCCCTGCATTCGACAAATATTTCAGCGGCATATTCGGTGGGTTAAGTAACAAAGATGGCTGTGCTTTCAATTCCGTTGCCCTAACGAAAATAGGTAAGTTCTACGAAGATAATTTTGAGATCATCGAGAAACTGGCTGCCGCGACAAAGGCTTTCGATTTTCAGACGCAGGAAAAGACTGGCAGATGCTACACAAAGGCCAAGATCATCGACATGATTGGTTTCCAAAAAGGGAAAAACGACGCTGACGCAAAAAAGGCCGAGAAAGAAGCCGACGAAAGAAAACCTTCCGTCTCATTCGCACATCAGACCACTCCAACACCAACACCAGATAAAGCAAACAAAGATCGGAAGCCAGGCTTGGGCAAGCTGGGCGGGTTCTTGGGGTTTCCCGTCACGGCCGTGATCCGCACCATGGGGGCGGAAGGATGGGAGTTCTGGGAAATCAAAAAGGTTCTCAAAGACAACAACATCTCCGCCGCCGAAAACACCATGCGGATTCAGCTCTGCAACGGGCGCAAGGGCGAGAAGGGGGCACCAATCAGGGAGAAGCTGAAGGAACTGCGTCTCGATCCGTCGGAGAAGTCCTAGCGTGTTGCTCTGGGCAATTTTCAGGAATGCAGTTGCGGCACGGCGCTCGTCGCGACGCAGAATTTGAAACGCCAGTGGATTGGCATTGATATTTCGCCCATGCCTGTGCGTCATGGCCAAACGCCTGCGCGACGTTTGCACCTGCCGGAAAGCGAACCGCTCTGGCGCGCCGGACGCGGCTTCGTCGTCCGCCCTTGATTTGTAGGAGACGAGGTGACGAGTCTCATTTTAATCCCACTTGCAGGTTTTTTAATTAGAGCCTCCTCACGTCGGCTCCTACGGCATGGAGAATTTGAGAACTGGGCCGTCATCGCCCTCGGCGGCATCCCGAACAAAGTGCAAGTCGGCGACATGGGCGTGGTTGGCCGCATCTTCCCGGTTTTTGACAATAGCCCAGCCATTTATGGCTGGGTTCATGGTTCGGAATCGTCGCAAGTCCCGTCAGGGACGAAAGGTCCTTGCGGACGGCCACCACGTTGTCTGCCGTCCCTGCCGGGATTCGGAAAATTGGGTTGCGATATTCCCAGCCATAAATGGCTGGGCTATTTTCACACCCAAGAGAAAACAAAAAGACAAGGCCGGCCGCCCGGACATTGACGCCTTTGAAGCCATGATGATG
>Ga0302197_10003664_pt1 | contig 13813 bp, 16 predicted proteins | sample II_Bog_N2_1_FD_193526 | JGI IMG/M metagenome (GOLD analysis project Ga0302197, IMG submission 193526) | Peat permafrost microbial communities from Stordalen Mire near Abisko, Sweden - II_Bog_N2_1 | ecosystem: Environmental > Terrestrial > Soil > Wetlands > Peat | place: Sweden: Abisko...
GTGCTGGCGCTCGGCCTGACCGCGCTGGGCTTTGCGAGCCTGCTCTTTCCGTGGAAGGGGATGTTTGTGTTTTCGCCCGGTCAGGCGTTCTGCGTCCTGACGGCGCACGAAGGGCTGGTGCGCTTCATTTGTTCCCTGCTGTTCATGGCCGTGAATGCGAGCGTGATGATGTCGGTCGCGTTCATGTTCTCCTGCTTCAACATGAAGCCGGCGTCGGCAACGATTCTGGCGCTGTCGTTTCTGTTCGTCAGCATGGTCATGGAAAACATCCCGTTCTTTGGCCGCTACGAGGACTGGTTCATCACGCACCATTTCAAATGCTGGCTGCTGATCTTTCGCGATCCCGCGCCGTGGGTGCAAATCTGCCAGTCGGAAATCATCCTGTTCGCCGTAAGCGCGACCGCGTTTGTCGTCGGTGCCCTCGCGTTTCAGGTGCGCGACATCAAGTCGTGAATGGCCGCCGGGCTTTGAAGGCTGGCAGTTTCAATACCTCAATGCGCGTTGGTGGCGGCTGGGGTTGTTTCCGCCGGGTCGCACTTCACCGGAGCAACGCCGAATGCTGCTTTAGCCACCGTTCGGCTGTTGCGTAATCCGGGCACCAGCGTTCCACCTGCTGCCAATACCGTTCCGAGTGGTTCATTTCCAGACGGTGAGTCAGCTCATGAACCACGATGTAATCCCGGACGAAGGGTGGTGTTTGAATGAGCCGCCAATTCAGCGAGATGGTTCCGCGTCGCGAACACGAACCCCACCGTGACCGCTGGTTCCGCACCGTGATCCGGTTGATCTGGACTTGAAACCGGGCGGCAAATTCAACCACCACGGGCGGCAGCTCCCGCGCCGCCAGCCGCCACAGGTGACGTTCAATCACCGGGCGCAGATCCGCACCAACAGCGGCTTTGACCACCTCGTTGCCAAACTGGATCAGGCCATTCTGGCCGGCCTCAATCTTGACCGTCTCGCCGCGAAAGCGGAACTCTGTGCCGAGGTGCCAGTGGGCTGGAGGTTGCGGCCGGGTCGCCAGCCGCTGGAGCTGCTGTTCCAGCCAAGGGATGTTTCGTTCAGCAAAACGCTGCGCCTCGGTGACCGAGCCGCCACGGGGGATAGTGACCCTGACCGTGCCATTAGGCCGCAGCCGGAGCAGATAGCGCCGTGCCCGAGGATGACGAACCATGACGAGCGGCACCGACCGGGAACCAACAGCCAATGCTAGGACTGGCGGGGCGGGTTCGTTTCGTCTGAAAATAAAATCCAGCACCCGCACAGTTAAATCGTATCCGCCGGGTTTGGCAAATAATCAAGAGGGCACCCCTCGTGCAACCGAGATGCCAAAACGGCTCCAAATGGAGCCAGTTTTGGTTACTCGATAGCCCCGGGCGAACAGGCGCAAACCGCGTTGGCCAGTCGATCAGCTTCGCCTCCAGAGAAGGAACTGGAAATGCGTGTTCTTTTCCGCCCACCCAGTCCAGCCGCTGCCTTTCCAAAGTCGCAAGCACGTTTCTTCCGCTACCGGAGGGAGCTGCGGCTCCGGATGCGTGCGGCCACCAAAACATTTTCAATTTGCCGCGCACCCGTTGCTCCCCCAAAATGTTCATGCGGGAAGGTCTCGACGGGCGCATGAGAAAGGCACTGACATAAACCATGAACACAATTGCCACCCAATTTGGTGAAGTCACGTTGCTGGCACCGCCGCCGGGACTGGTGCAGGCCATCCGCGACTTCCTACCGTTCGGCTTGATCCACAACGTCCCTCCGGGAGCAGGGCGCGGACTATGGGCTGGTCATGCAGTGCGGTAAACTGGAGTTGCTGGGCGTCCGGCAACAGCCCGAAGACGCTTCCTACGAGCAGTGTCTTCGCGCGCAGGAGGACAACAACATCCTGATTGCCCACAGCCTAGCCGGCTATCTGAAGGCTGGCTTCGCCGGCCTGTTTCTGCCCTGCACCTATCTGGTCGCCAAGAAACCCCCGCTGTTTCAATCGGGCATCGCCTATTTTGGGTATCCCTCGCCGCACGCACCGTCGGACCCTTTCGCCTGCGTTTTGCTTTTTGCGGCAGCACCTTTTTCAAAAGTTCGTCACGAGAAACCGGGTATTTATCCGATGGTTTGAAAAACATATTGAGATCAGCTTGAGCAGCCTGGTGTTTCTTTTCCTGCAACTGGACATTGCCGTCAATGCTAGCCAAATAAATTTGTTCTTTTGACCACTCCCAAAGTTCCATCGCGTGCTTTGTCAGCACCGACGGCATGAAGTCGCGCGGATTTGAAGTCCTCCCCAATGCCGCAGCAATCATCGCGAGATGTTCAGTCGTCGGCAATCCGGTTGTATCGGGGCGACTGGCGTTAATTTCGCCGTTTGAGCGTTCGGCTTGGGGGACGCTTTCCCAATCGGTTTGGTCATGGTCTTAACCTAGTCAAATAATTTCGAATGGCAGCAAAATTATGCACGCCCTCGACCGCCGTGCTGGATCCCAGGCTTCATGTAAATCAGTTCGTTGCCTTTGGCTGCGGCACGATTGAAAACCATTTCTTTGCATCGTCCGCCGTCACCAGTTCGCGGTAATGGCCGAAAATCATGGCCGGTGAATTGCCGGCCTCTAGCGCAACCTGCGCGACATTTTGAACATCGGCGCAACGGTAGGAAATAAACGAGTGCCGCAAGGCGTTATGTTTCCACGGCACGGCGGGCAGGGCAGGGGTTTCCGTCCGCTTGGAAAGCTCCCTTTGCAGTTCGTGAAAATAGGCGCGTGTCGGCGCGAAGATTTTGCCGGATTTTTTCGCGGCAGCTTTCAACCATGCGGCAAGGTTCGGCAAAATCGGCACAATACGCCGGCTGGCGGTCTTGGCGTTCGCGGCGGTGATCTCAATGTGTCCGCGTTCAAGTTTCACGTTCTGCCAGTCGAGCCGCATAACCTCGGCGGAGCGCAAACCGGCAAAAGCCTGAATTGCCAAAACGGGTTTGAAGCTGTCCGGCGCGGCGGCAAGCAAGCGGGCGAGTTCGCCCGGCGAATAAATTTCAATCGCCTCGGCGTTTTTTGTCTTGATGCGTTCGGTTGCCGTCACCGGATTTTCACCTTTGGCGATGTAACCGCGCGCCTCGGCAAACTTGAAAAGTCCGCTGGCGGATTGCCGGAAGTTGCGGACGGTTCGCGGCGCGGCGTCCATGCCGTCGAGCCATGCCTGAATGTCGGCAGTCGTCACCGTGTCCACGTTCACGGAAAATCTTTCCGCCAGTTTCGCCAGCCGCAATTTCAAATCCTCGACGTAACGCGCGCTGGCCTTGCGGTTGGTTTTTAGTTCAATCAATTCGTCGGCGACTTGGCGGACGGTTCGCGGCGGGCGTTCGGTAGGATTGCGCCGGATGAAGTCTTGCGCGGCGGCGACGATTTTATCCGTACCAAGAATCTTCACGGCCTCGACGTAGTGCGCGGCGACAAGTTCAAGCGGCGTGTCCAGTCCGGCGTCGCGCAGAATCTCGACGGCGCGGCCATAGCTGGCGGCGTCCGTGCTGCGAAAACCGGCGGCGGTGGTTTCGCCGCTGGAAATTAACCGGCCAATGCGTTGCGCCTCGTCTCTGGCGGCGGCGAAGTCGCTGAAGCTCTGAAGGCGGCGGCGTCCGCCGACATGGTTTGCCACTTCCCAGATCGTCCGCGTGCCGCCGGTGACGGTTGCGCGTGTCCGCTTGTAAATCTTGATGGCAACGGAGCCGACTTTCACCGTGTCCGGCTTCCGCTTCCGCTTGCTCAATGTTTTGGTCATGCGGACAATGTAGGCATAGCGTCGGCAAGTGTAAATACACGGCTTTCCTACAAAAACAAAAACTCACTTTTAGCCTTTGTTGTCAATGTGATTGTGATGTTTTAGAATGGCGACCCTACCGGGAATCGAACCCGGGCTACCTCCGTGAAAGGGAGGTGTCCTAACCGCTAGACCATAGGGTCGCAAAAGGGCGCGAAATATATCAGCCACACGCAACTTGTCACGCGGAAATTCACGTTTGCCTCGGTTGTTTTTTTCCCGTAGCCTCTGTTCCTTTCGTATGAAGATTTTTATTGATGGCAAATATTGCAGCGAACGCGACGCCAAGGTGTCGGTGTTCGACCACGGTCTGCTTTACGGCGACGGCGTGTTTGAGGGCATCCGCGCCTACAACGGCCGCGTGTTCAAATTGAAGGAGCACATTGACCGGCTGTATTATTCCGCCAAGGCGATTCTGTTGGAAATCCCGATGACGCCGGCGCAGATGATGAACGCGACGGTCGAAACCATCCGCGCGAACAAATTGCGCGACTGCTACGTCCGGCTCATCGTGACGCGCGGCATCGGCACGCTCGGCTTGAATCCGCGCAGTTGCAAAAAGCCGTGCGTCATCATCATTGCCGGCAAGATTCAAGTTTATCCGGCGGAACTTTACGCGCGCGGCATGGACATTGTGACCGTGCCGACGGTTCGCAATTTGCACAGCGCGGTGAATCCGGCCATCAAGTCGCTGAATTATCTGAACAACATTCTCGCCAAGATCGAGGCGAACAACGCCGGTGTGGAAGAAGCCGTGATGTTGAACGCCGAAGGTTTTGTGTCCGAGTGCACGGCGGACAATCTGTTCATCATCAAGAACGGCACGCTGCACACGCCGCCGAATTATGCGGGCGCGCTTTACGGCATCACGCGCGGCACGGTGATGGAACTGGCCGAGCAGCTCGGCGTGAAAGTTTCCGAGACGAATTTGACGCGCTACGATTTGTTCAATGCGGACGAATGTTTTCTGACCGGCACCGGCGCGGAAATCATGCCGGTGATCAAGATTGACGAGCGCGTGATTGGTTCCGGCAAGCCCGGCGCGTTGTCGCTGAAATTGATTTCGGAATACCACGCCTTGACGAAAGTCTCCGGCGAGCCGATATACAAATAGCGGAATTGGCGAACGCAAAATAAAATTACAGGAACAATTATGAATTTAATTTATTTTTATGTCGGCTTATTCGCAATTTGCGTTCTCGCTTTAACTTTGTGTCATTGGGCAAAAAAAACTTGGATTGAAAAGCAACCCGATAAGCTTGTTGCCAACTATCGTTTCAACAAAGGAGCGATTTTAGCTGTCGTTTGTTTTTATTTTCTCATTGTTGCAATCACGCTTTTTCAATTGGCTTTTCCAAATTCATCGCTGCATCCGTCATCTCCAAGCCATCCGTTTGTAAGAATTTCAATGGCGTCGTTGGTTGTAATTACCCTTTTGATTTCACTGCGCGAGCAAAAGCGTAATTTGAAATAATTTTATGGGACGCATCCGGCGCGGTGGATACATAATCACTTGGTGGATCGGCGACCACGATCCGCGCCACGTTCAGATCCGCAATGCGAAGGGCAAATCACTCGGTCGTCTGAATTTGACCACGTTGCAGGGCTTGGAAAACTGGACGCCGCCGAAAGATTTGGTTAGTATAATAGTGGAATTAAAACACAAAGGCCGTTTATGACACCAACTTTGACCAGCCTCAAAAAGCCGTTCGGAACCGCCAAAATGCTTGAATTGACAGGCGTTCGTTATCTCGCTTGGGAAGATGCGTTTGAAGTGGATTTCGAGGATGGCCTGACTTTCATGGAGCCGCACGCGACGATTCGCAAGGCGAATAAAATTTCACCTAAAGCAGAAATTGAGCGCGTGGAAATGGACGAAGAATTGCACGAAGGTTTTTTTGTCCATTACAACAACGGGCAGACGGCGGAGGTTTCGTGGGCGTTCATCCGCGAACTGCCGCCGAAAAAGCAGAAATAATTTTATGCAATGTTGCGTGTGCAAAGAAAAACCGGCCACCGTGCATCTGACCCAGATCGTGGGCGACAAGATGCAGAAGCTGGATTTGTGCGAGGACTGCGCGAAGGCCAAGGGCATCACTGACCCGACGAGCTTCGCGATGGCGGACTTGATGCTCGGCCTCGGCGCGTCGCAGGAACTGGATCCGGCGGCGGCGGGCGCAGAATTATTGAAATGTCCGCGATGCGGGTTTTCGCAGGCGGATTTCAAGAAGTCCGGTCGCCTCGGTTGCCCGGAATGTTATCAGACTTTCGCCGAAGGTCTCGGCGGTCTGCTCAAATCCATGCACAAAGGCGTGCGGCACGTCGGCAAAGCGCCGGAGGCATTGCGCAAATCGCGCGAGACGGGCGACCGCCTCAAGCTGCTTCAGAAAAAATTGAACAAGGCTGTCGAGACGGAAGATTTTGAAACCGCGGCGACGTTGCGCGATGAAATTAAAATCTTGAGCGGTGCGGCGCCGGCCAAAATTGTGAAATGAAAGACCTGCACCAATTTTTAATCACGCCGTCACAAGCCGCGCAGCAGCACGGGCCAAACGACCGTATCGTGATGTCGAGTCGCGTGCGGCTCGCGCGCAATTTGCGGGAAGCTTCATTTCCCGGCTGGGCGAAAAAACCGGAGCGCGTGAAAATTCTGGAAACCATTTTGCCGGCGGTCAGTGCATTGCCGGAAATGGCAGATTCGTTTGCCGAGGCGATGGATAATTTGACCGCGCTGGACAAGCAGATTCTCGTCGAGCGCCATCTCATCAGCCGCGAGCACGCCGCGAAAAATGTCGGCAGCGGCATCGTCTTGAATCGCGAGGAATCATTTTGCGTGATGATCAATGAGGAAGATCATCTGCGGATGCAGGCATTGCGTCCGGGTTTTCAAATCCGCGAGGCGTGGAACGCGATTGATCGTTTGGATTCCACTTTGGAGAAAAAATTAAATTTCGCCTTCGACAATGAACTCGGTTATCTGACGGCGTGTCCGACGAATCTTGGCACAGGCATCCGCGTGAGCGCGATGCTGCATTTGCCGGGCTTGGTCTTGGCTGAGCAAATCAATCCCATTATTCAGTCGGTGAACAAACTTGGCCTCGCGGTGCGCGGACTTTATGGCGAAGGCACGGAAGCGCTGGGAAATATTTTTCAAGTTTCCAATCAAATGACGTTGGGCGAAAGCGAAAACACCATTGTCGAACGGCTGGAAAAAGTGTTGTCGCAAATCATCGAGCACGAAGAAAATGCGCGGCAGACGTTGCTGGAAAAAAAGCCTAAGACCGTGTTCAACCACGTTGGGCGCGCGTATGGTGTGCTCGCGAATGCGCACAGCATTTCTTCAAAAGAAACAATGAACTTGCTATCGTTGCTGCGGCTCGGAATTGATCTCGGTTCTTTTCCCGGAACGGAACGCGCGCTTGTTGATGAACTTTTTCTAACGACGCAGCCGGCGCATTTGCAGAAGCAGATTTCGGATAAACTTTCGGCGGAGGAGCGTGATTTGATTCGCGCGGACATGGTGCGGGAGCGGCTGAAGAACGTGAACCGTCCGGTCACGAAATGATTTCAGATTTTTTTGCGCACCGGACGAGCAGGGGAATGTGTGTGTGATGGTTCACTTTGCCCGAAGCAGGAGGACGGGCACGCTTATCCGATGCTGAACGCGACTGGCGGTTGTGCCCAGAAAAATGTCCGCCAAAAGGCGGTGTCCGTGCGTGCTCATCGCCACCAGACTGCATCCCTTTTGCTTGACCCACTTGACGATTTCATCGGCCGGCTCGCCGTAAGCCAGTTCCGCTTCGGCGGGAATGCCTGCGGATAGAAACTCCGCGCGAATTTTTTCCAGATAAGCGGTGTCCTCGGTGATTTCGGGGCTGATCGCATCTGCTCCAAAGGTTCGTGCCGCCCAACCGTCCGCCACATGAAGCAATACCACGCGGCCTTGCGCGAGTTTAGCAAGCTGTTTGGTGTGCTCGATAATGGCGCGGTCAGTTGGTGTGCCGTCCAACGTCACAAGAATGGTTTTATACATGGGTTAGTTTTTTAGTTTATCCGCCTTTGATGACCTGCCAAGCCTGTTTCACAGCGTCCGGCAGTCCGTAAAAGTCGAAAGCCGTGATCAGCGCCGCCGAACCCCAGCCGGCGATGAGCAGAAACCAGCCGAGCCGCCATTGTCCCATCCGCTTGCGGGAACTGGCGAAATGCAGCAGCGGGAACATCGCAAACGGAAGTTGCAACGCCAGCACCACCTGGCTCAGGACAATTAGGTCGGTGATATTATTGGCTCCGCGGATGCCGATATAGACAGCCGTGGGGATGATGGCCAGCGAGCGGGTAATCAGCCGCCGCACCCACGGCTTGATTCGCCAGTGCATGAAACCTTCCATCACCACCTGGCCGGCCAGCGTGCCCACGATGGTGGCGCTTTGCCCGCTGGCCAGCAGGGCGACGGCGAACAGCGTGCCCGCCGCCGCTTTGCCCATCAGTGGTGCCAAGGTCAGGTAGGCCGCTTGAATCCAGTCGGTGTTGTCATTGAACTGGACGACTTGTCCACCAGCGGCGGTGACGCTGGTTTTGCCGTAAAAGACGACTGCGGCCAATACCAGGATGGCGGCGTTGATCAGAAAAGCCACCGACAGGTTGCCGATGACATCATAGGTGTTGAAGCGGATTGCCTTTCGCATGGATTCGTCGTCTTTTTGGAATTTGCGGCTTTGCACCAAGGCTGGATGCAGATACAGCACATGCGGCATGACCGTCGCGCCGATGATCCCGATGGCCACATAAATCATCGTGGCCGAAGTCAAGGTGGGTGCGATCATCGCGTGGCCCATTTCCAGAAAGCTGGGCCGCGTCTGCGGCAGGACGAAAATTTCGATGAGGTAGCAGACGCCGATGGTCGCCACCAGCAGCAGCACGATGGCTTCGATGGTTCGCATCCCGAACCGTTGCATCGCCAGCAGCAGCAACACGTCCACGCCCGTGATGATGACGCCCCAAAAAATGGGGATGTGGAACAACATGAACAGCGCCACCGCGCCGCCCAGGACTTCGGCCAGATCGCATGCGATAATCGCCAGTTCCGCCATGAGCCAGTTCGGCACCCGCGTCCACTTGGGATACCAATCGTAACAGCATTGCGCTAGATCGCGCCCAGTCGCGATGCCGAGCCGGGCGGCGATAACTTGTAGGAAGATTGCCATCAGGCTGGCTAGGCCGACCACCCACAGCAGTCCGTATTTGAACTGGGCACCGCCTTGGAGATCGGTTCCCCAATTGCCCGGATCCATATAGGCCACGCTGACCAAAATCCCCGGGCCGAAGTAGGCGGCCATTTGCTTCCAGAAGCCGGCTTTGCTGTCAGGCACTTTTACGCTGTTATGCAACCCTTCCAGCGACATGGCTCCGGGGCGCGGAACTGCGGTGACACCCGCAGGCGGATTCGTTTCATCGGGGAGCGGCTTCATGGTTTCATTTGCATTCAGATTCATAAAATGAACATCAATAGCGCCACGTCATTCCCACCCACGGATGCCATTGATCCGCAGATTGGGTTACGCCGATATAAACGCCCGCGTCCAGACACAGATTTTTGCTGGCCTGATATGTAAACCAAGTGTCGAACGTGCCAACCCAGCTGGAATTCTGTTCGGTGCTCACACTGCTGAAAAATTCAACGTGATACTCTGAGGCCCGACGACCGCATGGCCAATGCTGAGGGAATTGTCAAATTCGGCGTGGTAGCCGCTTCCTTCGTTGTTGCGGTCGCAGTTGAACGTGGTTTGAAACCCCACGTCCCAATTCGGAACGTCAAAGGCATAGGGAATCCCAATGCCTCCTTCGACCGAGCCAGCGCCCAGATTATCCTGGCTGGTCGGCAACGTCACAAAGGGAATGAGCGCCAGCGAAAAAAAACCGCCATCATTGCCAATGAGATTCTGCTTTACCCGCAAAGTGGTATCGCCAAAGCCAGATTGGTGCTCGACTGTGCCCGGGTTGCCGCTCTCGGTGCGTTGCCATTGCCAGGGTGCCAGCACCACTTGAAAATCCGTGTTGTTGAAGACACCAACTTTAATATTCATCGGCGCAATCTGATATTCTTTGGACTGGGTGTTGCCATGTTGTGAATTGGGCGAGTCGTAGGTGTAGTTTGCAACATCCATTTCAAGTTGTAAATGTCCGGCGTCCACCGTGAAGGGGGAATCCGTCTTGTCGGGTCGGTCTGGACTCATTTCCCGCATATATTGGTCCGGCGTCGGATTGAAAAGATTGTAACTGCTTTTGTCCGGCAGAACGGAATTGGTTTCCTGCGCCGCCGCGCCCAAGATCGACAACGAAAGCAGCAGGCCGATGGCCGGCCCACTAAGCAATTTATTTTGTATCATGAATAAAAAGATGTAGCCAGTGATACAATTTAAAATCCCGGCGGTCAACATAAATGTAGCCTGGGTTACATATTAAAATGCCTCGACTAAAAAGGCCGTTTCGGGTTGATTGTTGTCTGCTTATGCCGCGCTCCCAAAAAACTGCCGTGCCGCCGTCGCGCCCGCCGGTGCCGCAGGCGGAAAATTTCCGCCGCCTGCGCCGCGATCATGCCGTGGAAATCGCACAGGACTATGCCGAGGCCATCGCCGACCTGGCGGCAGCCGTGGGCGAGGCGCGCGTGGTGGATCTCGCGCGCCGGCTGGGCGTGACCCATGTGACCGTCAACCGCACGCTGGCGCGGCTCAAACGCGCGGGCTATGTGAACACCAGGCCTTACCGGGCAATTTTTCTTACCGACGCCGGCCAGAAGCTGGCCGCCGAAAGCAAGCTGCGCCATGAAACGGTGGTGGCGTTTTTGCAGTCGCTCGGTATCTCGAAAAAGGTTGCCCTAATGGACGCCGAGGGCATCGAGCATCACGTCAGCCCGGAAACCCTGGCCGCCTTTGAGCGGCGGATTGGGAGGCGCTGATGCGGCCGCTTGACATCCAGCACATCGGCGGCGAACTGGCCATCCGTTGGGACGACGGTGGCGAAGATTTTATTCCGCTGGAAAAACTGCGCCGCGCGTGTCCCTGCGCCGGCTGCAAGGGCGAGGTGGATATTCTTGGCAACCTTTACAAGAACCCGGAAAAGCCGTTCGCTGCAAATTCTTTTGGACTGGTAAAAATTTTCACCGTGGGCGGCTACGCCATTCAGCCGGTGTGGGCGGATGGGCATAACACGGGAATTTTTTCCTTCGAGTATCTGCGCCGGTTAGCGGCGTCAAAATAAAAACTGTAGAAACGGTTTCTCCACGGCTGTCAGTCTTCAAATCAATAAAAAAACAGCGCGTCCGGTCTCGGTCACGCCGTTAATGATTTTGGCCGAGGTTTACTGAACCGTAATGATGCCGGCCACCGTCAATTTCGGGAACGAGGCCAGGCCGTTGGGCGAGGCGGAGGCATGGTCAAAATTGACCGTATAGGCCGAACCAGACGGAGCCCAGGACGGAATGCTCACAGATAACGTGCCGACGAGGTTGACGGCGTTGGTTAAACCATTCCCGGCCAATCCGAGCCACGCGGCGGCATAATTACCAGCCCCATGTGAATCTACCAAACTACTGCCGGTCGGCGTGGTGGTCGGTGCGCCAATGGCCGCGCTGGGTGAAAATGAAACGGTGGTGGTGAGCACCGGAGCACCCGCCGTCGGCGTCACATCCAGATTGAGCATGAGCAAGCGGATTGGATAAATGCCTTGAAGGGTGGCCGTTATTGGTATCTGCACAACCGTGCCGGCCCTGGCGTTGGTGCTGCCGGCGGTGAAGATGACCTCAGGCGGGACCGAGTTGGAGGAGGTGGTTTGGGCGTTGGCCGCAAACAGACAGGCCAGTCCGACAAGCAGGATAGAGCAGGTTGATTTCATAGGTTGACTGGATTGGTATTATTTTCGATCACTTGTTGGTGATGGAGGTATCGGCCACGCGCAGGCCATTGTTCCAGAACCTTGTATACCAGGTTAGGCTGGGATCCAATGATCGGCGGTAAGTGACATAGACATCGCAGACATCCAGAACGCCGTCGCCGAAGGCTACCTGATTGATGTTGGTGTCATTGCCACTGAACAGGGTTGTCACGGCTGTGGCGATGTTGGTTTGGTAGCTGTTCTGCACCACATTTGTAAATGGCGGAGCCGGCGGGAGCGGTTGGTAAATATTGGTGGTGTCGTAGGGAATGTTGACCAAATAAGTGGTCAGGTAAATGACGTCGGTGAAATTATTGGTCGAGCTTGGAACAGTGCTGGAATTGGTATATTGGTTGCTATTGGTAGCATAAACCCAATAGGCGGTATAATTGGTCACAGCATTGGTGAAAATGAGGGTTTTGGGATAAGTCATGGTGTTGGTATAATAGCCGTAATTGGCGTCGTTGGTATTGCCGTCCAATACTCCAATGTTGCCGCAGGAATCCATGGCGTCAAAGAAATCGCTGCCGGGCGGCGGCGAGTTCAGCGAATAGACCGCCGCCTCAAACACCTGCTCTACGTCAGCGCTACCGTAGGGGGAGCTCAGAGATCCGGAGCCAAAGTCGCCAGCGTTAAACCAGCTGAATGGATAGACATCGCCGACCAGATACTTTATCTGGTTTGTTATCGTGACATATTTGAGGGCGCTGATGGGCGCGCCGCCCGCCGTGGATCCGTTGGTCGGCGCGGCGATATAGACAGCCGAGCCAGGAGCTCCGATGCCGTCGGAAGTGGCCGAGGGGCGGCCTATCTGAATCTGATATTGCTGGCCATTGGTGGCCGTGCTCGGAATTTGGAAGCTGTAACCGCCCACGATGACTCCATTAGGTTGCAGCGCTGTCGGGAACATGTCGTCATGAGCCATCGAGTAAGTAATCAGCGTCTGCTTGGTCGTGTCGTAAAGGTTGGTTTCACCGGCGCGTTCCACCCAGCCAACGCCCAGAAGGTTAAGATTGGTATCTGCAATTTCAAGATCCTGAAAGCCCGATCCGGTGAACATTTCTGGGAGAATGGGTTCAAAATCTGTGGTGTTGGGGATGGGTTTCAGCAGCATGGACTGAAAGTCAAAGGCACCCGGCGTGATGTTGGTGGCCGCGCCAACATTGGTGACGGTGAGGTTGAATTGCAGGCTGTAAATCACTGTGCCGGACAAAGTGGTCAGGGTGACCGGCGCATAAAAGATTTGCCCCGGTGAGCCAAGAAATACGCTGGACGCCTCGCCGGAGGCAAAGCCGAAGCTGATGGTGTTGGCAATGAAGTTGGTTGCGGAAAACACCGTGGAGGCCACCGAGCTGGTCGAGTAGTTAGCCTTGGCGGCGGCGACTTGAAAATTGATTATGTTGGTATTAGCTGGGAACTGCAGGGACAACTTGATGCCATTAGTGCCGTTGACAGGGCCGGCGACAAACGCGTTAACATTGGTTCGCGGGTCGCTGCCATCGATGGTATAAAGGAGAATTGCACCGGCGGTGACATCGTTCACGGTGAACTGCGCGGCATTGCCACCGGGAGCGTTGATAATCGGGTCCCCGGCTTGAAACAAAAACTCGGCGGTGACAATGGCGCTGCTGCCACCGGCATTAAAATTCGCCGCCTTTATTACCAGATCCGGCGCGGCGCTGATGGGCAGCGGTGCCTGGTAAGACTGGCCATCAAGGTATGAGTAAGCCCCGAATCCATTCGTCACGCTGGGATTACTGCCGTCGGTCGTGTATTTGGTGCTGGCGCCGCTGAAATTTTCCTCAATGGCAAACAACAAATCATTATGGGTGATGAAAGGAGTGCCGCTGACCGCGTGGAAAACGGTGACATAATTCTCATAGTCAAACCAACCGATGGTCGGCGAGGGCGGCGGCGGCGTGAGGGTGGTGGCGCTGACCTCCGCTGAATTGTTCGTGTTTTCTCCGCCCGGATTCACCGCTGAAACGACATAGTAATAAGTTGTGTCGTTAGCCAAGCCAGTGTCGGTGTAGAGAAAGGAGGCGGTGCTGGCAACATTGGTATAAGGCCCGCCGGTGGAGGTGGA
>Ga0302197_10003676_pt1 | contig 13799 bp, 10 predicted proteins | sample II_Bog_N2_1_FD_193526 | JGI IMG/M metagenome (GOLD analysis project Ga0302197, IMG submission 193526) | Peat permafrost microbial communities from Stordalen Mire near Abisko, Sweden - II_Bog_N2_1 | ecosystem: Environmental > Terrestrial > Soil > Wetlands > Peat | place: Sweden: Abisko...
CCGTATCTCTCTACCAGGCCCTCTATGCCTGGTCGCCACCCTGCGGTCCGCACGGCGTTTGCCCGCCTTCGATTCTGCTGTCCACCGCAACCGCTACGGCTACCTCCGCGCTGGACGGGACTGTGACTTTTACGCCGGCCTCGCTGCCGGGGGTGGCCACCAACCTGCTGGCGCTGGCCGCCTCGGGGAACACTTCCACCATCGACATCGCAGTGGAACAGCATCCGTAAATCCGGACGCCAGGGCTTCCAGCCCGTTCTAACCAGCGTTTTCCTTCCCCGCCAGCCCTAAATTCATGCAAAATGAATCCGAGAGCGCCGCAAGTTCTCCAAGCCAGCCCAAGAGGGATTCCATGCCCACAACTCAATCCATCCTCGACACTCTGAAATCCAAAGGGAACGAGAAAACCCGCATCATCTACGCCAAGCACGGCCTTCCCGCGGATCGCACATTCGGCGTCAGCATTGCCGACCTGAAAGTCATTGCAAAGGCCATCAAACGCCAGCAGGCTTTGGCGCTCGACCTCTACGCAACCGGCAATGTGGATGCGATGTACCTGGCCGGCATGGTGGCCGACGGCGCGCAAATGACCCCGGAGCAGATTCAGTCGTGGGCCGCCGGCGCGGAGGGAATGCAGATGATCTCCGAGTACACGGTTCCATGGGTAACCACAGAGAATCCCGAAGGCCGAAGCCTGGCGATGGAGTGGATCAAGTCTCCAAAGGAGCACATCGCCGTGAGCGGATGGTGCACCTACGCGGGCCTGGTTTCGATGCTGCCGGACGATGCCCTCGATCTCGCGGAGATTGAAGGTCTGCTCAACTTGATCGTCAACAACATCCATGCCGCCAGGAACCGCGTCCGCCACACCATGAACGGGTTCGTCATCGCCGTCGGCTCCTACGTAAAGCCGCTCAACGCCAAAGCCAAGGCCGCAGCCCTCAAGATCGGACAGGTCAAAGTCGACATGGGCGACACCGCTTGCAAAGTGCCGCTGGCAACCGCTTCCATCGAAAAAATCGAGGGCATGGGCCGTGCGGGACAGAAAAAAAAGACCATCCGCTGCTGAATTCAGGCCTGTCGCCCGCAATTCCGAGGCCTCTCAGCCGCAACCGAATCGGCTCATTGCAGAAGAAATTGGGGCAACCGACCTGTAATCGCCTGGATTGAACTGTATACAACTGTGCACAGCCGCCGAGCTGTCCGTTCCTCAACCCATTGAAAACAAGGCATCGCAACTTTTCCCGGAATGGCCCGTTGTTTGCTGCAATTAGCTGGAATCCCGCCAACTTGCGGCCGATAGACACATGGCCGGCAGCCGGGAAGGCAGTGCAAACGTACTAGCCAGATTTTCTGGGGGAGCAATGGCGGACTCGTCCTACGGGATCAGGAGCACCGATACAGACCGGCACTCCACGATGGTGAAGCGTGGATTCTCCTTCATTTCGCCTATCATTGCGGGCCTGGCGCTGGCTGTCGTGATCGGACTCTTCACGCACAACGTGACCATTGACCCTCGTTTCAACGAGATACTGATCTTCCTGAGCGGAGTTGCCGCGGCAGTCCTGGTTCTACGCCTGCTTGTCCAGCGCGAACGGCGGGTGGCGCTGCAGCGGGTGGTTAGCGAGATTGTGGGCGAAAACATCTCCCCGGAAGTCGCCGCGATGCGCATTCTTGAGGCGCTTTGCGTCTCCCAGGGCTGGGACGTGGCCCTGAAATGGGAAGTGAATGCCGAAGAAAACAGGCTGGAGTTCTGCTCTGGCTGGAATGCTCCTGGGCGCAAAACCGAGACCCTGATCAAAGACAGCATGGGGCTGACTTTGTCGCCCGGCGTTGGAATGCCCGGACGGGCTTGGCAGGATGGACGCGCGATTTGGATTGCCGATCTGGCATCCGAGCCTGACAATCCGCACACGAAATCCGCCCAGCGGCGCGGGATGGTCTCCGGCTGCGCGGTTCCTGTCCGCGTGGGCAATCGGGTGCTGGCGGTTCTGGAGTTCTATTGCCATTTCTGCCTGCGCGAAAATCGCGAGACCATGGTCGCTGTTGAGACGGTCGCCGCCTCGCTGGGACAGATGCTGGCCCGATCGCAGGAACGCGGCTGGGCTGAAAAGCTCTATCGCCAGCAGGAGATCCTGCTCAATTCAGTGGCCGACGGAATCTGCGGCTTGGATTGCAACGGCCTGGTCAGCTTTGCCAACCCCGCAGCCGTGAGCATGCTGGGCGCGGCTAGCTCAGGCCTTAACGGGTTGCCGGTACACGACCTGCTGCACGGTTACGCGCCCCCTGGGAGCGAGTGCGGAGACGATTGCGCACTGTTGCGCGCCACCGGGCGTTTGCAATTGATGGCTACCTCGGGCGAAGACACAATCTACCGCGTCGACGGCAGTCCGTTCCGTGTGGATTACGCACTGACCCCCATTCTGGATCATGGCCGCCTTTCCGGCTCCGTGCTGAGCTTCCGGGATATCAGCCAGAGGTATGCCCTGGACCGGCTCAAGGATGAGTTCATCTCGACCGTCAGCCACGAGCTGCGCACCCCGCTTACCGCTATCCGCGGCGCGCTGGGCCTGCTGGCGCACGGCAGCCTGGTACAGCTCAACGACAAGTCCGCCAACCTGCTGCGCATCGCCGTGGCCAACTCCGAGCGCCTGTTGCGGCTGATCAACGACATTCTCGACCTCGAACGCATGCAGAGCGGCCGCGACCGCCTGGTCTTCCGCAAGGTGCAATTGGCGCAAATCGTCCGGCAGGCCATCGACTGCATGGTGCCCGTGGCCGATGCCGCCGGGGTGCAACTCATCCACGACACCACTCAGGTTGAAGTTGCCGCCGACCCCGATCGGCTGCTCCAGGTGCTAACCAACCTGCTCTCGAACGCCATCAAGTTCTCTCCGAAAAACTCTACCGTCTCCGTGCTGATGCGCCCCGACCCCAACGGCGTCACTCTTTCCGTCGTCGATCCCGGACGCGGCATTCCCGCGGACAAGCTTGAAACCGTCTTTGGCAGGTTTCAGCAGGTGGACGCTTCGGATGCCCGCCAGAAGGGTGGAACCGGCCTTGGCCTGGCGATCTGCCGCACCATCGTACACCAGCATTCCGGCCGCATCTGGGCGGAGCGCAATCCCGTACGCGGTTCCAGCTTCCGTATGTTCCTGCCTTACAAGCCGGTTCCCATTGGCACCGAGGACCCAGTTTTCGACCAGGAAACGCAAAACGGCACTCACTTGTCGAACCGCAACGGCTCCGCATTGGGCCTGCAGAAGCAGATTGCGCTTGTAAGAGATTGACGGGCTGCGGAAAACTCCCGTCGGAGGGAGGCGGGGGTTTTCAACCCCCACATAACGCCAACAGAATGAATGCCGGCTTTAGCCACGTGCGGGCTCTTTCCGCCATTTTCGACCGAACTCCCGAGTTTTTTCGCAACTGCTGAGGCGATTGCCCCCTTGGCAGACTTCTGTGACCTCGGGCCTCGATTCCGCATCAAGATATTGAGGAACGGAAATCTTGGGCAATGCGACGGAATCCTTTCACCAAAGGCCATTTTCCCGGCCCCGCGTCGTTATCGTCGGAGGCGGCTTTGCCGGCATCCACGCAGCCACGGGCCTGAAGCACACAGCCGTCGACGTTACCGTGATCGACAGGCGGAACCACCACACCTTTCAGCCTCTCCTCTACCAGGTCGCCCTCGCTGTGCTTTCCCCGGCCGACATCGCGCAGCCCATCCGCAGCATCCTGCGACACCAAGCGAACACCGAAGTCCTGATGGACGAGGTGACCGGCATCGACGTCTCGACAAACACAATTTCCCTGAAGTCCTCCGCACTGGTTCGATGGGATTATCTGGTGCTGGCCACCGGCGCTACCCACTCCTATTTCGGCAAGGACGAGTGGGCGCCGTTGGCTCCCGGCCTCAAAACCATTGAAGATGCCACGGAGATCCGGCGACGGGTGCTGCTGGCGTTTGAGCTCGCAGAGCGGCAGATGGTTGAGCATGGCTGGCATCCGCCGCTCAATTTCGTGGTCATCGGCGGCGGCCCTACCGGGGTTGAGTTGGCCGGCGCAATCAGCGATATTGCGCAGCTTTATATGCAGCGCGACTTCCGCCACATCGATCCTCGCACGTCGCGGGTCCTGCTGCTGGACGGATCGCCTCGGGTGCTGGCTGCATATCCCGAAGACCTTTCTGCCAAGGCTGAAGCGGCGCTCAAGAGGCTTGGAGTCGAAGTGCATACGCGTTGCCAGGTCACTGGCGTCGGTCCCGGCTGGGTGGAAGCCGGCGGCAAGCGGATTGAGTCGGTGGTGACGCTTTGGGCGGCGGGCGTCCAGGCATCTCCGCTGGGAAAGCTGTTGAGTGTTGCTCCCGCCGTGGAGCTCGATCGCCGTGGTTGCGTGCTGGTGGACGAGCACCTGCACCCAGCTGGTCTTCCCAACGTCTTTGTCCTCGGCGACCTGGCCCACTTTGAGCAGGATGGACACCAGGTTCCCGGCGTGGCCCAGCCCGCTATGCAGATGGGCGATCACCTGGCCAGGATGATTGCCGCGGACCTGAAGGGTAAGGCGCGGCCAGCGTTTCGCTACTTCGACAAGGGTGATATGGCGACGATTGGGCGCATGTCCGCAGTGGCCAAGGTCGAATGGCCTTTCAAGGCGCACATGAGCGGGTTTCCCGCCTGGGTTACGTGGCTGGTTGTGCATATTTTCTTCCTGATTGGCTTTCGCAACCGCATTTCAGTTTTCGCGGCGTGGATTTGGACGTATTTCACGTTTACGCGGGGGGCGCGGCTAATTACGGGCGACCAAAGGCTGCCGGGGTGGCAGGATCAACTCGACGCGGAAGCGAAGAATAGAGCCAGCCTCTAGCTTTCAGTTTCCAGTTTTTTGGCCGGAAGCGGCGTCGCGCGCCTGCATTCAGTATGTAAGATATTTGTTTTTAACAAGAGCCTCTTGCAGAATTACCTTCATGCCATAGATTGTGTCAGGGCACGACCGGGATACCGGGGTACCGGGGTACCCTCTGGGTCGGGGTCGCGTGCCGCAAATGGCCAATTTGGATTCCGGCTTTAGCCATTCAAAGGAAAGAGCGACCAGATAAGAGCGCACGCGGTTCGGATGACGGGTCAAACTCACCCGCGCACGCCGGTCTCGGGGCGCTTTAGCAGCTCAGAGAAAGCTATCCTTTGACCGGACAAACGACTAGAGATTGGGTCCTGGTTTTAGGGTTCCATCGGCCACATTTTGAAGATAGGATTGGTGATGCGCCAGGCCAATCCAAAGGGAGCGAAATCGATGGTGGACCCCATAGCGGAGGACAAACCGGCCTACAAGAAACTGTGGCCGAATGCTCGGTCCGCGCTGGATGGTATTGTGCGCGATGGGATGCTGTTGGCGATCGGAGGCTTTGGTTTGTGCGGCATACCGGAGGCGCTGATTCTGGCATTGCGCGACACTGGCGTCCACGATCTGACCATTGCGAGTAACAACGCGGGCGTGGATGGATGGGGAATTGGACTGCTGCTGCAGACCCGCCAGGTAAAGAAGATGATCTCCAGCTATGTCGGCGAGAACAATGAGTTTGAGCGGCAATATCTAGAAGGGGAACTGGAGGTTGAATTTTGCCCGCAAGGTACGCTGGCTGAACGCATGCGCGCGGGAGGTGCGGGCATACCAGGCTTCTACACACGAACGGGCGTCGGCACATTGGTCGCCGAGGGAAAGGAACAGAAGGAGTTTGACGGGGTGAGTTACATTCTCGAGCGCGGTATTCATGCCGATCTGGCTTTGGTGAAAGCCTGGAAGGCTGATCGGCTCGGAAATCTAATCTACCGGCGAACAGCGCGCAACTTCAACCCCAACGCAGCAACATGCGGCAAGATCACTGTGGCCGAGGCTGAGATTATCGTCGAACCGGGTGAACTCGATCCGGACGAGATTCATACGCCGGGCATCTTTGTTCATCGCCTCGTGCATAACCCTAACCCCGAAAAGCGAATCGAAAAGAGAACTACCCGAGAGGCATAGATCAGTGGCTTGGACTCGTCATCAAATGGCTGCACGCGCGGCCCAGGAGCTGAAAGATGGTTTCTATGTAAACCTTGGAATCGGAATCCCTACGCTGGTCGCCAATCATATTCCGGAACGAATTACCGTTACACTGCAATCGGAAAACGGCCTGCTGGGAATGGGTCCGTTTCCGCTGAAGGGCGAGGTTGATGCCGACCTGATCAACGCTGGAAAGCAGACTGTGACATTCGTTCGGGGCGCATCCACTTTTTCAAGTGCGGACTCGTTCGCCATGATCCGTGGCGGCCACATCGACCTTGCGATCCTCGGTGCGATGCAGGTTTCCGAGCATGGAGACCTGGCCAACTGGATGATTCCGGGCAAGCGTGTCAAGGGAATGGGCGGGGCAATGGATCTGGTGTCGGGCGTGCAGCGCGTGATTGTGATCATGGAACATACAGCCCAGGACGGCAGCGCAAAACTGCTCCGTGCCTGCACTCTTCCGCTAACTGGAGCGCGTGTGGTTCAAAGAGTCATTACCGATTTGTGCGTGCTGGATGTTACACCGGCGGGCTTCGAAGTAATTGAGTTAGCAGACGGTGTTACACGTGAGCAAGTGGAAGAGCAGACTGGGGCTGCTGTGCGGTTAAATGTTGCGGTCATCTCGAAGTAACCGATGTTACTTTGACCACACAGGCTTTCTCTTCTCCAGGAACGCTGCAATTCCTTCTCGAAAATCCGCTGTCTCGCGAGCTTGTGCATTCGCATCGATGGCCTGGGTTAGCGCAGCATCCAGCCACGCCTTATTCTGCAATGCAAGCAGGCGTTTGGTTGCCGCCAGAGATTCCGGGCTGTTTGCAGCCAGCATCGCTGCCAGCGCATGGACGCGTTCATCAAGCGCATCGGGCTGGACCACTTCATTGACTAGTCCAAGGTGATACGCCTCCGCCGCATCAAAGAGCCGGCCGGTCAGCAGCAGGTCGCGGCTGCGCTTATCGCCAATTTGCAGTGCTAGAAATGCCGACACCAGGGCAGGGACGAAACCTATCCGTGCTTCTGTATAGCCGAATTTCGCAGACGGCACAGCCAGGGTGAAGTCGCAGATCGTGGCCAAGCCCGTGCCCCCGGCGATTGCCGCTCCATGCACCGCAGCGATTGTGGGTTTGGGTAGCTCGTACAAAGTTCGAAACAGTGTTGCGATTCGTTGAGTATCCGCGCGATAATCGGCTGCGGTCCTGTCTTTCATGCTTTGCAATGCGGTTAAATCCAGGCCCGAACAGAATGCTTCACCTGCCCCACGGAATACGACGACGCGACAGCTACCGACGCCCGCGTCTTGTATTGCGGCAATCAACTCCACTTGCATCTCGGGAGTCATGGCATTCCGGCGCTGGGGACGATTGAGAGTAATCGTCCTGACATCGGCATCATCCGTAACAAGAATCGTTACATAACTCAAGCTCGTTCCTCCAACCCGTCATTGACTATTAAATGCCATTCAATGCGACGCCATGCCAAAGTCGCGTGCAAATGCGGCGCTGGCTGAAACTAAGTCATCCATGGACTGTAACTGCGGGACCTTGGCTCCCAAATCTCTGAGTTCCGCGATCAGCGTTTCAGTCGCGATATTTCCTACCAGCGCATCTTGCGCGAATGGGCACCCTCCCAGCCCGCCGATCGCAGCGTCGAACCGTCTGCATCCCGCGTGATACGCCGCGCGGATCTTTATCGCTGCGTCCTGTGGCCGTGCATGAATATGCACACCGATCTCGGCTCCGTGGCTCGCCTCCAGCGCACGCGCCACCGTCTCCTCAATCTGCGCAGGCGTCGCCAGCCCCACCGTGTCGGCCAGCGAGATTTGGCGGATCCCGGAGTCGATCAATAGGCCACACGCATGTACAACTTCATCGATGCTCCACGGGTCCCCATAGGGATTGCCAAAAGCCATCGAAACATAAGTCACAACATTCAGTCCCGCCTTGTTTGCCAGTGCCGCTACAGACCTCAATACCTGGAATGATTGTTGCGGCGTTTGATTCTGATTGCGGTGCAGAAACTCAGGCGATATCGAGTAGGGAAATCCGAGTGTGTATACCACCCCAGTCGCGATTGCCCGCTCTGTGCCTCGTTCATTCACAACGATGCCGATTATTTCAACCACACCTGGCGGGCCGAGAAGCTTCAGCACCGCTTCCGAATCCGCCATTTGAGGGACAGCGGCAGGCGAAACAAAACTGACCGCATCTATCGCTGTGAAACCCGCAGCAACGAGCTTGCGTAGATAGTCTGCCTTCTGCTCTGCAGGAATCAGCGCTGGCAACCCCTGCCACGCATCCCGCGGACACTCTACGATCTTGACCAATTCACCCATAAGTCTTTCTCAAATCGATTCGTCCTTCGCCGCAACTTATCCCCGTGAAGGGTGAACCTTCAGTATCTCCCGCGCGATAACCATCCGTTGAATCTCGCTTGTACCTTCGCCAATGGTGCATAGCTTCACATCGCGATAATACTTCTCCGCGGGATAATCCTTGATGAAGCCATAGCCGCCAAATAGCTGTACGGCTTCGTTGCAGATGCGCACTGCAACTTCGCTTGCAAAGAGCTTGGCCATCGAGGACTCGCGCGTTACCTTGCGCCCTGCGTCTTTCAGAACGGCCGCTCGCTGGGTGAGCAGCCGTGCGGCATCGAGTTCGGTCGCCATGTCCGCCAGCTTCCACTGTATGCCTTGAAACTCCGCGATGGCCTTTCCAAACTGGCGGCGCTCCTTCACATACTTCAAGGCCGCATCCAATGCGCCGCGTCCTATCCCCAGCGCCAGTGCGGCAATCGAGATGCGGCCACCATCCAGAACGCGCATCGCATCGACGAAGCCATCGCCTTCCGCGCCCAGGAGGTTTTCCGCGGGAATCTCGCAGTCCTCGAAGATCAGCTCGCTGGTATCGCTGGCTCTCAGGCCCAGTTTGTTTTCTTTCTTACCTGGCCGAAATCCCGGCGTTCCCTTCTCTACAAGGAATGCCGAAAGCCCATGCGTGCCCTTGCTCTTATCCGTTACAGCGATGACCACCGACACATCTGCGTAATGTCCGTTGGTGATAAACGTCTTGTTTCCATTCAGCAAATAGCGGTCGCCCTTCTTCACCGCGGTTGTTCTGGCGGCGCTTGCATCGGACCCCGAGCCTGGTTCAGTAAGACCCCAGGCTGCGAGCCATTCGCCGCTCGCGAGAAGTGGAACGTACCTTCTTCTCTGCGCTTCATTACCAGCCAGGAAGATATGATTTGTCCCGAGCGAGTTATGAGCCGCTATGGTGATTCCAATCGAGCCGTCTACTGCCGATAACTCTTCGATGGCAAGCACGTAGTCCACATATCCGAGCCCAGCACCGCCGTAATCGGGTGGAAAGATGACGCCTAGCAATCCCATCGCGCCCAGCTTCTTGATAACCGCCATGGGGAACTCACTTGCTTCGTCCCATGCCATAACATTCGGGGCAATCTCCCGCGCGGCGAATTCGCGAATCTCCCGGCGGAGATGCTCCTGCTCCTCCGTCAATACAAAGGGATATAGACTCGTCTCCGACTCAAGCTCTAGTTTCATGATTGGGCTCCTTTGCACTCTCCCACTTTGACATGCCGTATTCATTTCATGGGTGGTTTATCTTCGTTCGAAATGTGCAGATCATGTTTGCAGGACGCCGGGATTGAATCGCGGCACATCGGGATTCAGAGCGCACGCTTCCAGAGCGGTGATCAGCACCTCTCGCGTTTTCGCTGGATCAATGATCGCGTCGATCCACAGTCGTGCAGCTCCGTAACGCGGGTCGGCTTGCGCATCGTAGGTGTCCTTGATCTCGTCGTAGAGCGCCTTCTTCTCCGCTTCCGACAGCGACTTCCCGCCGCGCTCCATCTGTTTGGCGCGAACCTCTGCCAACGTTCCGGCCGCCGATGCCCCGCTCATGACTGCATAGCGCGCCGTGGGCCACGCAAAAAGAAAGCGCGGATCGTATGCCTTGCCGCACATAGCGTAGTGCCCCGCGCCAAAACTCCCGCCAACGATCACCGTAATTTTGGGCACTACGCTGGTGCTAACTGCCGACACCATCTTGGCGCCGGCACGAATGATGCCCGACCACTCCGCATCCTTGCCCACCATGAATCCGTTGACGTCGTGCAAGAAAACTAGCGGCACCAGGTTCTGATTGCAATCCATGATAAAGCGTGCCGCCTTTTGCGCACTCTCTGTATAGATGACTCCGCCAACTTCGATGCGGTTCATGCCGGCGGCTGGCCCCATGGCCACGGTCTGGTTTTGGTTCGTCTTTTGATTTGCTACGATGCCTACAGCGTGGCCGCCGATACGTGCATATCCGCACAGAACCGTACGGCCAAAATCCGCTTTGTACTCATCGAACTCGCTGCGGTCCACGATGCGAGCAATGACTTCCCGCATTTCGTATACATTGCTTGCGCCAGGAGACGGATTCAACAGGCCGTATAGGTCATCGGGCGCAAACTTAGGCGCATCTTGAGTAACATCGAACGCTATGGAGTTATAGACCTTCCGATCGGATTTCCATTGCGCAGCTCCTAATGCGGAGCAATGCCTTTGTCCAATCTTGTCCACCAGGGAGCGTAGTCGAGCGATGCACAGGTGATCGTTAGGCTCCTTGAAGTCCACGGTTCCCGATATTTCCGCATGCATTGTGGCGCCACCTAGCTCCTCTGGGTCCGTCTTCTGACCGATGGCAGCCTGTACGAGCGAGGGGCCTGCCAGAAACAAGCCCGATCCTTCGGTCATCAAGACGGTATCCGTCATGACCGGCAGATAGGCGCCGCCCGCGACGCACATACCCATGATGGCCGTGATCTGCGGAATCCCCAGCGAACTCATCACCGCGTTGTTGCGGAAGACTCTGCCAAAATCGTCGGTGTCCGGAAATACATCTTCCTGCAGCGGCAAGAAGACTCCCGATGAGTCAACGAGATACAGCGTAGGAATCCGATTCTCGAGCGCGATGGTTTGCGCCCTCAGTACCTTCTTGGCCGTCATGGGGAAGAATGCGCCCGCCTTCACAGTGGCGTCATTAGCGACGATCATGCACAGACGCCCGCACACGCGGCCTAATCCAGTAACTACGCCCGCGCCGGGCGCGCCGCCATATTCGCTGTACATTCCGTGCGCGGCCCAGATGCCTAACTCCAATAGCTCCGAACCTTGGTCGAGCAGCAGATTGAGCCGTTCGCGCACGGTCAGGCGGCCCTTGGCCCGCTGAGCTTCCGCCGCCTTGGAACCGCCGCCGAGGCGAATCGAGTTCTCTTCCGCATTCAACGCCGCCATCAATGCCTTGAGCTCCGTCCGGTTCGTTCGTGCGCGCGGAGCCTGTAAGTCCAGCTTTGACCCAAGGCTGTTGTCGAACTTCAAATCATCCCCCATGACACCGTCCATGAAAACTGGAAGACTATAGCATGTCTTTTATCATTGACGCATCATGCCGTTTTGCGTTGGGCCTGACAACCTAGCAGAGCCCAGGGGCCACGCACGTTAACGTCAGTATTCTGTTGGATTCCCGATTGGCACGAAAAGAGGCCTGCGCGGACCGGTGCCCGATCATGGGTTCTGTCGCAATAGAGCGATTTTGCTATTCTTTGCACTGACAGCGAGGTGTTGGACAGCCATGAGACAGACGCTGAATCCAGTGGTGGCAATGGTCTTAAAGCGCTTGGATTATCCTCTGGATGTGATTCTGCTTTGTGTGCGCTGGTAAGCGACAATTCTCTCCGTGCTGTCGTCGAGAGATCCGGCAACTATGATGATCTGGTGGCTATGGTTGAGAGTCTCTTCGTCGAGTGGCTGGCCAAAACGTTGCAGAAAGTCCTGCGATAGGCTATGACCGGGCAACAAACGTCCGTAGATGGCAGCGATGTCTTCGGGCCGCAGTTTCTGTACCCACCCGGCGTAATCGAGAGCCTGCGCTACAACTTCACGCGGGGTTCGGTCCCGTTTCACTTCGATCAAAACAAGAGAGCCATCGGGGGCGACTGCCAACAGGTCAATCCGTCCACCGAAGCCGGTATCTTCTTGTCTTCCAATCAGCATCCATTCATCAGAGAGAAGGCTTGGGGCTCCGACAATCATCGTTTCCAACAACTGCTCTTTGGCAAGTGACGATTGGATGAGCGGCTCTGGCTTGGGTGCGACCTTCCATATGGCGGTCTGAATCGGCATCAGATTGGCTCCTTGTTGAGAACCTCAGTAGTATAGACGCTCGGCGGCGTTTCATACGCGGCATATTGTTGACCCTTCGCCGCACTCTGCGAAGTTTCAGACAAGCTCTTTTTTCTCCATCTTCTCCCACGGTTAGGTTTTTTCTGGTACATTCGGTTTCAATCTCTCCTTTTTTCCCTCATACAATGAACCCACTACGCCTGTGTGTGCGAATTTACCGCGAAGTTCTGTGAATACAGCCGGTTAGTGTAGTGACATATAATACATCTATGATACCTTATACATCATGATAGGAAGGAGCATGGCCCCACCGAAGAGGACGACTACCCGCCCAAAGCGCAGAATCGTTGCACCCGCAGAGAAACGGACTCAAATCCGGCTCACCGTGGATTCCAAGTTCACCAAAACCTATTTCGGCCAGCTTTTTGCCGTGCTGAAAATCCGCAGAAAGAACGCCCTGGCGGAACACATCATCATGAATTTCAAAACCAAGGCCGCGCAGGCACAGCTTGTTGCGTTCTATAACGGGTCGTGGCTGGACATTCCGTTTCAGAGCATTGACACATCGTTCGTCTTCCCTCTGACCCACGAGATTGCCGATGAACTGGAGAGAGTGGGCGGGGAAATTCTTGGAGGCGTGAATAAATCCAAGACGTTTCGCGTGATGGTGGCCTACTTTGCTGCCGTCCACAAACTCAAGACGCCAACCCGCCCCACATCTGTGTAGTCGCGGTCAGTACATATTGATGGCGGCGACCACATCGACGCGATGATTGCGGAAGGTCTGCTGCCGACAGCAATAGACCTTTGCTCATGCTCTTCGTGGGCGCTGACGGGCGGCTTTTTCAGCAACGGACTACCTGCCGCCTCTTTCCTGCTGGCGTTGGCGCGGATTCGCCAGACGTTGTAGAAGACGCAGGGCGTGTTGCATCTCCGGGTCCGTGAATTGGACTGAGATCCCGTTTTGCGCCGCGACCTTTGTGACCATCCGCTTCCACTCTACGGTGCCGGTACACGCGATGCGTGATCCGTATTTTTGGATGGCCATCTCCAATCCGAAGAGGACGGCGGCTTTATCCTGGTTGAGCACGGTGACAATGCGCCCACGGTCAATGACGGAAACCTGCCCGTTCAACGTGTACGAAACATCGCCGGTCTTGCGGTCAATTTGCCAGATGCGTGTCGCGGCGATCTGATTGGCGAGCGCCTGCTGCTCCTGTTGGGCTGCAAGCCGCTGTTGCGCGAGATCAGCCCAGTCTGCGCTGCCGTCAGGATCAGGCGGTGGACCGATGTGCATCGCGTTTGCTTCCAGTCTTGCATCGAGCCGTCGCTGATTGCGTTGGTCGGCATAACGCCATCCTCGAAGTTGGGCGGCCGCCCGCGTATCTCCCTCGGCGGCTTTGTCTGCTACCCATGAGCGGAGATTCTTCGGAAATGCCTCCTGCCTTCTCTTTTGAATGGACTGTTTCAGCGCGCGTACTTCGAGAACCGATTGCGCCGCCGCCTGGGAGAGCAGGACTTTCTTGTCCGGCCATGACAGAGCGGATGCGCGAATCTCCTTCTTCTGTTG
>Ga0302197_10003680_pt1 | contig 13794 bp, 12 predicted proteins | sample II_Bog_N2_1_FD_193526 | JGI IMG/M metagenome (GOLD analysis project Ga0302197, IMG submission 193526) | Peat permafrost microbial communities from Stordalen Mire near Abisko, Sweden - II_Bog_N2_1 | ecosystem: Environmental > Terrestrial > Soil > Wetlands > Peat | place: Sweden: Abisko...
CTGGCTAGGTTGCCGCCCATTCCGATGTAGGCCATCCGCATCATTTCCAGACTATCGCGAACAAGGCTGCACAGGATGCTGCGGGCTAATTGATTCCCGACTGAAGTCATGCCCTTTTACAAAGCTCATAAAGAGCAGAGTTTTTCCGCAGCCTGTTGAGGTTGGGAGCGGAGGAATTCCTTCTTGTGAAAAGAAATGTTTGCTGCGTCAAACGATTCAGGTTGACCCAGAGGCTTGCGGACTCCACAATAAGAAGGCGCGTTGCCCTGCCTGTGAGCTTGCCCCTGGCCTGGGAGCCAATCCCGGAAACCGAAGAGATTGAGGTCGTCATGATTGCATATTTGCTGTTGCTCGTTGCCGTATTGACACGTGTGCTGCCCCACGCCGGGTGGATGAACTTTACCGCGGTGGGCGGCGCTCTGCTCTACTTTGGCGCGCGGCGCTCATGGCGCGAGATGGCTGCTCCGCTGGCCGTGCTCATGGCCACCGACTATTATCTGACGGTTTTTGTTTACCACTACAGCTTTCGCTGGGAGTGGTATGCAATGACCTGGGTCTGGTATGTGGCGGCGATGGCGCTGGGGCAGATTTTGCTGAAGAGCCGGACGAATATTGTGCGGGCCGGCGCGGCGACACTGCTGGGGCCGACCTCGTTTTTTGTTCTCTCGAACTATGCGGTCTGGGTTGGCGGCGGCATGTATCCGCGTACGCTGGGCGGACTGGGCGCGTGCTACGTGGCTGCGCTGCCCTTCTATCGCAACGACTTGGTTTCGACTGCGGTGGTTGTGGGAGTGGCGTTTGGGGTTCCGGTGCTGGTGCGGCGGATGAGCGCGGCACAGACGCAGACGGCGATCGTGAAGTAACGAACCCGGGGGCGGGGGGCGACTCATCAAAGCCCATATCTTCAAATGACGAATTCAGGCCAGGCGCACGAACAAGGAGTCATCGGTTCCTTCATTCTGAAGGAGCGCCAGGAGAGATGTGCGCTCCTTCTCTCGGATCCGAAGCGTCGGCGCAAATTTACGGATGAGCTCGCGCACTTCAAATGGCTAGATGAGAGATTTGCCAAGCCCATTCCGGCTTGCACGGCCCACACGGCGTCTGAAATTGTCGCGTTGCTCGGAAGCAAGGGCGCAGGACTAACGGTTTGGGTCATCTCGGAATATTCCGCCATTGACGGACGAGAGATGCCGCTGGCCGAGGCGATGAAAGAAACATGGGGCGGAGGCGTGGGCACCATTCTTTCATGCATTCCAGGCAAACTCGCCTTTTTCCATGGCGAGGAGATGCGAAGCCAGCGATTGTTGGAGCGTCACTGAAATGTGCTCGATTTAGCCTTCCAGCAGCTTGTCCGCGCGGCTTCTTCTTATCCACCACTTATCCACCACCAGGCAAATCCAGCGATGGCCAGCACGCCTGCGACGGCGACCACGGGCAGGGAGTGGTGCGGCATCGCCTCAACGGCGCCCCGCCTCAGCTTCGGCAACAATGAGGCGTTCATGCAATTCGCCCGAGTTCCTGCCGATCGATCCGGCGGCGAAACTGCCCTTGTGTTATTTTTGAATCAGCGGCCTTGAACGAGCTCGTAGCTCAGTTGGTAGAGCAACGCCCTTTTAAGGCGTGGGTCCTGGGTTCGAGCCCCAGCGAGCTCACCATTCTTGTCAATGGCTTAGCCGCTTTTTCTTTTGAATTGCCTCATCGTGTTCCAACCACGATCCTTGCTGGATTGTTGCGGTCGGTGCAAGTAACGCCTTCGGAATACGATGAGGGCGAGCAGGTTCCAGCCAGATCGCCGCTCTCTTCCCATGTGCGCGGGGGCACGACTTGCGATCCACCCGCCGTTGCCTGCTTGTCCGTGCGCCGATCTAAACTCGAAAGGCAGTCGATGCGGGGCCAGTTTGAACATGCTAAGCCTGATGCTGCTGGTGGTGATCGTTGTTGTGGCCGGTTGGGCATGGACGCTCAGGACCAAACTGCGCCGGCAAACTGGGATGTTGGCCGCAATGGCCTATCTTGAACATCGCCGCAGCCGAGTTTTTGCGGACATCAACAGTTCAAAGCCACTAGCGGAAATCCTCGAAACGATAACCGATCTAACCTCTTCCATGCTCAACGGCGCTCCCTGCTGGTGCGAGATCGCGGATGGGGTGCGGCTTGGCCATTACCCCGAGGATGCAGACCGATTGCACATCCTCCACGAAGAGATTCCGGCCCGCTCTGGACGGCCCCTTGGAACCCTCTTTGCCGGCCTCGATTCCAAGGGGCTACCAGGCATGCATCGCACCTTCGTCCGGGAAATGGAGATCCTTTCAGGAGGGGCGCAGTTGGCCATGCTGGCCATGGAAACCCGCAGGCGCAACTCCGAACTGATGCACCGCTCTGAGGTTGATCTGCTCACCAATATCGGCAACCGCCGTTCGCTCGGTGAGCGCCTCGACGCCTTGATTGAAGAGGCGCGCCAGAATGGCAGCGTTTTCGGCTTGATATACATCGATCTCGACGAATTCAAGCCGATCAACGACCGCTACGGCCATCATGTTGGAGACCTGTTCCTTCAGTTGATTGCACAGCGCCTGAAGAAGCAGCTCCGATCTCATGACTTGCTCGCGCGGTTGGGTGGCGATGAATTTGCCGCGCTTCTTCCGATGGTGCGCAACCGCACGCGAGTCGAAGAGATTGTCCGGCGTTTGGAATACTCCTTGAAGGAGCCGTTCTCCATAGAAGGAAACCTGCTGCAAGGCTCGGCCAGCTTCGGCTACTCCTTCTATCCAGAAGACGGCGACACCAGGGAAGGCCTTCTGGCTGCCGCCGACTCCGCCATGTATGCTGCCAAGAATCTCCGGAAGCATGCCGAAGGGAAAACGGCCCGGCGCCAGGGATCGGCCACCGAGGACCAGGGTCGCACATAAGAAAGGGCCCTGCGTTCAGCAGCGCTCTTCCAATCACATCCAGCAAGTTGTCATCCTTGCGCCACACCCTCGCCGCGTTCTTGCTTTTGCGGCTAGTGTTTAGGCCGCATGAATGGTGAATTCATCGCGGACAAGCGCGGCCGAGGACGTCCGCGCCACAGCCGGCCGGGAGGCCGGCGCTACACTCAAGCAATTACGAAATCACGCGGTCACGGTACTCAGCTTCTCGGCCAGAAATGCTTCTCAGAACAATCGCGCAGCCTCTGGGCCGCATCTTCGGCGGTAATATCGCGCTGCGGCATGCCCAACATCTCAAAGCCCACCATGAACTTGCGGACCGTGGCCGAGCGCAGCAGCGGCGGGTAGAAGTGAGCGTGGAAGTGCCACTCCGCATGTTCATCGCCATCCGTAGGCGCCTGGTGGAAGCCCATGGTGTAGGGGAAACTGGTTTCAAAGAGATTGTCGAAGCGCGTGGTCAGGCGCTTTAGCGCGTCGGCCAGCGCGTCCCGCTCATCGATGTAAAGCTCGGGCAGCGCCCTGGCGTGACGGCGCGAAACCAACAATACCTCAAACGGCCAGATGGCCCACCATGGGACGATGGCGAGGAAATGATCGTTCTCAAAGACAATGCGTTCGCCGGCAAGCTGTTCGGCCTCAATGTAATCGCAGAGCAGGCAATGGCCAGTGCGGGCAAGGTGTTCGCGCTGAGCGGTGGTCTCGGCGGCCGGTTCATCGGGCACAAAGCTGGTGGACCAGATTTGGCCGTGAGGGTGCGGGTTGCTGGCGCCCATCATGGCCCCGCGATTCTCGAAGATCTGCACGTACTCGATCCAGTCGATGCCGCCCAACTCGAGAGTTTCGCGCGTCCACGCGTCCACTACCGGGCGAATCTCCTCGCGGGTCATGCGGGCCAGGGTCAGGCTGTGGTGGGGGTGGTAGCAAAGCACTTTGCACAGCCCGCGGGCAGGCTCGGCCACCAGCAGCGGTGAGGTTGGCGCTTGGGTCTCGGCGGCAGACTCCGGCAACAAGGCGGCGAAATCGTTTACAAAAGAGAACACGCCGTCATACACCGGATTCACGGCGCCGCCCGCCCGTTCATTGCCGGGGCAAAGATAGCATTGCGGATCGTGAGAAACCCCCGAGGGCGCGGCCTTCTGCCCAACCTCGCCCTGCCAGGGGCGCTGCGTGCGATGCGGCGACACCAACACCCACGACTGCCGCAGCGGATTCCACCGGCGATGCGGATACTGCCATTTCTTTTCCATGCTTGCTCCCGAAAGCCATTTTAGACGAAGACCTTCGGTACGATCAGTGTTCCTGCTCGTCTTCTTCGGCTCGTAGTCTTTGCAAGAGTCCCGGTCGGCGCGGGTGAAGCAATCTCATGGTGTGTCGCAGCTGCAACTGGGATGAAGTTGTGGTTACGCGATTGTCTTCCCTTCAAAGTGCGCCTCGATCTCCTCCAGGGTCTTGCCTTTGGTCTCAGGCAAAAGGAATGTCGCCACCAGGAAGTAAACCACGGTGAAACCTGAGAACAGGAAGAATATCGACGAGTAGCCGTATTTGCTGACAAAGGGCAAAAAAATACCGGCCAGCGTGGTTGAAACCAACTGGTTGATAACCAAAGCCATGCTCATCCCGTTGGAGCGGATGCGGGTTGGCATCAACTCAGACAGAGCAAGCCAAACGCACACGCCGGGCCCCAGCGCAAAGAAGGCCATGAAGAGATAAAGCCCTGCGGCAACCAGCCAGCCATGACCTGCGCTGGGAACCTGGCCAATGATGGCCTTTAAAATTCTCAGGGGAGCGGTCTGGGCCGCGCCAAGATTTGCGAATGGATTCTTGAAGAGCGCCTCCACCGGGTTAACGGGAACGCAGCTTGCGCGGGTGATCTCGAGAGGCGCGGCGGCCGGGTCGTCGGAGCGTACAAAGCTGGTGGCCGCCGTGAAGTCGCCGTAAGAATAGATGATGGCCATCGAGGCGCGGCCGGCATCGATCTGCTTGCCCTGCTGAGTGGCAGCGTCTCCTGCCGCCAGCAGCTTCTCCGCTTCAGCCCGATCGAAGCGCAGGCTTAACTCCTGATTGGCGCCAACCATGGATTGAACCTGGCTGCGAGCGTCCATGCTGACGCGTTCGGTGCGCAGAAACAGCGTGCCCACGCCCACCAGGGAAACGATGATTCCGCTGGTGCCAAGGATCAGCAGGAACCGGCGTCCCTTGCGATCCACCAAGGCCATCCCCACCATCGTCATGAGGAAGTTCACGATGGTGAACAGTACGTATCCCCAATGCGCTTGAAGATCGGATAGGCCGCTTTGCAGCAGAATGCCGGTGTTGTACCCGATGATCGAGTTGATGCCGGTGGCCGTATTGCAAAAGAGAATGACGCAGGCCAGCAGGAACGGGATGACATACTTCCGGCGCAAGAGGGAGCCTTGAATCTTCTTGCCTGTCGAGATGTTGATCTTGGCGCTTTGAGCCGTCTCTTCCATCTCGTTCAGCTCCACACTCGCCTGCTCCGGAGTGCGAGAGCGCAGCAGGGCCTCATAAGCCCGGTCCTTTTTGCCGCGCCTGAACAGCCACCGCGGAGACTCCGTAACCAGCAGGCTGCCCAGCACGAACAGCACCCCCGGAGGCAGCGAGACCCAGAAGATGCGCCGCCATGCCTGGTTCTTGAAGGCCAGTAGAGTTGCGGCATCGGAGGAGGCGGCCACCGCCTGAACGCGATAGCTGTAATACATCCCCACCAGCGCTGCCGCAACGATGCCGAGAGTCAGCAGCCACTGAAAGATGGCCGTTCCCCGGCCGCGATTCGATGCCGCCAGGCACTCGGCCAGGTACAAAGGCACCACCACACCGATGAATCCGCCGCTCACGCCTTGCAACAGCCGGCCAAAGAAGAGGGGTTCATAGCCTTGCGAGAGCGCAATCACCGGAATGCTTACGACAAACGTAACTCCGCTGAGAATCATCAGCGGCTTGCGTCCAATCCAGTCGGCCAGCGCCCCGGCAAACAGCGTCGAAAAAACGCTGCCCAGCAGCACCGCCGCCACAATGACCGATAGCTGGCCGGCCGTCAGGTGCGAGGTCGCTTCCAGATACGGCAGCGCCCCACCGATAATGCCTACATCGACCCCATAGAGCAAGCCGCCCAGACCGGCAACCAGCAGCAGAAAGAGGTTGTAACGGCGGATTGCGGAGGAGTCGCCGGCGAGGGTAGTGGAACGGGAGGCTGTCATAGCTTAATGATGTACTTTCTCATATTTTGGTTGAAGCGTTCGAGTGCGGGGAGAAAGAGGGCCTGGTCACAATCTGAGATGTCGGCGCCACGGGCAACCAGCTTATATGGGTTAATCAGACCTGCGCCACCCGCCAATCCAAGGACTGCGCTGCGCTTGTCCTGGGCAATTCTCGGTCCCCCCTCCAGGATGTGGAGCGAGCCCGCCGCCACTACTTTCTTGTGTCGCCGCCAATCTGAATCACGACATACTTCGCCGGAACGTCCCCGACATTCTTCACGGCATGCATCGTCCCGAGGGCCACATAGATGATCCCGCCGGGTCCGACGCGTTCCGCCATGCCGTCATGTTGAAACTCCAGCGTTCCCTGCTGCACCACGATGACCTCTGAGTGTTCGATCTTATGTGCCGGGTTGGGCTTTGTTCCCACCGGCTGCATGGTCTCGTGCAACCCGACCGACTCGCCTGTCGCCAACGTGCCGCTAAAAACGCTCCGCCCCTCCGCTCCATTCGGAGCCGTCTTCACGGTCATCTGTTCATACGGGAATACCCGCGAATTCGATAGCTGATTGGAGTTGCTTGTCTGCGCGTTTACCATGCCGCATTGTAGCGTGAGCAGCGACACACATAGAATCGAATTCCTCATATGTTCCTCATCGTCCTGACTCTCTCCCATTTTCGCGGAAAATGATCGTAGCGGGAAGGAAGGAGTCGCTCTTCCGCTGGTTCTCAGAGCACTTTGGGTGCCCCAGAGCCTGCACTGAGCTTGTCGAAGTGTCCGGAGTTTCGGGCCATGTATCTTCTCCTCAGAGGCGTGAATCCATCCTCACGCCTCTGAGGAGAATCCAATTATATGAAGGATAATTGAGACCTGGGCCACGCCCCCGCCAAACGCTGCGGGCGCCCACCATCCTGCGCTGATAAACTTGATTCAAAGCCATGCTCAAGAAACGCTACGCGCGGTGGATGTATGAGTGGGAGACGCGGCTGACGACGCGCGATGAGAATCGCGTGGTGCGGCCGCTGGAGTGGGGATTCGAGTGGATTGAGCCGTTTCTTGAGGCGCACGGCTTTGCGGACGCGGCGCCCAGCCCCGAGGCTGCATGCGACCCCGCCGCCGCCGAAGCCGCCATGGTGCGCATCAACCAGCTCCTCATTCGCCACAGCGACAAGTTTTTTGGATATGAGCGGCCCACCGACTTCCGGCTGGAGGAGCGGCATCCGCAACTGTTCCCGACCAATGTGCGCCCGGAGACGCTGGCCAAAGACGCGGCGATGCGCGTGCTGGCCGCCGAGGGCAAGCTGGCGACGGCGCAGTATCTGCGCTTTACCTCGCCGGAGCGGACGGCTTATCCGGAGAACGACCAGGTAAACGCCCGCTGGTATCCCGCGCCCGCGCATAAGGACCCGGCGCGGCCCAAGCAGGCGATTGTGGTGCTGCCGCAGTGGAACTCCGATGGGCTGGGGCACAATTCGCTATGCACCATCTTTAACCGCATGGGAATTTCGGCGCTTCGGCTCTCGATGCCCTATCACGACATTCGCCGCCCGGCGGAGCTGGAGCGCTCGGACTACGCGGTGAGCTCGAACATTGGGCGGACGCTCTCGGCCTGCCGCCAGGCGGTGGTGGATATTCGCTGCTGCGTGGACTGGCTCGAAGAGCAGGGCTACGAGCAGTTTGGCGTGCTGGGAACGAGCCTTGGCTCCTGCTATACGTTTCTGGCCAGTGCCCACGATCCGCGGCTGCGGGTGAATGCATTCAACCACGCTTCGACAGCTTTTGGCGATGTGACCTGGGCCGGGCAGAGCACACGCCACGTGAAGCAGGCGTTGGAAGAAGCGGGACTCAACCAGGAGCGGGTGCGGGCCTTGTGGGCGGCCGCAAGCCCTTGCTACTACTACGACAAGATTGTGCGCGCGGAGTCCGGCGGATCGCGGAAGCAGGTTCTGCTGGTGTACGCCGACTACGATTTGACCTTTCCCAAGGAGTATTCGCTACAGGTGGTGGATGCGTTCCAACGGATCGGACTCAACTTCGAGCCGCGCGTGCTGCCCTGCGGCCACTACACCACGGGCGAAACGCCTTATAAGTTCATTGATGGCTGGTACCTGGGGTGGTTTGTCTATCGCGCGTTCAAGGCGCTGCGGCGGGAGAAGGCGGCGGGCGCGAGGGCGGTTGTGCCCGCGCAGGCGACGGAAGAGGAAGCTGTCTCGCGTTAGCGGACGCCTCCCCGAAAAGGGTCGCGTGCCGATGCCCACGAATGAAATGGACTCGCAGTAGGGACTTCCCTCAGGGGCTAAAGCCCAGCTTGTTTTGTGCCGTTTACGGCACGACTAAAGTCGTGCCCTTTCAAAGCATGGCTCAAGAAGAGACTCTCTAACGCACACCGCTCAAATCCAACCGCAGCAGCTTTGCGGGGTCGAGGTATGCGCCTTGCCAGCGGACGGCCCAGTGCAGATGCGGCCCCGTGACGCGGCCTGTAGCCCCGCTCAGGCCCAGACGGTCGCCGGTGGTCACGCGCTGGCCCTCCTTTACGTCAATGCGGCTCAGGTGCATCGAGATGGTATACAGGCCGAGGCCGTGGTCGATGGCCACGCAGTTGCCTTCGTAGTAGAGCGGCCGGGCCAGCACCACCACTCCGCTGTTGCCGGCGCGGACCGGCGTGCCGGTTGGGGCGCGGAAGTCCATGCCCTTGTGGACGCTGGCTAGCGTGCCGTTGAACATGCGGCGGGTGCCGAAGCTATCTGTGGGCGCGGCGGTTACGGGCGCGCGAAAGCTGGCTACCCAAAGCGGCTGAGAGGCGCTGGCGGCAAAGACCTTCTCTTTGAGCGCCTGCTCAGTCTTGATCTGTTTGAGAGCTTCGGGGTCCGGCTCGACAAATTTGGGCGCGACGGTGAGCGAGCCGGTGCGGTAATGGGCGGGATGGATTTCGACGGTGCGGGTCAGGTCGCGCGTGCCGTTGCTCAGGCGGACCGTGATTTTCAATTGAGATGGACCGACGGGCGCCTCGACATCCACTCCGGCGAGTGCAAACCACGTGCCCTTTTCGGGGCCGCGAAAGAACTGTAGCTTGCGGCCCAGCCATTCGCCGTCGAGGTTCGCGTCATCGGCAGCGTCAACACGGATCAATTCCGGGGAGCCGGCCTCGACCACGGCTGGGGTGAGCAAAACGGCAGCGGGCTGCGATCCGGCGAGGGCTGGAGTAAGCAAGAGGGTCAGGACGCAGAGCAGCGGGGCAATCCATCGGCATGGCGCACGAAGAGTGAAAGATCGCATCAAGAGAAAGGATACCTGTCCTGGAGCTAGCGCGGATGCGCGGCCAGCCATATGGCTACGCGCTCCTGCACATCGGCCAGCTCATCGGCGGTGATGTGGGTGCCGACCATCTGGCGGTTGGCGGCGTATTTTCCCTGATTGGGACCTTTCGCCGAGGCGGCCAGATCGAGCCAGTAGTAGGCTTCCGCGTAGTCTTGCGGAACGCCCTGGCCCATGGAGTAGAGCACGCCGAGTGTGGCCTGCGCGGTGGCGTCGCCCTGTTCGGCGGCCCTGCGGTACCATTCGGCGGCCTGGGCCATGTCGCGGGCCACGCCGCGGCCGTCGCGGTAGAGCGCGGCGAGACGCATCTCGGCGGCGATGTCGCCCTTGTCCGCTGCCTTGCGATACCACTCGGCGGCCTGCTTCAAGTCCTCGGCCAACTGGCTGGAACTGCGCGGCTGCCCGTTGCCGGCTGCGAAGGCGTCGCCAACCAGCACCTGCGAGGGGGCATCGCCGCCGTTGGCTTTGGCTTGCAGGGCGGGGTCGATGGCGGGGGATTGGGCGAAGGTCGGCGCGACCACAAAGGCCTGCGCTAGTAACACCGCTGAGATTGTTGCCAGAACGAGGCGCTTAACTGCGATTCTCATAGGGACCTCGATCTTCGATTTCGACATCTTCGTCAATACCAGTTTATCGAGAGATCGGCAAATTCAGCAGCTTAACGAGCCTGGGGCAATCGCATTTAAAATTGGAGCGGAAAATGAAAGGTATGCTCTTTGCCAGTTGGGAAAATACTAAATAGAGTTCAGTTTTGTAAAAGGGCATGACTTCAGTCGTGCCGAAGAAACGGGCAAGAATTGTCGGGCATTAGCCCCTGCGGTATTTGTTTTCAGCCATTTGCACTTCCGCAGCGGCTAAGGGCGACTCGTATTTTGAGGCTTGTGCGGCACGACTGAAGTTGTGCCCTGTTACAGAACCATTCCGGAACAGCGCTTTTTCCGCAGCTTGGATAACCCATACTCTTAAACGATCCAAATGCGATTGCCCGGCGATCACAAGGCATTTGATTTGTGCAAAAGCGGGAAACTCGCAGCGCGAATTCGTCTGTCAACGGGGGCGGGAAAACGCTAGAATTGTCTTATGACTGATCGCATGTCTTTGACCCTCGCCCAGGCCGACCCCGAAGTGGCAGCCGCTCTTGACCACGAAACCCTCCGCCAGCACGAGGGGCTGGAGATGATTGCCAGCGAAAACTTTGTCTCGGAGGCGGTGCTGGAGGCTGCCGGCTCGATTTTTACCAACAAATACGCCGAGGGCTACCCCGGACGCCGTTACTATGGCGGCTGCGAGTATGCCGATGTGGTGGAGAATCTGGCCCGCGACCGCGCAAAGGAGATTTTTGGCGGCGAGCATGTGAACGTGCAGCCGCACTCCGGCTCGCAGGCCAACGCCTCGGCCTATGCTGCGGTTTTGCAGGCGGGGGATACGATTCTGGGCCTGGATCTGGCGCATGGCGGGCACCTGACCCATGGGCACCGGCTCAGCTTCAGCGGCAAGCTCTACCGGCCTACGTTCTATCAGGTGCGGCGCGACACGGAGCTGATCGACTACGACGAGCTGGAGGCGATTGCCGAGCGCGAGAAGCCCAAGGCGATCATCGGCGGGGGCAGCGCTTATCCGCGGCTGTGGGATTTTGAGCGCATGAGGCAGATTGCCGACAAGGTGGGCGCGGTGTATGTCTTTGACATGGCGCACATTGCCGGGCTGGTGGCGGGCGGCGTACACCCATCGCCCGTGCCCCATGCGCACATTACGACCACGACGACGCACAAGACGCTGCGCGGGCCGCGCGCGGGACTGATCCTCTGCGGCAAGGATCTGGCCGCGGCAGTGGACAAGGCGGTGTTTCCGGGCCAGCAGGGCGGCCCGCTGGTGCATATTGTGGCGGCCAAGGCGGTGGCTTTTGGCGAGGCGCTGCGGCCGGAGTTCAAGACCTATGCCGCTCAGATTGTCGCCAATGCCAAGGTGCTGGCGGCGGCGCTGCAAGAGGCGGGTTTCCGCATCATCTCAGGCGGCACGGACAACCACCTGATGCTGGTGGACACGTTCCAGAAGGGCATTCTCGGCTCAGAGGCCGAGCTGGCGCTGGGCAAGGCCGGCATTACGGTCAACAAGAACTCCATCCCCTACGACACCAACCCCCCGCTCAAGCCGTCGGGGATTCGCGTGGGCACTCCTGCGCTCACCACCCGAGGAATGAAGGAGCCGGAGATGCGGCAGATTGCCGCGTGGATCACGAAGGCCCTGGACCTGCGCAGCGACGATGCGGCGCTGGAACGGATTCGCGGCGAAGTGGCGGAGCTGGCCAACCAGTTCCCGCTGTATGCGTGGCGGCGGTTGCCGGGGGCAGTGGGGGCCTAGGCGGCCGTCCAGGAATTCTTTGGACCGCAACTTGCGCGAGGCTACCGGGTTGCATCTAATGTAGTTGGAGATGACCCGCCAAGGGGAATAGGGCAGCGGCGACAGGCTGTTCGCCCCGAGGGCATCCGGAGGTATTCTATGAAACTGATTCAGGCAGCTTTTGCCACATTGCTCGTGCTTGCTGTTCCGGCGTTTGCCCAGCACCACGAAGGCGGCGCTGGCGGTGGAGCGCATCAAGCCGCTCCGGCGCGCGGGCCTTCCGCGTTTCACGGCACGCCGAAGGCGCCGGACCCCAAGCGCAACTACAGCGACAAGGACGGCCATCCCAACGTGCCGCATGTGGACGGCAAGGTCTGGGTCGGCCACGACACCGGCCGCGGAGATGTGAACTATCATGTGGACCACCCGTTTGAGCACGGCCGCTTCACCGGTGGCTTTGGACCTGGGCACGAATGGCATCTGCGCGGCGGCGGCCCTGGGCGCTTCTGGTTCAACAACTGGTACTGGAGCGTTGCGCCTTTTGACATTGGCTTTGTCGATGGCTGGATGTGGGACTCCGACAATATCGTGATCTACGAAGATCCCGACCACATCGGCTGGTACCTGGCCTACAACGAGCGGCTGGGCACCTATGTGCATGTGGAGTATCTCGGAATGTGAGCCGGCGAACACAGCAGAAAGCCGCTTTCGACACAAAGGGGACAGCCCGCGGGGCTGTCCCCTTTGTGTCTTGCCTGACGGCTGCGGCGCGCCGGAATATACAAACCCGGCTCGCCGGGGATAAAATTGTGAGTCCGAACGAACCAGCCGCCGCCCCGTGATGAGACGCGGCAGCGGCTCCGGTTCAATCTCAAATCTTCGAGGCTCTGGAATGAAGCATCAGTTTGTCAGCCTTTTTGCGCGCGTTGCCGCGCCATTGCTTTTCAAGATCGTTTTGGTTGCAGCAATGGTGGCGCTTTTTACTCTCCCTGCCGTCTTTGCGGAGCAAGCCCCGTCGTCCACGCCGATTGTGCTTACCGGAGCAGACCGCAGGCCGGCAATCTCGCTCAATGGCGACTGGAAATCGATCATCGATCCGTACTCGAATGGCTTCTCAGGGTATTTCAAGAATCAGAAACAGCAACCCGGCGACACCAGGCCCATCGAGTATGACTTCTCAAAGTCGGCGACCCTCAAGGTGCCGGGCGACTGGAATACGCAGCGAGAATCGCTTTTTTACTATGAGGGGCCGGTCTGGTATGAGCGCGATTTCACTTACCAGCCGAAAGAGCATACGCGGGTCTTCCTGCACGTCGGCGCGGCAAACTATCGTTCGTACTTCTGGGTTAACGGGCAGAAGGTCTGCGAGCACGAGGGCGGGTTCACCAGTTTCAACTGCGATGTGACGGCGGCGGTGCATGAGGGCGCCAACTTTGTGGTGGCCGCGGTGGACAACACCCGCCTTGCGGACGGCGTGCCGACGCTGAAGACCGATTGGTGGAACTATGGCGGGCTTACGCGGTCGGTCTCGCTGATCGAGGTGCCGGAGGCGTTCATTGATCAATATGATGTGCATCTCTCCCGCACGGAAGACTCGGTGATTGAAGGTTGGGTTCACTTCGAAGGCTCGCTGAACGCAATGTCTGGGACAAGTGTGAAAGTGGAGATTCCCGAGCTGAAGGCCAATATGTCGACTGGTGCCGACAAGATGGGCTGGGTGTACTTTCATGGAAAGGTGGAAGGACTGCAGCGCTGGTCGCCGGAGACACCCAAGCTCTATAAGGTCCGGATCACTGCGGGGCAGGACACAATCGAAGACTTGATCGGTTTTCGCACCATCGAGACGCGCGGCACCGAGATCCTGTTGAATGGGAAGCCGATTTTCTTGCATGGCGTTTCCGTGCATGGCGAGGCGCCGTATCGGACCGGCCGGGCCAATTCCGACAAGGACGCTGAGATGCTGCTGGGTTGGGCCAAGGAGCTGGGGTGCAAC
>Ga0302197_10003682_pt1 | contig 13790 bp, 18 predicted proteins | sample II_Bog_N2_1_FD_193526 | JGI IMG/M metagenome (GOLD analysis project Ga0302197, IMG submission 193526) | Peat permafrost microbial communities from Stordalen Mire near Abisko, Sweden - II_Bog_N2_1 | ecosystem: Environmental > Terrestrial > Soil > Wetlands > Peat | place: Sweden: Abisko...
ATCTCGCAGCTCTGACAGTCCTTCAGCGTGTTGAAACGTCGATAGAACTTACATTCGGTGCATTCGCTGAATCGGGCTTCCGGAATTGAAGGGTCGATCGAGGAGGGTTTTCTCACCCCTCGGGCTCCGACATGAGCAAAAGGTGAACGAGAGCGTCGCCGGCATTGGTCAGTTCATCGGCTGCGGTGTAACCGTGCTCGGATTGAGTCTGAGCGATCCTGGCGGTGATGGTTTCCGCGTCGCCGAGCAGAACCTTGAACCGCATGATCGTGTGCGTCTTGGGCACCTTCGCCGCCGGCGGCTCGGGATCGTGGGTATCGTCCTTGGCGTCGAAATCCTCTGCGAGATCCAACTCGCTCAAGTCTATATCGCTTGCTGAGAAGATCGACGCGATGTCTGTGTCGGAGAAAGGAAGAAAGTCTTGGAGTTCCTCGCTATTCCCCATGTTCTTGAGCAGCTCCGCGAGAGCCAGAGTGTCATCAGCTCCGTACCGCGCGTTGTCCGCGAGGGAAATCTCTTTCGCTTCCTGGTCACTGATCGGACCAAGGTTCATGATCGGCACCTGCGCCAGGCCCACTCTCACCGCGGATTGAGCCCGATGCTCGCCGCCGATGATCTCGAAGCGGGTGACGACGTCACGGAGCCCGACAGCGGAGGGGCCGCTGATCTCTCGGACGACGACGGGCTTGAAACAGCCGAAGCGCCGGAGTGAGTTGTCGAGCTTCTGCTCCGAGGCCGGCGACATGACATTGGTGTTCCAGGGATTCGGAAGTAAATCCGCTGGGTTCGCGAAAAGAGCTTTGGGCACTAGATATCCTGTGATAAGCCTTATATGAATAAGTCAATATTGGCTTATCATGCAAAGGAGAGCAATAGCAAGTGGTGAATTTTACGCCAGAAAACCTGAAACTCGCCGCTAATTGCGTCGTGGCTAAGCTAATGGATGCTTCGCCGGCCGTAATCGACCAGGTCGCGGAGCTGCTTTCCTATCAGGTTGAGGGCGCGGAGTTCATGAGCGCGGGGTCATGGAGCGGCCGGTCGAGCTTCTATTCCCGGCGCACGCACACCTTCCCCGCCGGCTTCCTTCACATGGTCCATCACGAGCTCATCCAGAAGGGCCATAGAGTCCAGTTGATCCAGCGACCCCTCCCCGCGCCTAATGGCGTCGAGAACCCGATCGTGGATGAATTCGGCAACGATAATCCCAAGTACGACTTTCAAATCAGGGCACTCCGACAAGTCGAAAAGCACGGCCGCGGCATTATTCAGGTCGCGACCGGCGGCGGTAAGAGCAAGATAGCGAAGTTGATCGCGGCGCGTTACCGCAGAATGACGATGTTTCTAACCACTCGCGGCATCCTGATGTACCAGATGAAGGATGGATTCAAGGATGTGGGCTTTAATGTCGGCGTGATCGGCGATGGCGTCTGGGAGCCCGTGCGCGGCATCAACGTCGGTATGGTGCAGACCTTCGTCGCCAAACTCGAGGAGCCGGATCTAAACAAGGAGATTCGGGCGCAGGTCGCATCCTATGAGACCGCGATCGGCAAGGCGTTGAACAAGAAGCTTCCGGCGCCGGCGGTTCAGACCCGAGCCGACTTCGTTCGTATTGGCACGGCGAAATTCGAGGAGAAGACGAAACAGCGGAATCGCTACATCAATCTTCTGAAAATGGTCGAGGTCGTGATCGGCGAGGAGGCTCACGAAGCCGGCGGCAACTCCTATTACGAGATTCTTCGCTACTGCAAGAACGCCTCGATTCGAGTGGCTTTGACCGCCACGCCGTTCATGCGCGACGACGCCGAGGACAACATGCGACTTATGGCCGCGTTCGGCCCCACCTTGATCCGGGTTTCCGAGAAGCTCTTGATAGACCGTGGCATCCTGGCGAAGCCGGCGTTCAAATTCATCGTCAGCAAGCCGCATCTTAAGCTTCATCGCACCTCGCCTTGGCAGCGCGCCTATCAGCTCGGCTACATGGAGAATCCCTTCATGACCGCCGATATCGTTCGCGACGCGAAGAAAGCGGCCGATCGCGGTCTCCCGGTGCTGACTCTGGTCACACGCACCGCTCACGGCGGGACGCTGCTACGTGCGATGAAAACGGCGGGGCTACGCGTAGACTTCATTCAGGGAGAAGACGATCAGCGGGGTCGGAAACGCTCGCTAAATCGACTTGCTAAGGGAGACATCGACGTTCTCATCGGGACGACGATCGTGGATGTTGGCGTTGACGTTCCGGGGATCAGCCTGGTGCAGCTCTGTGGCGGCGGCAAAGGCGAAGTTCAGCTTCGGCAGCGGATTGGTCGCGCGCTCCGCGGCAAGAAGGGGCTCAATATCACCTTCGTCGCTGATTACTCGGTCGATCTAAACACGCATCTGGCGGGTCACTCAAGAACCAGGCGTGCGATTATCGAAGCGACGCCTGGCTTCGTCGAGGGAATTCTCGCTCCCGGCGTCGATTTCGACTGGCATTTGTTCGAAAAGCGCGCGCTTCCTAGCAACACTTCGCTATAATATCGAGATGACAAAGCTCGCTGATCCCGTTCATTTCTTCGATCAATATGGCAGCTCCGTTCTCACGAATGAATACCTCCTAAAGAGGATCATCGAGCTGGAAACGCGTGTCGAGAAGCTAAAAACCCTGCTCGAGGCCGCCATTCGCGCGAAGAACGCGATCTCCTAATTCATTTCCACTCTGTAAACAGTCAAAATTGACTTGCGAAAGTGAAGCATGAAACTCCCTCATATCATCGGTCTCTGTGGCGATCCGAAATCCGGCAAGAGCGAGGTTCAGAAGATTATCGTGAAGCTCGGCGCCATCCCCGTCGATGACGGTCGCCCAATGCGTAAGTTCGCGGTCGATTCGCTCGGCTTGGACTGGGCCGACGTTCTCACTCAGGAAGGCAAGTTGGGCTTCGTCGAGATCAACGGCAAGCGATGGCAAGTTCGCGAGATTCTCGGCGAGCTCGGCAACAAACTCGAATCCATGTTCGGCATGGACGGCATCCCCTTCATGGCTACCCGAAACCTTCAGATCAATGACTCCTACTGCTTCGGCAGCGTGCGGCGAGAACAGGGTCATTTCTACAAGAAAATGGGCGGCGTGGTGCTTGGCGTTCGCCGGCCAGGCAATGCGCCTTCGGAATTTGAGTTCGATCACTTCGATCACAGCGCCGTCGATCTCTGGATCGACAATGACGGCGATCTCGAGGCTCTCGAAGCTTCGGTGGCGATCACCCTGGCGCTACTACCGCTGCTTCAGCGCCAGATCGAGTGGTCGGCGTGGGACGCTTGAGACTTCATCGGCGTATTCACCTCGAGATTGTCATGGCGACCGAGATTATCGTCAGAGGGATCGCTCTTGCCATCTACGCGATCATTCTCGGCGTCGTCATCTACTACCATTGACGGATCGCTGAGTTCGTTCTAAGGCGGTTTCGCTAAAAAGCGAGGCCGCCTTTATGCTAACCATCTCCTGTCTTTCCCAGAAGGGCGGCGTCGGCAAGTCCACGCTCTCCCAGCTCGTTGGCGTATCGTTCGCGGCGGCCGAATGGTCGGTGAAGATCGCCGATTTCAATCTCAAGCAGAAAACCTCGGTGGATTGGGCGGCGATGCGCCTCGAGGCGAAGCTGAAGCCTGCGCTGGCCGCGGAGGGCTATTCGAGCGTCAAGCAGGCTCTCCTGCAACAAGACCTCTTCGATCTCATGGTGATCGATGGGCGACCGGACAGCGACGTCTCCTCGCTCGAGATCGCCAAGACCAGCGACCTCATTATCATCCCGACCGGCGTAACGCTTGCGGATCTTCAGCCGCAAGTCCGTTTCGCTAATGAACTGCGATCAAAGGGGGTTCCGAAGGCTCGGGTGTGGTTCGCGATCAATAAGTCGATCGACAGCATCCTATCCGTCATGGATGCGAGGGAGTTCGTCAGGGTGGCGGGGTATGAGGTCTTCAGCACTGATATCCCGATGAAGACTGGCTATCAACACGCTCAAAACGCGGGAAAAGCGCTTACCGAGACCGCCTTTCCTACACTGAACGAGCGCGCTCAGTCGCTCGCCACCGAAATCTACAAGGAAATCATCGCCCTCACGAAAGAGGATCTAGCGAAAAATGGCTAAGATCGCCCCGCCGCCGCGCCGTTCACGCGTCCTCGCCCAAGCCGAGCAGTTCAAGGAGGAGTTGACGCCTAATCATCTCGCGACGCCGACTGATACGGGCGCGGCGACGTTTGTGGATCTCAACTTCAAGGTAGAGCCGAATTTTCACGCGCGCTTCAGAATCGTCGCGGCTAAGAGGCGGCTCAAGATGAAAGAGCTGCTTGTCGCCGCCTTCCAGACCTACCTCGAGGTCCACGGGATCAATGAGTGACGTCGATCCGCTTGGATGGCACCGGCGGGTTCGAGAAGAACATTGACTTCGTGTTGCCAATTTTGAGGTCTTTCATGTCGAAGACATGAATGTCGCCGCCGGAGGCGGAGTCGATGCGGATCGCGGCCTCGATCGCGGCGTAGGCGTCGAAACCGAGGTTCATCGCCGCCAGCGCGGCGAACGAGCCCGAGCCCAGCGCGACGCAATCGCCGAACATCTCGAACCAGGTGCCGGTTTGGAACATGAACTGGCGATAATCATGGGTGATGACCACGAACTCGGCGTCATCGATCTCGCGTTCGATCAGCAGCTCGCCCTTCGCATCCCAGGGTAAGTCATCGAGGTTTTCGAGAACACGGGCGAGCCAGGCCACCGTCGCCGGATTGCCAGCGCCCATGTAGACGCAGCCGTGCTTCTTACTGACGTCGAACTTTTTGGCGTTATCGGGATAGATCATCCCGCTGTTGCCGCCCGTGGTGCGCGAATCGGAGGCTACGATCCCATCTTTCCAAACGACAGTCGTCATGACAATTCAACCGATCCGTGTTGAACCGCATGGCTCGCCGTTCCCGAAATGAGAGCGCCAGCGGCGGTCGCTAAAGCTTTGGTCGAGTATTGATGCGCGAGACGAATGTTGGTGGTCCAGATCGAACCTGACCAGTAGAGAATCGGAGCTTTCGATGTGCTGGCGACCGTTTGATGAAGCAGCCAGCACATCGTCAGGGGTAGATGAACGACGGGTTTGAACGCGGGAGGCTTGACGACTCCTCCCGCGAAATTAGCCACGACTATGTTCGACGATGCGGGTCGGGACGCTGATCGCCAGCGCCGCGGCTGTAGCTTCGGCTTGCGTCGCATAGGCGGCGGCTGACGCGGCGCTGGCGACGAAGGTCGTCCCTGCCCACCAGCTCGGCGTGAAGATCGGCGAGGTCGGCTTACGTTCCAGAAGCCAGACAGCCGCGGCGGGCGGGATAGACGTCGGGCTGTGCGAGACGCGCGCGGGATCGATCGTCGAGGAAGCCAGATGGGTATGCGGCGGCTGAACGCTGGGAGTCTCTTCCACAGCAGGGAGCACGACGGGAGCTTCGATGGGAGCCGTAGGAACTTCGACGGTCGGCTGAGCGGCAATAGGAACGACGATCGGGGGCGTCACAGCCAACGGCACTTCGACAACGGGCTCGACAACGGGCTCGACAACGGGCTCGACAACGGGCTCGACAACGGGCTCGACAACGGGAGTCGGCGCTTCGATGACAGCGGCAATGGGCGCGACAATGGCGGAAATAACAGGGGCGACCGTCGGGGTGGCTTCGGCGATGATCGCCGTGGCGACATCATGGGCGGCTCGGAGAGCGGCGATGGCGGCTTCAAAAGCAGCGGACATGAGATACTCCGGCTAGAGGAAATATCGGCCCAGCGACTTAGCCGGGCCGAGGGTTGCTATTACGCGACGACGAGAGAGAACGCCTGAGACATGGAGTTACCCGAGCTATCGGAGACCTGAATGACGATCCAATAGGTGCCGGCCGTGGTCGGGGTGCCCGCGAGCAAACCAGCGCTCGAAAGCGTCATACCCAAGGGCAGGAGCGAACCGATCGACTGGAAGTTAATCTGCGTGCCGATAGCGGCAAACGTGAAGCCCGGGGAGACGCCACCATCACCGCCGCCAGCGACGAGCTGCTTGCTGTAGGCGACCGCGTGCGTCGCATTAGGCAATGCGCCGGCCGTGACGAAGCCGAGAAGCGGGTTGTTCTGGGTCGAGGCGGCGGAGACGCGACCCGGAACCGTGATGACGAGCGCGGGGTCGAGATCCTGCGTACCAGCGGTCGGCACATAGGAGAACGGAGGCGTCGCCGTCGAGGGAATGCCCACGTTGGAGCTTTGCGCGATATAGGGGTTCGCGGCGATCGCGGCGGTGTTGGCGGCGATCGCTGCGTTCGCGGTCACGATGTTCGCGGCGTCGGCCTGCTGCAAAGCGAGCACGTCGGTAATATACGCCAACATGGCGGTGAACGCGGTTTTCGCCAGCGAATCCGTGTTCGCGGCGATGGCCGTATTAAGGGCCGTCAGGTCGGTTGCCATAGTCATAGGGTCGATTTCCTCAAAATCTGGGTCTGGAAGGACGATAAGTCAATATTGACATACTCGAAAGGAGAAAGCTAGACGTCTTCACGACCATTGACCGACATAGGCTACACTCGATGACCCCAGCGGTGATATCTTGAAGTATGAATTTGCCCCAATAGTCACACTGGCGGAAGTTGATACGGTCACTGTTGGAATAACTGTACCCGGTGTGGTGACGCGAATAATCCCTTTGATAAAAGCAAGACCCGATGTCAGAATGGAAGTTGGCATTAAAGCCGTATTACTGGCGGTATTGAAAGACGAGTAAGAGGCGGCCGCCGCTGAAAGTGTTGTTACTTTACTGGCGTTCGCATGCCAAGCCTGAGTCCCCGCGAAGCTACCGCCGAGGGAAAAACCAAATGTCCCACTGGTAGAGCTCATACCAGTAAGCGAAAAGGCGCACTCGAATTCATAGGTGCCGACGTGGAGAGTAACAGCGCCGGTCGACGTGCCGTTGAGTAATTGCGAAGACGACCCGTAGGAAGCGGCATAAGCAGCCGTAAGAATCTGAATTTGAGCAGACGGAATTACGCCGCGGGCGCTAGCCACGACAGAGGAATAGAAAGCCACGCCATCAAATTCAACAGCGCCGGCGCCGGCGGTCGTCAAATTAGTGCCTGCCGTAAAATACAGTGGGGCTTGGGTCGCTGATCCGGCTACTAGATTAAGATTATCTCCGCAAATAATACCCGAGCTGTTGAATGAAATTGACGTAGCTCCGTTCGCCTTAATATAAACAGCATCCGATATTGGGGAACCGGAGTTAGTGCTTTGTAATGTAAGGGTGCTATTTAACGAGGTGCCGCCATATACAGTCGGCGAAAATAGTGATGCGGTCTGGATAGCGCCGGCGCTATTAACGGTTCCAGTGAATGACGGGGAAGCAGTCGGCGCGTAACCTGAAACTGAGACGTTAATCGTAACGTCGCCTGTCCCCGCATCCGCGCCGGTAGAGGTAATAGATACGTTGGTGCCGGCGATCACCTTAGCGATGACCGCCGAGCCGGATAGCGTCGTATTAAGGAGCGCGCGCGTCAGCGTGCTCGTGGCGATATTGGTCGGGCCATCAAAAAGCGTGCGTGCCATGATTTATACGATTTTCTTCGCGCGCGCGTCGCGCTCGGCGCGAAGCTTGATGATCGTCGCTCGATCAGCGGTGTTCTTCTCGACCAATGCCGCGTTTTGCTCCTTGAGAGTGGTGTTTTCCGTCAGCAGAGCGTCGCCGACCAGGTCGAGTGCGCAATTCGCGGCGAATGTATCGCCAAGCTCTTTCGTTAGACGAGCGACGAGGGCCGATAGTACCGAGGCATCTTGCATATTAATCTGCATGAACTATCCTTTATGTTCCTGGCGAACATCGCCGCCAGGAACATATCTCTCATATCTCGCCTAAACAAGTCAATATTTACTTCATATAAAAGGCGCGAAGTTTGTCGGAGGCCGCCGGGGCGAACAGCGTGGTGATCGTCGAGCCGGACAGCGTATAGTCATTGCCGGTGCCGCCCTCGAGCGTGCCGCCGTTGAGCTCCAACGTCAGAGTCGAAACGCTACCGGCCCCGGTCGCCGGGGTGTTGGCGAGCGTGAAGGACGTGTTCGAGCCGTTCATCGCGCCGCCAGGCGTCTCATTCACCACGAAGTTGGTGTACTTCGGGAAGCCAGTGCTCGAAGTGTTATTGACGGTCGTCGTCAACGTGCCGCCGGCCGATGTAACGTCACCCGACAGGGCGGGGAATTCAGCCGCCTGAAGAACACCGCTGGTCAGCTGAGCCAGACCAGATCCCGTACCAAGAGCCACGCCAAGAGCGGTCGCAACGTTCGTACCGAGCGCCGAGGTCTGTAGCGCGCCAGTGATGCGAGCGTCATTGCCGACCGCGGCGGTCGTCGAGGTGGTGCCGTAATTGACGCTGAAGGTGCTGCCGGCGAGAGCCAGACCAGTGCCGTTCGAATAGGAGGAGCCAGACAAGTCTTGCGAGAAGGCGGTGGCGGTGGTGTCGACCACGATCGCGCCAACGGTGGTGCACCACCATTTCGTATCCTTGTAAGTCGTGCCCTGAGCGATCAGGAAATACTGCCCCTCGTTGACTGTCGTGGCGGAAGCCCACCAGGTCGGGCGCGTCCAGGAGCCGGCGGCGGCGACCCAGGGGCCATTCTGCGTCGTGGTGGTCTGAGCGGTTAGAAGAATAATGTCGTTGGCGACGGGAGTGCCATCCGCGAGGGCTGACAAGCCCGACAAGGACGCGACGTTCGCGTTCTGATACCACTGAACGTCATGTACGCCGCCGATGCCGCCAGTCTTGGCGTCAACATAGGCCTTAGTGACGAGATCGGAAGCGTTGCTGGGGCTACCAGAGTTTTGAGCCGTGAAACCGCCGAGATTCAGCGCGGCGGTCATGGAAACGGTGCCAGCGGCAAGCAAGATGCCCGCGCTGCCGATGACGGAGGCGAATGGAACGATCGCGCCCGTAGCCATCGCCGACCAGGGGACAGACCCGGCTTGGATTTGCTCAGAGCCATTAAGAAGTGTGCGCGCCATGTTATAACCCTATGTAGTCTCGGACAGATATTGAAATACACACTCCGCGCCGACCCAAAGCAGCTCGGCTGGAATTTCCAAAGAATTCGATGAAATTGTATACCCAGATGGCGATTGAAACAAGCCATTTATAAATAGCGACAATCCGGCCAGAACAGTATCTACCATAGGGATAGTTTGAGCTGCCTCTGTAGTCGAGGTGAACTCATAGGTGACGATGTTGACCGAGGAGCCTCCGCCGGGAGTTCCAGCAGGCCCCTGTGCGCCTTGTGGGCCAACATCGACGATTTGAACGATAGTCGCGCTCAATAGCGGCAATAGAACAGTGGCACCGACGTCGATAACCTGAATTGTTATCTTCGGCGTCGCGACAACTTGAACAGCAAGCGCAGGGTTAGCCATCGACAAGGCTCGCGGTCATGGCGAAGACACCCGTTACATAGGTGCGCTGTTCCACGCTCGCGAAGCGCTGAATCTGGTAGCTAACCACCGTTCCGTCGGTCGGCATGGCGGCTGTTTCACTCGCTTGAAGCACGCAATTTACGCTCCAAAGCATCGGCGAGGTTGTGATATTAACTAGATTGAGCGTCCCGAGCGAGACCCGTTTGCTAAGAACGCCACCGGCGCCCCAGGTAATAAGCAGCTGCCAGTCGTCGCCAGTGCAGTCGAAAGGCAGGCGAATTTCGAACGGGAATGTATTATTCGCTACAGCGTTGTAGTTATAGACAGCCGGTTGAGGCATGATGCGATCTCTCGACTAAGAGTTACTGCGAGAGGCGATAATTGATCGTACCCGAGGTGAACGCGGTGACGTCGAGAAAATATTGAACGCCATATTCCGGTTCGTTCGTCTGAATCGAAACGGGAGCCGTCCAGGGGCCGACGCCTGTTACCGGAAGCAGCGTCACGCCGCCATCGAAGGAGCGAAACAAGCTCACGGAACCGACGAAGGTTCCCCAAAGCGAAACATTGAAGCCCCGAACGGGGACCGGCTTGAAGGGCAAAGGCGTGAAACCGACCGCGGTGAGCGCCCCGTTAATAACCTGCTTCGACTCGATGGTATCTGTGAAGGTAACTGACATAGACAATCCTCAAGGAGCGGGTCGCTACCTCATGATAAGTCAATATTGACCGCGCCACAAGGTCAAATGCCCTTAGATATCGGCGTTTGGTCTTTCGTAAGCCCAAACATCGACTCCGGCGACTGACCTTCATCCAGGGCGCAACGAGCATTCACCGATCGAAAAGGAACGCCGCCGGCCTCGAGTCTATCCGTCATGGACTGCGTAGCCGGCCTCTGCCAGCTCTCGCACGCCTCGAGCGACGCGAAGCTCTCATGCGACTTGACGGCCGTCAGGGGAGCCCCGCTGAGCGCCCAAACGATCAAAAACGAGTAAAACATCGATCCCACCTCACTCGAGAACGTTCATGGCGTACTGGGAGTTACTCGGCCGGGCGTAAATACCGCGATTGTAGAGCGTCGCGGCTCCCCGCCAGTTCCCATGCGCTAACCTAAGCGCCTCTTTCAGATACCGGACGCCCGCCTCGACGCCGACAGCGCAGTTCTTGAGATTGCCATAGACGCCGACGCTGCGGGCCGTGGCCGGCTTGACCTGCATCACGCCCTTGGCGACGCCGCTATCGGCCCCGCACTGGCCGCGCGATTCTACGCGAATAATCCGGTGAACCAGCTCCACTGGTACATGATTTCGTAAAGCTGACTCTTCCACGAGGGCCGCCAGACTTGCATTGAGGTCTCCATGAATATGGGTAGGAACCGCCTGAGTAACAACAGGCTCAAAGGGAGGTTGACGGAAGGGGCCGGCCGCCTGCGCTGAGCCAGATAGACTAGCCAGGAACAGCAAAGCCGGCAGACCTATGGGTATCCAGGGTGATTTCAGCTTCAAAGTGCGTTCCTTCTACGTTGATCAAAGGAAACCATACTCGAAGGTGCGGCAACACGTCAATATTGACTTCTGAAACGAAAGACGCCCTCGCGGTGAAAGGGGCAAACCCCGCGAGGGCGTCAGCTCGGCGGGGTCTGTAAGCGGCGACCCAGGCCGGACATCCAGAGATAGCGACTAAAGGTGGAGCGAGCACCGGTTCGCCTTCTGGTAAGTCAACATGGACTGTTGTCATTACCCTGTCAACAGGCGAATTCGCTAAATCTCTAAATCTTTCTGAAAAAGAAACGCGGAGACCCAGGTGTAGAGACCAGGGGTATGATCCACACTGAGGGTCTCCGCGACCGCTCACGGTGTCGATGGGACGTGATCGGTAAACCCACCCTAGACAGACGTTGAAGATCGTACAGGGTCGGAAACTACTCAAAGTGACAAGGGCGAGAGATATTCAGGTCGGATTATATCCTGGACGATACAAATCACTCTTAGGGATCACAAGTGAGACGTAAATCGCTCTTAGGGATCACCTGTGAGACGCTAGGTGGCAAGGGCGATGATATCCGGGTGTCTGGATCCTATAGGGAAACGCAAGCCTGGTCTGGACATGCTCCTGAAGTGGCAAGGATGTGATTTCCGGATCGGTAAACTGATTAGGATGTGATTTCTAGGTCGGGAACAATGGCGGGATAGCGTTCGCAGCACGTCAATTCACAGCGCGACTTCGTGTGACAAAAATGCCACACGTCAAATGTCTCGATTTCGAGCTTTTTTAATCACGCGCTCGAAATGTAGCAAATTCGCATGTGAACAGCGCAAACATCGATGTGACATATCTGCATCACTGTTGCTGATCAGCAACATGAGTAGTGTGACGAATATGTCACATGAGTAGTGTGACGCATATGTCACAGTGTTGCAAAACTACGCTAATACTTTCTGATTAGAAAGAAAATCAGTTTTGACGTTACCCGCGCTTGCATCTGATGCGAAAATCGTTATTGTCATTTTCAGCGAGTCGCTTTTGACTTGCTCAAATGTGAGATGCGATCATGTCTAAATTCACTGTCAAGATGTACAACGAAGCGCATGCGATGAATGACGCCGTATTTAGCGACGCTGAATATGACGAAGCGCATGCGATGAATGACGCTAGCGACGCTGCGTATTTGCAGATCGCAATCGACGACGCTGAGATCGACGACGCTGAGATGTACAACGAAGCGCACGCGATGAATGACGCCGTATTTAGCGACGCCGAATATGACGAAGCGCATGCGATGAATGAGCGTCGCGCTACAGCGCTCACAATCGTCTCTAACGTCGCTCACACGGCAACGAATGAAGTCTCGCTGCAATCGTACGTCAGCGCGCTGATCGACGCTGTAGACGTCCGGAAAGCGTATGAAGTCGCAAAGAATGCCGAAAATGATTCGATGTTTGCGAAACTGAAAATGTTTCGTGCTAGCGTCGCTCATGAGCGTATTGCTAGCATCATGCTCGCAAGCAACGTCGATGCGAACTTGCTCAATCGTCAAGAACGCATCAATGCGCGCTTCAACGAAAAGTCTTACGTTAAAGTACTAAACATCGCGCAGTCAATCGCGCGAGTCGCGCAATTGAATATCTACACGCGAGCAATCTTGCTTTCGGTAAAATGCTTCGAAGATAACGGAATGTTGCTCACGCAAGCTGAAACGAAACAAGCGTGCACAAGTAACTCGCGTCTTTCGGTAACGACGCGCAATAGCGCGCTAATCCGTACACACAAAATCTATGATTCATCTACGTGCTCAACGCAAGCATCGAGCACTAACAATGCACTTCAGTCTTACGGCGTTTTGACCGAAACGCGCGATTCGGCGAATCAATTGTGCTTCGCGCTGAATAGAGAGAATGAGACGACGAAAGCGTTGCTTGCGCTTGTGAGCTAACGGTAAATCAATATTGATCTACGCTAACAAGCGTAGATCATTCTCTCATTCGGGATAAATCAAAAATGTCGCAATTTCTTAAGCAAGATATGCATAACATTCACAAGCGCGAGTATATCGCGCGAGACGGCGTAAAAGAGAAAAGACGTGTTCTCGCTACCGAATATTACGCGAAAAATAAAAGCGTGATTGCGATCAAACGCGCCGAAAGTTATAAGATCAATAAAGAGCGCGAAGCTAGACGAATCGAACTCGCGCGCTTGAAAGCGTGCGACTATATACAGAATTATTCGCATATGTTCTAAGCTAGACTTTACCGTCAATCGAATTGAAAGCGCGCTTCTATAGCGCGCTTTTTCCGTTTGAGCGTTTGACGGCGCGAAGCGCTAATCGATCGATTTTAAGACGTGCTACAGCGCTTTGATGCGATCGCGAGTATGATCGTATGTCTCGGAATTTATCACGCTGTAGCGCGTCTTAAAATCGATTCGTGCGCTTGCGTCTTACGGCATGTCAGCGCTAAGCGATCGAAGCACTATATACGCTGAAACGCCGTTATGACGGGATTCAGCGCATGTTACGCGAAATCGTGCTTGTTACGCTGAAACGCCGTTATGACGCGAAATCGTGCTTGTTACGCTGAATCAGCGTTATGACGGGATTCAGCGCATGTTACGCGAAATCGTGCTTATTACGGAAGATCGTGCTTGTTACGGAAGATCGTGCTTGTTACGGAAGATCGTGCTTGTTACGCGAAATCGTGCTTGTTACGGAAGATCGTGCTTGTTACGGAAGATCGTGCTTGTTACGGAAGATCGTGCATGAACGTTGTTCAAGCGTATATGAACAGCGTTCATGAACGCTGTTCAAGTGAACGTTGTTCAAGGCAATCCAAAGCTTTTCGCAGCCTATTTACCGCCG
>Ga0302197_10003684_pt1 | contig 13789 bp, 14 predicted proteins | sample II_Bog_N2_1_FD_193526 | JGI IMG/M metagenome (GOLD analysis project Ga0302197, IMG submission 193526) | Peat permafrost microbial communities from Stordalen Mire near Abisko, Sweden - II_Bog_N2_1 | ecosystem: Environmental > Terrestrial > Soil > Wetlands > Peat | place: Sweden: Abisko...
AGGTCACTATTTCATCACAACTTAATCTGTTAAATTCCTAAAAATTTACTTTTTTATCCTTAGAGCCGATGGCTTGACAAATATTTAAAAACTATCCCCGGTGGACTATTAATTTTGATTGCAGCTGACTCACTGATTTTTGAATTGATTTTTTTTTTGTCTCAAAGCACTATCGAAAGAGAGTTTAAATTTTGTTAAATGCTGTTATCTTTTATCGAACAGAGAATATTCTTTTCTTAGCCTATTTAGTTTATTTTGGGTTTTAATTTTACTAATCTTCTATGATGATATCTTATATCTTTTTAGTTTATTCGGTTATCAAATGACTTTGAATTCTCTTCATTTTGGAACTCATTTTACTCAGTCCTTTCGAAAGAACATCAGACTTATTTTACGAACATTCATCAAAGTTAGTGATGGTTTAGGGTTGAACGAAACTTTTAAATAAGGGATGTGCTGACTTTTAGTAAGCAATAGTTGATGTTCGAGACTTATCTATGTCTGGCAAATGGAATCCCAATTCTTCCCTGTGATTTTTAATATTACTTTTCATGCTGTGTATCTTCTGCAGGATTGTACGATTATAATGATCTAACTAAATCTCTTTTTTCTAAAATTAATCGAGTTTTTTCTGGAAGTAGTGATGGGTAGTCATGTAATTTTTGATTTCCTCTTTAATCGAGACAATATCTGGCTAATTTTAAATCACTTCTTCCTGGGTATCTTTCATCATTTTGTATCTATCCACCTCTTTATAGATTTATTTTATCCTCATTTCTATGGGTACGCAATATTGCTTCATAAACTAAAGCCGGTTATGAATAAACTTGTCCTTTCTTTCTTCTAGCCTGGCAATGTTAGACTGAATATGTCCGTGATAAAAGCGAGTATTTCCCGTGAGCATTGGCTGCGGTCCGCTTTAATTAATGCAATATATTTATAAACGACTTCATAATAATAAACTAAAATAATTACATTTGATTTCAATGACAAAATACTGGAAAACTAAAATTTCATCTTGATTATTTTTCTCAATTTTATTGGATCATAATAATTATGAAAAATCGAATTCGTAACTTTGATATTCAAACTAAACTTGGCTCGGGCAGTTATGGAGTCATCTACAAAGCCCTCAACAAATCTACTCGCTAAATATGCGTTTTGAAGCAGATAAGTTTGAGTCGATTGAATGAGAAAGCTCGTAAAAATGTATCTCTTGCAAAATATAGGCAATCAATGAGGCAACCATAATGGGAAAACTCATTCATCCTTTCATTGTGCGATATCAATAGTCCTTCATTTAAGATAATACTCTTAATATAATCATGGAATACTGTGACAATGGAGATCTCGCCAACTTTCTCAAAAGTCAAATAAAAAAGCCTTTGAAATAAGAAAAGATATGGAGAATTTTTATCGAAATATGCACAGGATTAGAGTACATTCATAAGAACAAAATACTGCATAGAGATATTAAAACCTTAAATATTTTTATGAATAAAAATTAGGAAATAAAAATTGGAGATTTGGGAGTTGCCAAGATGCTAACCAGCAATTAGTTTGCTCAAACTATGGTCGGCACTCCATTTTATCTGTCTCCTGAGTTATGCGAATAGAAACCCTATAACTAAAAAAGCGATATTTGGGCTTTGGGCTGCCTTTTGTACGAGCTCTGCACATATCGGCATCCCTTCGAAGCTCAGAATCAAGCCTCATTGATTCTGAAAATAATTCGCGGAAAGTATACAAATTCATTACATTCTATAGATATGTCCCCATCCCTGAATTCTACTCTAAAGATCTCAAAGAAGTGATCGATCTGTGCCTGGAAAGAGACTATAAGCGACGACCAACAACAAGCAATCTCCTAGCTAAGCAAAGTTATATTATTTTAATGCAGAAATCCTACAATTGACGCAACAATTCGGAATTGATAAACTTGTCGATGATTATATGAAAAAAGTAATTAAATAAAAATAAAATTTAGTTACACCTCAAGCAGAGGAGGCTGGTCGGCCTCCAGCTAAAACCCCCAAGCAAAATGAAACAAAGGCGATTAATTAACCAAAAAACTAGATGAAACGATAATAATCAGCAAAACGAGAAGAAGTCAAAAGGTAGCAAAATTTGCCAAAACCAGTCGTGGCGAATCTAAGTCAAAAGAAGATTGAAATTAATAGTGCGAATTAAATTCAGAATAAAAAGCAAGTATAGGAAATGGCTGCGAAAAGATAAAATAAGTTTGAGTTTAAGACTAATTTGTAAAAGATGATTGACGAGAGTGAAAAGAATAAAAAAAATATTAAGCAAGGCCCCATCTACGCTGAGATACCCATCATGAAGAATTGCCAAATTGTTGAAAAAGTAGTGAAGAGATAAGATAAGATTCAAAAGATATCTGACAAAGTATAAGAGTTAAGAAGTAAACCAAAACAGAATTAATTTGCAAAAAGTCCTGCAGTAATTTAAAAAAACAAACAAACTCCAATGATTTCGGAGAAAAAATCTCCGCCATCAATGGAAGTTTTACCCTTCTCGGCAAAGAAACCAGACCCTTCCCATAAGAGTGAGGGAAGGCTAGTAAATTTGGGAAAACCTCCTCTTATGCCATCATCAAAACCTCCTATTCCCCCTTCTCAAAATAAAGAACCAATTTTAAAAGTAAAGGTATAAAAAGTAGTCCAGTCAAAAGTTTATGAGTCACAAAAAGCTATTAATAAACCGATACCCATTATAAAGTCAGCAGGATTCAGTCCTAATATCGAAGAAAAGGAAAAGCCAACTCCCATTTCTTAGTAGCGTCTTTCTCAATAAAAAAATCCTCTGATCGGCAAGAAGCTCTCCATTAATAAGCAATAAAAAATTGATAAAGATGAAATTAAGCAATTATTCGGCCCTTCTCCGACTATTCAGCATAAATCATAGAGAAATTTTAAAAGCATTTCAACTTCTGTCATCGAGTAAAAAAAATAAGTAAAGAAGTAAGATCAAATCAAAATATCCAGAGTGCGGAAAGGAAGCAAAAATGAACTCTCCAGAAATGCCAGAAATGCTTCTCGTTATAACTAAATATCGAAAGAGTAATAAGATATGGTTATGAATTTACCGGCCACACTCAAAAAGACTGGAGCAGCGAGTTCAGATTCGGATGATGAGCATCCAAAAAGATAATCTCATGCAGTTAATGAATTACGTAACAAAACAAAAGACATATTCCAATTAAAGGAAATAAATCATGATTTTGTGCTTCAAAAGTACGAAGATATCATCCAAAGTGAAACTACTAATAATACTGCACAGGAAGAGGAGAGTTCTGCCATCAAAATATAAAACAATTAAATCAAAGAGGAAGAATAGCCATAAGCCTACCATTAATCAGAGATAGAAGTAAAAGATTAAATTGATCAAATTGGCGAAGTGGAAGTTTAAACTGGAGATGAGATCATTGAGGACCTCTAGGGCGGAAGAAAAAATAGTAATTAAAGCAATTAATTCATTGAGTAAATACTGGAAGAAGATAAATTTGAAAATTATGAATAAAGTAGATACAACATGAAAGATTAGGTAGTTGAAGAATACAAATCCGAACATGAAGAAGAAGGATAATAGTGGTCATTCGATGGATAACCCTAACTTCCCATGCTTTAAGAAAAATAAAATCCTCAGTTTTAATAAAACAACCTCTATCAACCAGATTAATAATAATAGACTGCCGAGGAGAAAATAAATCTTTTAAAAACAATGCTATCGGAGAACATGAAGAGAGAAAATTAGATTAACAAATTGATGCAATTAAAGATAGCAGAGTGTCATCGGTTTATTACCAATTAAGACTCCTTCCAGGAGATTATGGACTTTTTCAGAAAAAAACTTAATGTAATTGTTTGATCGATATAGTCGGATGAATAAATTACTGACGAAGACGATAAGGAAGTTTAAATTTTTCTCAAGAAAAAGGGAATTGCTGACTTTCAGAAGTTTCAGAATATTTATAAGATCATTCACTTTTAGTATTAATTAAGTAATACTCGCCTCATCATACAGCGTATCTGCAAAAAACTCAGCTAGTACGAGTGCAATTCATGAATGCATCATATATAACCTAATTTATTGTAATTCTTAAAAATACTGCAATATAACTGTTTACCATCTTCTAAAAAGAAAATCATAGAGATTGTTCCGACAAATAAATATTTATCTTTTATGCTTGGCAAAATATCTTTAATCCAGAAGGAACTTTGACTTTAGATATCAAATTAATTAATATTATTTATATATTTAATATTTGTGATTATGGCTAAGAGAACAAAGAAGGTTGGCGTCACCGGAAAATACGGAACAAGATATGGTTCAGCCATCAGAAAAATTGTCAAAAAGTTTGAGTTGCAACAACGAGCTAAATACGTCTGCCCTGCCTGTGGAAAGCCTCAAGTCAGGAGAGCTGCTGCTGGAATATGGAAATGCAGAGGATGTAAAACCACCTTCGCTGGAGGAGCTTTTGAGTTTGCTACAAGTGTAGCCACCACTGCTAAGGTGACTATGACTCGTCTGAAAAAACTTAAAGAGGAATTGAACAACCCCAAGGAGTAAGAATAAAAGCAAGAGAAAAAAGTCAAAACTGAAAAGAAAGAGAAGAAGGAAAAGAAATAAAAGGGAGAGAAGAAAACTAAAGAAGCCACAAAGGCATGATCAATATGCTATTTAAACACCTACATTATTATATAGCTATTTGCCATCAAAAAATCATACGTGTTTATGCATGAAGGAATATAGTCATCAAGAGAAGCAGGCTTTTTATCAGCCTACTATTATGGTTATAAGATTTAAAAGTTATTGATTTGCTAATTTCTTCAAATTCTCACATGCCTTTACAATTTTGCTATTTTCACATCAATTTTATTTGAAGTAAAGGAATACCATTTCAGCATAATCATCTTCGATAGTTATAATTCTATAAAGTTTAAGTCATTATTTTATATTATTCTTTTTTGTTAAAAGCTGGCACTTTATAAATTTGATTTATAGAGTAATGAGTTTAAAAGCTAACCTCTCGATAATTGTACAGCTTCACAATTTTTAAAATCTAAGCCTACCTCATAAAGCCAGATATGCTTTAGAAGTTCATATCTACCAAGGCAAATCAGGCAAGGTACCAAATCTATAAGCTAGAATTCAGCCATTCCATTCCACATCTTGCAAACTCCATATAATTTCAAAAAAAATGTCAGCCGAGAGAGCTTTATTGACGATCTATATTTCCGAAGCAAAAAATTTAACATTGAGTATCAAGGTACAATTAACTTGAATTAGATCAAAGAATTGAATTAAATGACTGCTGCGAGTTTAGAATGTCTCTATAAGGTTTCCCCTAAATAGACGAGAAGGATATTTACCTGGACTTCATCTTAATTTAAAACACAGCCTGCTATTTTCGAGAGGAAATGGATGAGGAAGTCTAATTTAAATAAGCTGAGAGATACCGATTCAAACTATAAAATATTTCATCAGGAATTATGCGATATTGCGAGGGAGAATTCTGTAAGACATTTATTTCGTCTTTCTCCTTTACTCTGTTCGCTATGATCACAGATTATCGCTTTCAACCCTATGCCAATGAGAGTTAATCTGATTCCACCAAATAAAAAGCCCGATAAAAAATTGATAATGTGACTTAGCTGATGAAATGGGGTTAAAAATATCTCAAAAACTGCCCTAATTCCTCCTACTATTTTTATCAGAGATACGTAAAGCATTTGCTGTATAACTCTGTAATGCTGCGAATTGAAATGAACAACTTCTTGAAAAATAACAACCAGTAGTAAATCCAGTTAAAAATACCAACAGGCGAGGGAGGTACACTCGTCATTGCGCAAGATAAATAGTTCTTCGACTACAACTTCAACTACCAACCATAAGCAGTGACATAAGAGTCTTTGAAAAACATTATCTACCATATCAATGAATAAAACTTCTATTTTGCGCAAAAGGTTATTAATTATATTTCCAAAGGCTTTTTAAACTTAGAAAGTATGAAGGAAAAGTTTAAAATGGAAAGGAATGATTTATTCTCTTCCAGAATGGTTCGCAACATTATCTTTGGCAAGGACAAGCAGATCAAAGAGCAAAATATGAAAATGACTACCAAATTGCGGCAGGCAAACAAGATTGTAGAGTCCAAAATCCTCGATGAATATTTGTTCGTAAATAAATAGAATCAGCACTACGCATTTTTGGAAGTTAATCTTCCCTATTCATACAAAACTATGGAGTATGAGAATGGCTCCATTGAGAACGTCCTAAAGGAGCTGTCAGAATTAAGAAAAATTGAATTTAAAAAGAAAATTATTTACGATGAAAGGGATATGCTGGTTGTATTTTGTCATGGATTTCAAGCAAGCTCTTTGGATATGGAGATGCTCAAAAGGGAGGTGACCAAAATGCTGCCTGTTGCTCACTTGCATATCTCCATGGGTAATGAAATGAATACAGAGACTGATATTCATGTTATGGGCATTAAATTGGCTGACTAAATTAAAGCCTATGTAAACAAGAACTTCGAAGATAAAAGAAAGGTTATCCTTAATTTTGTAGGGCATAGTATGGGAGGCATCATCGCTCGAGCAGCATTACCATTTCTTTAATAATTTAGTCAACAAATGGGCTTTTTCTTCTCATTAAGCAGTCCGCATCTCGGCTACCTCAATGGAGTCGATACAATGATAAAGACTGGCTTGTGGGTAATGCGTAAGATGAACAGCGTTTTAAGTTTAGATCAACTTGCTATGTAGGAAGAATAAAAACTAAAAGATACTTTCTTATATAAACTGAGCATTAGTGGGCATCTCCGCAATTTTAATAAAATAATTTTGTTGAGTAGCTGCGATGATAGTTATGTGCCCTGGCACTCTGCAAGAATTTGCTACTATGACGGAAGCAACAGTCGCAGCAAACTCTAAAAAGAAATGATAGAGAGTATTTTAGGAGATAATATTGTTCATAGAATTGATATCCATTTCGATTTTGACTCTACGAAGGACATAGATACTTTTATCGGCAGAACTGCTCACATAAACTTACTGACTCAGGAATGTTACATGAAGCTGATCAACGAGGCCATTCCTTCCTTATTCGATCTAACCCAACTGTGAGCAAATTAAGTCTGAATAAGAATGATCTTATTCTGGATGATAGTCAGCTATATTAAATTTAAACTACATTCATATCATTTATAAGTGAGTTTCAATCAAAGACAATGGTTTATGGCAAAAATAATAATCAATCAGATGTTGAGTTTACGATTGGCTTTTCCCTGCAATTTTTTATCAATTCGAGATAAGATTTGCTGGTTTTTAATATTTTAACGGTCTTGAATTTCTTTGATCTTCTGTTCAATTATACTGATTCTTGGAAGACGACTGCTTTTTATATTATTAACTTCGTTTTTACGATGATTATTTTTTGGACTTGGCCGGGAATCTGCCCTCATTTCATTCAGGTAAGGATCATCTTCAGGATCCACCTTTAGATATCTCTTTTGAACCTTCTCCGAAGGCTTCCCCAAATTAGTAACAGACTTCGATCGAAGACTTTCCCAGCTCACTACAATCGATTTAGCTTCATCGAAGATGTTTTTTTAGACCTGATTATCGTTTTTTAAAATAAATAAATCTTTCTCCCCTTTTTTCCTCTCCCTGGGCTATGGAATAGCCTTTTTCCTCAACTCAGGCAAGCTAAATTTTCTATAGTTATATTCTGTATAGATAGAAAGATACTGACAACATCAGTCCTTGGTTTCGAGAGGCAGTTAAAAGCTCCGAACAAATCAGTAAAATTTTGTCTATATTTTTGTGGGCTATCCAGTTGTAGATAGTTATAAAATTATTGCTTTTCGATCTATTCTATTGTTTCCACATCCAAGTTGCTAGTCATTGATTAGAGTCGAAAGTAATTCTTAGATTCAGGCTCGTGCGACATCGAATTAATCAAAAAATAAAAGTTGTCCAAGGTTAAATATTTACCATAATTTGCATGTTTCTTAAAAAGCAGGACGATTCGTTCAATGGGAAAAATAGCTTTAAGAATGTGAAAGTTTTTAGTGAAGAGGATAAAAGACTGTATTTTTAGGTTGTCTCTGCTACTGAAGTTGAAACTTTGATATTATCTGATCTGTCGCGCATATAATTGAGAGTAAAAAGTATATATTTATTAAAGGGCTTTCTCAACTATGCTCACTGATAGAACTTTTGATTATGCTTCTTTGGTAGGGGAGATATTGAATCCACTCGATAATCTCGCCATTTGGCTTGGCACAGAGGGCATGAATTATGAGTCATAATTGCCGTAATCAGGTAATTATTGTCTCGCTTCCTCCTTGTTGCTACTTATTGTGTCATGAATGATGATATCTTCAATATTTTTAATTGACCTTTCTGATTTTGAGACGTCTACCATTATAAAATTATTATTGCTACGTTATCACATGGAAATCAAATACAATTCAAACATAATTCCTGCCTATAAATCAACTTAAAATGACTATATTAAATTAAGATCTATTTGATAGAAGACCGTTTGAATAATTTCACTATTATTTATATTTTAATAGCATAAACTATTTAGCATATCAATATTAATACCTATATAAATTGATATATGAAGAATCACAAATGGCTAATTTATAAATACCTTAAATCCATTAAATATTTATTTTTGCAATAAAATTGTTGAGATATTAATTTGAGAATGAAATCCTTAAGTTAGTTTGCTGACAATACCGAAGTATTCAAAAACGCAGTCAAATTACCAACTTTTTTCTAGAACAACTTAGTACATCCAGCCAGAGTTGTGAAAATATTCGCTAACGATCCTCAAGGGCATATTCGCGTTTTTTACTATCAGTATCTTAAACTCTGCTTCGAAATTGAAGACATTAACTACAACTTCTACATAAGGAAAATTGAATAAATTATCAACTCGTAGTTTAGATTCATCTTTTATCAAGGAGAGGACCCTGCTATATTCAATGATGCGCAGGCTAAAAGTTTTATCATTGAATTTTTTGGAATACTTGGATAGGGCCGAGCTAATGTTCAAACAACCCTAAATAGCTATCCTATCATGGACTATATCTTTGCTCATTTTTATCGAAGTCTACTCATGATGATGGGGAAGGCTGATGCTTTAGACTCTTACCTAACTCGTGATTAGATATTAGGATTTCTCTGTCCTTATTTCGGAGTAGCCTTATAAATCCATTAAAAATGCGTTCGGTATGTTTAAACAGATATCTTCGTCTATGAATAAAATCCTCAATAAATTTATATGGCGTAAATGATCTACTAACCTTCATAGAGCCAAAGTACTCCTAAAAGCAAGAGTTCATACAGACTAAGAGGATCTGCATCGCAAGGATCACATAACTTTCAATAATTCCCTATTAAAACAAACGAGGTAGCTCCTTTGAGTACAATTTCAGTTGGGCTTTAAAAAAATGGATATATTGTGAGTCAATTCAATGATTTTACAGGTTCAAATATCAACTCCAAAGTTAATATTAACTCACACTCGCAGGTTATCAGATCTCCAGAATTATTTTATGCATCAAATAATCAATATAGTCCCTTCAAATCTCATGACGAGCCTAAAAATAAACCTTTTAAACCCACTTCAATAATTTCTCCGGCTCCCTTTTCTCCTAAGTCACCAAAGACCTAACTATTTTATAATCCTAAACAAGATAATAGCTCGTATCAGATGGTTCGTATTCATCCTCCAAAAAATTAATCGCCGAAGGCTGTTACTAAAGTAATAAACAATACTAATGGAGCAATAGTTGAAAAGAAGCCTTTCGGACTTAATATTTCCGAAGAGTTTACTAATTCTTTGACAATGAAATCAATGATTGAGCCATATAGAAGTAATGTGAATAAATTGAAAGTTCGCGCCCGCAGTTTTCGCAATTCTTTAATAAATTTTATCAAGTGAAGTAAAGCATAATTAGTTGATATTTTTAATAATTATATGATTCTAAAAATGGGATTGATACTTAAGATATTTTATAATGACTCTGCTTAGAGACTATTAAAAGTTTTGAAGAGAGGACACTTATAATTTATTTAAGAGGAGGTAGGAGGTCTGCTTTTCGATTCCCTTATTAATTTCTTTTTGAATACTTTTTACCGAGCATAAGATATGGAAGATCTAAATTTAAGAAAGAATCAATTGGCAATAAATTTAGGATGTCAGTTTGGAAATAGATATTTGCGTTATTCCTTTTAAAATATTTGTACCGTATAGGTATTCTCCAATAATAACTCAAATAAACGAATCTTTTAATATATTATACTTAAAATTAAATGGCCTAATATTAAGACAATTTCGATTTTTTCTTGTCAGACCCCCCAGTTCCCTCATTTGATAAATTCAATGTGGAGAATTACATAGAGCCTACATTGGAATTGGACCAAAATCCAGAGTTTAACGTGAATTTATTATCTTTGAATCATACTAGTTACACCTCAAATCAAAATCCAGAAGAGTAAGTCGTCCCAAGGAAAAAGAAATAGAAAAAGAAAAAATCAAACCAATACCCAACAAAAAATTTCTTGCCTTTGTATAAGAAGCCTCATTTCCGGCAAATTAAAAAATGGAGGCCATTGGTTCTCGATTAACGACAAATGAAAGAAATGCTGAAACAGAGCCATCTAAACAAAGATGACTACCTAATTCTCTATTGCCATGCTTTTCTAGATGAGTGTTGGTCATAAATGTTTAAAAATAAATATCTCTATCGTGAGACCATGATATCACGAGCAAAGCCTCCTCAAAAAAAAATATTCATGAAAAGGCTCTTTGTATTTCGGAGGGCTTTCCATACAAAAGAGTTTAATCAAGTAAATTGATCGGAATTGAGTCATTTTAATCAATCTAATTCTATAATTTAAAAATTTTTTGGATAAATATATAAACAAAATAAACCCTTCATATCTATTATTGTCGCTTTTATTAACTTGTCAAAAAGTTATTATATTTCGTAATAGTTTTAGGGTTGTTAATTTTATATTATTTGGGCGCATTTTAATTATAACAGATTTGATCAGATAATTCTTTCCATGTTTTAGGACATAGACTCCAAGAAGAGAGTTTGGAAGATTTCGTCGTAGAAGGTCGGGTAGTACTCGCAGGCTCTCTTGCAATCAGGCGAAAAAGTGATTTCAAGTAATTTAGGTTCCATATTTTCTGCGTCAATCATTATATCAATTCCATAGACTGCTCGGCTTTTATCATCATGCATCTGGGGATATTTAGTTGCCACGGCAATAAATACATTTCTAAGCATTTTCTTGATCTTTTCATTGATGGTCGACCATTGCATCTTATAATCTTTTTGGAATTCATCAATGAAGTCCTTGTATTTAATTTGCTCGAAATTGGAAACATTCCCATAATTCATAACTGTGAACTGAGTCTAATAAGTTGATAGATGTCTACGGTCGACACTATAAGGGTTATTGGCACTTCTTATCCAAAAATTTTTGTAAAGGTAAAGAGTCAAGGGAGCCACAGATTTGACCAGCAATATATATCGCAGATCAACTTTTCTTCCTCTTCTCAATACAGGCTTAGAAATATATTTTTGAGCTATCTTTGGACCAGTTTCCATTCCCCTGATGATGAGGGGCAAATTATCTGTTATCATCATATCCATCGATCTAGCCATATTGGGAGGCTTTAGAATCCAGAGGTTGTCGAGTCCTTCTCTCTCCCTGCGATAATAATCGCCAATAAATAAGGGTAACTCCTTTTCCAGGTCGTAGGTTCTCATTAAAAATTTAGTATCTCCAAACACTGACTGAATTGTATCCGCAAGATTATGTTTGAGGACTATGCAAGACTCATAAGGAAATTGGTTTAAATAAAATTTCCCTTTGTACTTATTCCATTCCTCCTCTTCAGCAGCTCCTGTCAACCATACGATTTTGGCCTTCTCTAAATCTGAGACAATTTAAAACCTTTCATGCTTGAGGTATTTGTTGATGTACTCATAATCAGTGATGACTTCATACTTATCCTCCCATTCAAATTCACGAGCAACATGCTCTCTCTGGAGCACCGCGTTCTGGTTGTAGAACTTCTCCATTAAAGATATTGAGTCTTTTGTGAGTTCAAACATTTTCCTATCATACTCTTAGATTTTTTGAAGATAGATGGATTCTGGTAGCTTATACCATGCGGCCAAACGAGAAGATCGTTGCTTCTATTCACGTATGCCATTTAGATAATCCCGAGTAATCAAATCTCCAACCTTAATATCCTCCAATGGCCATAAAATGGAATAGGCAACCACATTTTAGTCTAGCTTATTAATTGGAGCATATAGGAAGGGAATTAATTTTACGTTAGGGTGATCACTGTGAGGAATGTTGGATCCAAGCTCATCATTAATGTACCAGCAAGAAGTCTCATCCAGCTTTTCTGAGCTGGCCAATCGATAGCATCCGGCTAATCTGTAAATCTTCTCACATATTTAATCAATTTTAGCATCTCCTTCTTCAAGTTCTTGTTTAAGGCTGTGTTTATTAACAAGTAATCTTTCAATGATTTTCTCGCTGATTTACCCTCTTGCGGCAGCCTATCTGATTTATTTTTCAACTGACTCATCAACAAAGATGAAGTTTAAAGTTGGTATACTGATAATTCTTAGTATCTTTTATAAATCTTCTTTGGTATTGATGGTATGATCCTTTAAAGAAAGGGAGCGGAGCTTACTAAAACCTTAGATAATTTCAATGTCAATATCAAACACATTTCGACCGTCAAGGTTAAGAGTGAAGATGTTATGCTTATCAGCATTATTGGCAAAGCTAAGACTCTTACTATGAGCGAATTTAATTCCCCACTCGCCACAGTTTTTAGTAAACTTACTGTTGTAGAGCTCGATGCGAGTGCGAGTCTAAACGTACTTCTTCAGATCCTAATTTGCAGCGACTGGATTACCATTTAACCATAGAGCTCTTAAGTTAAGATATTGAAGTTTGTTGATGAGTTCCTCCGCATTTTCCAATCGATTGTTAATGAGCGAAAGAGTGATCAACTCTTTTGGAAGTTAGAGAGCTCCAACTTACAACATATCCATATTCTCAAGTTAGAGAGTGAGAGCTTATTCTTCAGCAGTTTCATTCTCCACTTCAGGAAGAGCCTTTTCATTTTGATATTTAAGCATGCTTTCCAAACGATCCACGATCTTTGGGTTATCTTTCAAAAGTTTGCGGAGTTCTGGATATCTGAAAGTCAAGGCATGATCGACAACGAAGACATTTTCATTAGCAGAGATGTTTTGGGTTGCTCTTACTTCATACTTTTAGTCATCCTGGTTGTCCACGATTTCGAAAAACTCACCCCCATCATAAGCGGAATCGGTAAGTTTGAGATGAAGGGTTTCAATGAGGCTGGGAGGAAACTGCGAGCCTATCATCTGAACTCCGTGGAAGACATAAAACTCTTTGGCTTTCGGAGAAAGCTTTTAGATGGGGTTGTTTGGGATATTGGCAACCGCTAGTTAATTTTACATTTTGTTGATTATACACAATTAGCAGCAGTTAATATATCTAAACTCAAGGCCATGACGATTATATTTTCAAATGATCCAAGGAGAAGAAAATTCTTTTTTGGTTTAATCGTAAATTATCAAATTTATGCAGTACGTAAAATAGCTCATTGCGTTGGTGAAACATTATAAAAGTATTTTAATAAGTGATGATAGGGCAATAGACGAGGTACAAGCACATCA
>Ga0302197_10003699_pt1 | contig 13755 bp, 9 predicted proteins | sample II_Bog_N2_1_FD_193526 | JGI IMG/M metagenome (GOLD analysis project Ga0302197, IMG submission 193526) | Peat permafrost microbial communities from Stordalen Mire near Abisko, Sweden - II_Bog_N2_1 | ecosystem: Environmental > Terrestrial > Soil > Wetlands > Peat | place: Sweden: Abisko, Stordalen...
AGAGCTACCCGGAGGGGGCGCTGGGCTGTTGTGGCTGGAGTGGAGAGTGCGGATACAGGTTCTTCGACTCCGGTGAAAAGCAATTCGCTCGCTCTGAATAGAACCCGAAGGGCAGCCGCAGATCCCTCGGCTGCGGTCCCTATGAACAGACCCGAAGTGCAAATGCAGATCCTTCGACTCACCACCCCCAACCTCCACCCCAGCGACGAAGACCTGTCGCCGGGGACCCCGGAAATGAAAAACGCCTGGGGCCCCTTTCGCTCAGGATGACAGTTCATTTCTTTTGTAATTCTCTGAAAGCGAGTCGGTTGCTCGGGATGACAGTGTGGTGGGGATGAACATGCAGGTCGAAATTGGCGTTCAAGGTGGCCGTAACTCGCATTGCGCGGGTCTGGAGACCGGCGCTACCGTCACAGCTACAGCTACAGACGGTCACGGTACTAGTTGGGGTCGGTGATTTTTTTCCAGGGGCCGGAGGGATTGGTGTAGGCGGGTTTGGAGAGGTCGGTGGTGGTGCGGGGAAGGATGACGAGGTCGACGCGGCGGTTTTCGGCGCGGCCTTCGGGGGTGTCGTTGGGAGCGACGGGGTGGAACTCGGCGTAACCGGCGGCGGACAGGCGGTTTTGGGAGACGGCGTGTAGGTCGAGCAGGAGGCGTGCGATGCGTGTGGCGCGGGCGGTGGAGAGTTCCCAGTTGGAGTCGAATTCGGAGGTGTGGATGGGGAGGTTGTCGGTGTGACCTTCAACGCGGAGGTCGTAGGGGGAGTTGGCGAGGGCGGCAGCTATTTTGCTGAGGGTGGGCAGGGTTTCCGGCTGAGGAGTTGCGGAGCCGGAGGCGAAAAAGCCGGCTTCGCGGAGGCTGATGACGAGTCCGTCGCGGCCCATGTGGATCGAGACGGTGTGGGTGGCGACCTGGTTGGAGAGGGTCTGGGCGAGCTGGCGGTGGATGCGGTCGAGGTCTTGTTGGACCTGGGCGGGGGCGAGGATGGTTTCGCCCATGACGATGTTGAGGGGCATGGGGGCGATCTCGGTTGCTCCGCCGGGGGGCTGGTGATTGACGGCGGCAAAGAGGCTAAGGGATCGGAAGGCCATGTCAATGGACACAGGGATCTGGGCTTGTTTTTTCTGGTCGGCTTTGGCGAAGGCGAACAGGACGACGAAGAGGCCGAAGAGCAGGGTGATGAAGTCGGCGTAGGAGATCAGCCAGCGGTCGTGGGTGACGCGGGCGCGGCGGACGTGGGGCCTCATGCGGCTTTCTCCTTTGCGTGATCCTTCAGGGGCTCGTCAAGGAAGCCGGAGAGCTTGATTTCAAGCATTCGGGGGTTGATTCCTTCAAGGATGGAGGCGACGCCCTCGAGCATCATTTCGCGGCAGAGGTGCTGCTCGCGGATGCGGATGCGCATTTTTCCGGCGAAGGGGAGGAAGAACAGGTTGGCGATGCCGACGCCGTAGATGGTGGCGACGAAGGCGACGGCGATGCCGCGTCCGACCTCATTGATGTTGTCGAGGTGCTGCATGACCTGGATGAGTCCGAGGACGGCGCCGAGGATGCCGATGGTTGGGGAGAAGCCTCCGGCAGACTCGAAGACCGCCGGGAGGCGTTCTTCACTTTCGGTGGTTGAGTCGAGCGAGACCTGCATGATTTTGCGTAGTTCGTTGGGCTCGGTTCCGTCGACGGCGAGCATGAGGGACTGGCGGAGGAATGGGTTGTCGATGTTTTGCAGGTCGGCGTCAAGGGAGACGACGCCGTGGCGGCGTGCCTTGTTGGCGAAGGAAACCAGTTGAGGGATGAGCTGATCGTTTTTGAGGCTGGGAGCGGTGAACAGTTGGCCGAGGCTGCGGAAGGCGGCGACGATGGTGGACATGGGGAATTGGAGCAGGACGGCGCCCATGGTTCCGCCGAAGACGATGAGGGCGGCGGTGGGCTGCAGGATCTGGCCCAGGTTTCCTCCTTCGATGAGCAATCCGGCGACGATGCCGGCGATGGCGACGAAGACTCCGGCAATGCTTGATTTGTCCATGAACGGCTCCTCGGAGGTTGGATTGCTGGGGGGCAAGAAGGGGCGTAGTCGGCGCTTCAGGAGCCGTGTTCAGGGGTGGAGCCGGGCGTACGCGAGCCATTGGAGAGAGCGGAGGCGTCGAGGCTGGTGATGGAGACGACGCGCTGGAGGTCATCGGTGGCGCCGAGTCGCCGGGCGACGGAGACGAGCAGGCGTGCGCGATAGGCAAGTACGCGTTCGGTGACCTCGTCGCAGGGCTCGCGGACGATGATCTTTTCCCCATTGATCAGGGTGAGCATGGTGTCGGGCGAAGCTTCGGCGGTCTTGATGAGGTCGCTGTTGAGAACGATGGGACTGCCGTTGAGGCGGGTGAGTTGAATCATGGGTGGAGTGCCCTCTGACGGGGTTATCGGCGGGGGGTGGAAAAGGTTAAAAAAATTGAAGCAAACTAAGGGAATTGTCCATGCGGGGACAGTTGGAGGGGGTGAATAAAGTTCAAAAGAGCAGGGCCGAAGAAGGGGCCAGATGCGGCGATACCCGCTCAGGATGCAGCAGCCCAGGGCATGAAAAAGGAATGGGAGCTGGACTTGAGAAGGGCCGCAAATCCACGCATCTACGAGGAGACCCTATGTCCCTGGGTGTTTTGAACAACATGAACGCGGTATATGCGGAAAACAACCTGAACAACACCAGCAACAGCTTGTCGAAGGTGCTGAACCAGTTGTCTTCCGGATCGAAGATCAACTCTGGCGCGGACGACGCGGCCGGCCTTTCGATGGTGGATGGGTTGCAGGCCAACTCGATGGCGCTGGCGCAGTCGCAGACCAATGCTACCGAGGGCGTAGGGCTGCTGACGGTGGCCGACGGAGCACTCTCGCAAGTGACGAACCTGCTTAACCGGGCCGTGACGCTGGCTACCGAAGCCTCGAACGGCACCCTCAACGGTTCACAGGATACGGCTGCGAACCAGGAGTACCAGTCGATTCTTTCCGAGATCAACAACATTGGCGCCACCACCACCTACAACCAGCAGCAGGTGTTCAACTCGAATACCAGCATCTACACCGGCGACTCTTCGACAACCGGCGCATCGGTGGACGCTCTGAACATCCGCACGCTGTCTTCTTCCAACGTGGGCGATTCCTCTGGACAGATGTCATACAGCAACGGGACCAACAATGTGTTTGTCGATCTGTCGACAACGGGAAAGAACGCAGCGGTTACCGACACACTTGGCTCGACTACGTCGACCTCGACGATTGCCGTCAACTATCTGGCCAAGGGCGCGGGTGGTTCCACGGTGAACGCCACCGCGAATATCAGCGTTGGCGCCGGCACGCAGTACGCCAACACAGCGCAGGGCTTGATCAGCGCGATCAACGGCTCTGGCCTGGGGATCACGGCAAGCTTTGGCACGGCGGCACAGGCCGGTGGGGCGGCAACAGCAACGGCGACCTCAGCCAATGACACCAACAGCGCGCTCCAGACCGGCGGCACCGACACGGGCATTATCATCTCCGGCCAGGGTGTGAGCGTGAACAACAACAGTTCCGCGGCGGGCTACTCGAACGGCGCGGGCGAAGTGGGCACACTGACCGTGTCGCAGGCCAGCGATACGCTGGGTGGCACACTGAACGTTACCGGCTCCGACGGCACCAGCCACGCCATTGCGCTGGGCACCACCAACTCCACCGACACACTGGCGAACCTGGCTGCGACAATTAACGCCTCAGGGTACGGCGTAACGGCGACGGTCAACACCACTTCCACCACCAATGCAAGCGGCGCTCATGCCGCGGGCACGTTGCTGAGCTTCACTTCGTCAAGCTCGGAGGCCACCGTTGGCACCACCAGCGCGACCGATGCAACTGCAACACAGACAACTGAAACTCTCGGCGCTGCTTCGGGCACAGAAACCGCCGCAGGGGGCGTCCTTGGAACTCTGGCTTCCGGCGGCTCGACCGATACGCTGACGGGCGTTCTTGACTTCACAAAGGGCACCGCGGGTACGTCGTTCAATCTCAACCTGGACGGTGGAACGCTTACGAGTCTGTTCGGCGGGAGCGGCACTGCCACTGCAGCTTTGACGGCAGCCGGAGTAACGGCCACTGTCAACGCCGCAGGCAGCAGCGTGTCGTTCACTCAGACAGGTGCCCAGGCAGCCGGCGCCACCATGGCCCTGGCTACGGGGAGCCAAATCCAGGACAGCGCGGCAACGACTGGGAATGCCATCGTGTCGCAATCCGCGGATTTGGGAGCGACTACCGCGGGAACGCTGGGCACGGTGACTCTGGATAATGCAAACGACTCGCTGACCAGCGGCACCATCCATCTGACCGATCAGGCCGGTGTATCAACCGCAATCACGCTGGGCACGTCGGGCTCGACAGACAACCTGAAGGATCTGGCAAATTACATCAACACCCAGGTGGACACCAACAGCGCCACCAGCGGTATCACGGCCTCGGTCAACTCGGCGGGTACGGTGATGACGCTGACGGCCGCAACAGTGAGCACCCATGATCCAATGATGTATGGCTCGGGCGTGACGAGTTCGCTCTCTCTGACGGGTACTCCGACCGCCGCAGGGACCGCAAGCGCCACCACGATGGGCACGCTTGCCCTGTCCTCGGCATCCACCTCGGCAACGGCTCTAAGCGGGACCCTTGCCATCGGTACGGAAACCATCACACTGGGCACGGCGTCAACCACGTCGTCCGCAGGAACCGCAACCATGACAGCACTGGCGCAGACGATCAATGCCGGCAACTACGGTGTTTCGGCGACGCTGAATCAGGCTGGAACGGCGATGGTGCTGACTTCAGCAAACTCCTCCGCCACCAGTATTACGCCCACCATCACCGGCGATGCGGCCTTGACCTTCGGAACCCAGAACCAGGGCGCGATTGCCTCTTCGTACTATAGCGTCGGCATCAGCGGATCGATTGAGGACACAAGCACCGGCGCGAACACCACGACCGGGGCGACGGGAAACACGAAGGGTCTTTCCGCCGACAGCAACGGATCAAACGGCGTGGCGACCATCAGCTACTCGGATGCAGCCGGGCAGTCGCTGAGCAGCACGGATCTGAGCAGCCAGTCGGATGCGCAGGCCGCACTTACTTCACTCAACAAGGCAATCACCGCCGTTGCGGCTCAGGACGGCTATGTGGGTGCGCAGATTAACACGCTCAACGCGGTAAGCCAGGTGCTGAGCACGCAGCAGGAGAATGTGACCTCGGCACAGAACGCAGTGCAGGCCACCGATTATGCTTCGGCGACTTCCAACATGTCGAAGTACGAAATTCTGAGCCAGACCGGCATTTCAGCCCTGGCGCAGGCCAACAGCATGCAGCAGGAAGTGACCAAGCTGCTGCAATAACCCGGCCGCAAGGCAGGCCAACACGCAGCAGGCAGGGGAGGGCGTCCACGGGCGCCCTCTTTTGCTTGGTCGGAGTGAGTGAGTGTTTTCCAATCCGCTTGTTGCCTGCTTGGAACGGCGGCTGCATAAAAGCAATCGAGGGCAATCCAAATGGGTACAGTGGGCTTGAGTTTCGGGTCGCCGACCAGCGGTGCGGGGTTCAACGTGAGTTCGACGGTGTCGTCGATTGTGGCGAACTTGCAGAATGTGGAGACGCCGTGGAAGACGCAGTTGACCAGCCTGGAGAGCCAGGACACGGCCATCTCCAGCCTGGGGACGCTGTTTTCCAATCTTTCCAACGACATGAGCGCGCTGACCGATTTTCAGGGGATTCTTGCGGAGAAGAGCGGTTCGAGCTCGGACCAGAACGTGCTGACGCTGACCGCGGCCAACTCCACCGCGATTGCCGGCACGCATAGTGTTACGGTGACCAACCTGGCGCAGACCTCAAGCGGTTACCTGGCGGAGGTGGCGAGCGCCAGCACGGCTTTGACCGGGGCGATCACTCTGCAGGACGCGGCGGGAAAGGCGGTGACCATCACCCTGAACTCGTCCGACAACACGCTGACCGGCCTGGCCGCGTCGATCAACTCGTCCGGCGTGGGCATTACGGCGAGCGTGCTGACCGAGGCGTCGGGATCGATTCTGAGCCTGGTGTCGGGCACGTCGGGGGCGGCGGGAAACATTACGGTGAGCAACAACTCGATCGCCGCATATCTGGGGGCAACGAGCACAGCGGCGACGAGCACAGTGAACGCAAGCGCGACGGTGGGAGAGATTGCAAAATCCACGGATGCGCTCTCCGGGTCGCTGTCGGTCCAGGTGGGTTCAGGCACGGCGGAGAATGTCGTGATCGGCGACGCGCCCGATTCGCCGGCAGCCAACACAATTTATACCGGAAGCGCCAACAATACGCTCGCGGATATCGAGGGGGCGATCAACACGGCGGGCATTGGCGTGACGGCGTCGGTGGTGACCAACACGGATGGAACACAAAGCCTGGCCCTGGCGTCGGGAACCGCAGGAACGGCGGGAAACCTGACCGTGAACTCGAGCCTGCTGGACACCAGCACGGCAACGCTTGGATATACCACTTCGGTGGCCGGCAAGGACGCCAATCTGACCGTGGACGGGATCGCGTTGACGAGCGCATCGAATACGGTGGCCAACCTGATTCCTGGCGTGACCTTCCAACTGCTGGCGCCGAGCGCGACCGAATCCAACAACTCCCTGGAGCAGGTGCAGGTGGTGATCGCCAATGACAACGCCCAGGTGGAGAGCACGGTGAACCAGTTTGTGAGCGACTATAACGCGCTGGTGAGCGGGGTGAATACGCAGGAAGGGAACAACAGCTCGGGGACGCCGGAGCCGCTGTTCGGCTCACCAACGCTGTCGCTGCTGCAGCAGCAGTTGCTGAGCGGGCTGAACATGTCGAACCCCAACGGCAGCTTGACTTCAACTGCCGAGGGAGCCGGGACGACGTTCTCTGGGTCGCTGTCGCTGTCGGTGGGGAGCGGCACGGCAGAGACGGTGGTGATTGGCGCCGCGCCAAGCTCGCCGGCAGCCAACACGCTCTATACCGGGACGGGAAGCGATGCGGACACACTCGAAGGACTGGCCAGCACCATCAATGCGGCCAACCTTGGTGTGACGGCCAGCGTGGTGACCGCGAACGGCCAGTCGACTTTGTCGTTTCAATCGGGAACCGAGGGCGCGGCCGGCGCTTTGACGGTGACTTCGAGTGTGGAGGCGACAAGCGCGGCCCGGCTGAGCTACTTCGGTACGCCGGGCACGGACGCATCGGGAACTCAATCGGCGACCAGCTCGACCGGCGCGCTGTCTGAGCTTGCCGGGGCTGACGACACGCTGGCCGGGTCGATGACGATCCAGGTGGGCACGGGCGCGGCGCAGACGGTCAATCTCGGGTAGGGGACTACGCTTGCCGGGCTGGAGAGCGCGATCAACGGAGGCAACTACGGGGTGACGGCGGGGATCGCGATCGATCCCAGCAGCGGGCAGTCCAGCCTGGAATTGACCTCGAACACGCCGGGGAGCGCGGGGACGCTGACGGTGACCTCAAGCCTGCTGGACACGACCAACACGAGCACCTCGACGCTGACCTATACGAACGCTTCGGACATTACTTCGCTGACGGCACTTGGCATCAGCGTGAACAACGATGGAAGCATCAGCCTGGACGCTACGTCGCTGGATTCGCTGCTGAACTCGGACTATAGCGGGGTGGTAGGTTTCTTTCAGAATGCGAGCGGGTGGGGGCAGACGTTTTCGACCATGCTGACCAACTCCGGCAACACGGTTGGGACCGGGATTCTTTCTCTGGCATCCACATCGAATAGCAATATTGAGTCCACGCTGAACGCCGATATAAGCAAAGAGAACATGCTGATCTCAGCGCAGCAGTCGAGCCTGACAGCGGAGCTGAACAGCGCCAACGAGATCATGCAGCAACTGCCGACGCAGCTTGCCGGAGTGAACGAACTCTACTCGGCGATTACCGGATATAACCAACAACAGGGCGGCTAAGGAGAAGGAATTCGATGGGAAGTTATCAGGAGCATGCGTTGGAAAGCGCCTCGGCCGTGGAACTGGTGGTGGCGCTCTATGACGGAATTATCCGGTTTCTGTATGCCGCAACGGCCGCAGTTGAGCGCGGCGACGAGGCCGGCCGGCGGATCGCGGTGAAGCGGGCGATGGACATCATTATTCACCTGCAGGCGCGGCTGCGGATGGACGTGGGGGGCAGGCCGGCGCAGGCGTTGAGCGAGTTCTATGCGACGATGTTTTCGCAGATTCTGCAGGCTTCGCAGTCGGCGTCGCTGGCCAAGTTTGAGCACGCGATTGGGTGTGTGCGGAATGTGCGCGATGCATGGCGCGAAGTGGCGCGTGATCCGGAGGTGAATCCGGCGCCGCTGCAGGTGATGCAGGCGGGGCGGCATGGGAGCGGAGGATTCGACGGGGATGAGTATGGGGCTGGATCGGGCGGCGGGTCGAGTTGGAATGCGTGAGAAGACAGGGACCAGGGACCAGAGACTCATCCTGGTTAGCCGGCGACGGTGAGCTCTTCTTCGAGCTGCTGCTTTTGATAGAGGCTGGCGTAGTAGCCGTCGAGGGCCAGTAACTCGTCGTGGCGGCCGATTTCGACGATGCGGCCGTGGTCAAGAACGGCGATCTGGTCGGCGTTGCGGACGGTGGAGACGCGATGGGAGATGAGGAGGGTGGTGGATGCGGCGGTATAGCTGCCGAGGCCGCCCAGGATGCGCTCCTCGGTGTAGGTGTCGACGGAGGCGAGGGCGTCGTCGAGGATCAGGATGGCGGGGCGGCGCAGCAGCGCGCGGGCGATGGCGGCGCGCTGTTTCTGTCCACCGGAGAGGGTGACGCCGCGCTCGCCGACGATGGTTTCATAGCCCTGGGGGAACTCTTCGAACTCCTGGCGGATGTGGGCGGCTTCAGCGGCTTTGAGCATGTCCTGTTCCGCGGCTTCGGGGGCGCCGAATTTGAGATTTTCGCGGAGGGTGTCGGAGAACAGGAAGGTTTCCTGGGGCACCATGCCGATGTTGTGGCGGAGGGTGGCGAGGGGGTACTCGCGGATGGGGCGGCCATCGATGAGCAGGGAGCCGGCGGGGGCTTCATAGAGGCGGGAGAGCAGGCTGACGAGGGTCGTTTTGCCGGAGCCGGTGGGGCCGACGATGGCCAGGCTGGAGCCGGCGGGGATGTTGAGCGAGATATCGCGCAGGACCGGGGTATCGCCGTAGCTGAAGTTGAGGTGTCGGAACTCGATTGCGCCATGGAGCGTGGTGTCCACGGGAATGGCGGGGTCGGCCTGGCTGTCGTCGATGGCGGGCTTGGCCTGGAGCAGCTCATCGATGCGGACGACGGAGGCGGTTCCGCGCTGGAATAGGTTGATGACCCAGCCGACGGCGATGATGGGCCAGATGAGCAGGATCATGTAGGTATTGAACTCGACGAACTGGCCGACGCTGATGCGGTGGTTGATGACCTGGTGTCCGCCGGCGAGCAACGTGATTACCATTGAGACGCCGAGGATGAATTCCAGCGTGGGCCAGAGCATGCCCATGAGCTGGACCAGGCGGAGGGCGCGGGCGATGTATTCGCGGTTGAGCTTCTCGAAGAGGCCGATCTGCGAGTCTTCGCGGGCGAAGGCGCGGATGAGGCGAGCGCCGGAGTAGTTCTCCTGGGCCTGGGAGGAGATTTCGGAGAAGCTGGCCTGGATGCGTTCGAAGCGGTCGTGGATGCGGTGGCCGAGGTATTGGACGAGGATGCTGGCTAACGGCATGGGGGCGAGGGCAACCAGGGTCAACCACGGGCTCAAGTGGAGCAGGAAGTAGAGCGCGAAGATGGTGAAGAAGACGGTGTTGGCCGAGTACATGAGGGCCGGGCCGAGGAGCATGCGGACGGCGTTGAGGTCGTTGGTCATGCGGGCCATGACGTCGCCGGTGCGGTAGCGCTGGTAGAAGCCGGAGTCCTGTTTTTCGAGGTGGCGGAAGAGGTCGTTGCGGATGTCGAATTCGATTTCGCGGGAGATGCCGATGAGGATCCAGCGCTGGGCGTAGAGGAAGATGCCTTTGACGAGGGAGATGGCGACCAGCAGGCCGGCGAAGAAGAGGATCATGCGGTGGTCGGCGAGGTGTTTTTGCAGCTTGTCGACGGCTAGCCCAAGGACGCGGGGGAACTGGACAGCGGCGGCGTTGGTGGCGATGCAGGAGAGTGTGCCCCAGAGGTATCCCCAGCGGTAGCGGCGCATGTAGGCGTAGAGGGGACGCAGGTCGCGAAGCATGGTTCTATTGTAGCGGCGGAAAAGCAGAGATTCGGGATGAGGGACTAGGGTTTGGGGTCTGGGGTCTCGGTCCAGTTGTCTGGGTGGTCGAGATCTGCAACTCCGGAGCGGAAACTGGGCTGTTTTTGGGTGGAAAAGGGGCGTTTTGCGCCGATTTGCGCTTTTGGGTGGGTTGTAAGTGCTTTGTTTTGTGGTGTCGGAATATGCGACACGGGTTAAGTGCTTTGTTTGCAATGGGAAGGGGAGAGGGGGTAGGGGGGTGCGCCGAAAAGTGCAGGCTTCGGCGATGGGTGACAGACGGAATTGCCGGCTTTTTCGGATGGGTTGGCGGTCATGATTTTATTGTGGGCTTTTCGGGGAATTAAACTGCAAATCGCGGGGGGATATTTTTGGGGATGGAAATGGGCGTCCTGACCCCATTTCTCCCAGCCTGATAGCCTTCATAGCTAACACCGTGAGTTTTCGGCCCTGCCAAGGCGCACGCTGTAAGCTATGCCCATGTCCCCATTTCCTGAGCGTCACCGCGAACCTCCGGATGACGTTTCGGATCGATACGATGAAGCGCGAGATTTACGTTTTGGATTTAGAGGATTACCACCAGGAAGCGAGAAGAAAAGATGGCTATGGTCAACCCTCCCCATCCTGGGGATTTCATCAAGACGGAGATTGTTGAGGCGCACGGGCTGTCAGTGACGGCGGCGGCGGCGGCGCTGGGTGTTTCGCGGCCTACGCTGCAAGAGTTTGCTGAACGGCAAGGCGGGACTGTCGGGGGATATGGCGCTGCGGATCGAGAAGGCGTGCGGGGTGAAGATGGATACGCTGATCCGGATGGTTTGATAGCTTCGGCGTATGAGATTTGGCAGACGAGGAAGCGGGAGGGGCGGATTCGGGTGAAGCGGGTTGTTTGCGCGGCTTGATGGGGATGGTGGGGGGGTGGGAAATGGGTATGCTGTCGCCCCAATTTCCGGACTCACCACGGTGATTGCGGACTGCGTGGGATTGGCCAGAATGATTTTGGAGAAGGTGTTGCGATAGTTACTTATGCTTTCGGTAGGGGTAGCTTTCTCTTAGAGCCAACATCAACCCCATCGCCCGATGCTCATCCATGTTGGTCGGATGGGTTTGCATATAGTTCAAATAAACCCTCACCATCGTATCGGTCATCGTCGCATCGGAAGCACAGAACGCTGTGGCTGATGCTTTGGAACCCTCGGTGAACCCTTGGACGTAATCCAGGCATTCCCTAGATAAACTCGTGCTAGCCACATCTCCACTGCTGTTGCCATCGAGATTGCGGATATACGCCTGACAGGCATGAAATAACCAAGATCCTTTCTGAAAATCCCTGAGCTTGGGGATGTCTTGTGATCGCAACGAAGCTACCGAAAGAATCAACACACAGAAGATCAACAAAGTTCTCACAAAGCCTCCCTTGGAAAATTGTCCACTGCATACACCCTTCCGCTTTCTAAGGGTTGTGAGGCTTATGATTATTCCATCTCCGGAGAAATGATATGAGCACAATCGGCGAAGGAATGGAGTTACTCGGCCTCTTCGACAAAGCGAAGAACGCCGACCTCTATAAGCAACTTGGAGACTGGATCGAGAAAGTTCGCATCCTTCAAATTGAAAATGATCGGCTGCTCACCGAGCAAAAGCAATTAAAGGAGCAACTCCGATTCACGGGTTTTGTTGAGCGCATTGACGGCCATACATTTGTCGAAGGTGATGATGAGGAAGTCTGCCCGCGATGTGCTGAAGTTGAACGACGCCCTGTCCACCTCATGCAGATTCTGACCAAGCAGACTGGTATGAGGGTTACATGTCCAAGCTGTAAGCTTGAATTGCCAAATCGGTATCCCAAGAAAAGATCCGATCCCGCTAAGGAAAAGTTATCCCCAGTCCCGAACTTGCGCATTTTATTCATTGGGGTGATCGGGGACATGATACATATTCACAGCAGTTCTAGTTGCTCAGCGGCGGCGAGTTCGGTTAGTAATTTGCGGGCGGGAGCGCGGCTTGCGACCTTGAGTCCCAGGAGGCATTCGAGGGCGGTGACGAGGTAGGGTGCGCCGTGCGGCGTCCGGTAGTTCGGCACCGCGCGGGTCGCTTCGTTGTGGAGACCAATTCATTTGCGGATTGCAAGCGTTCCGCGGGGGCTCAAGCCCGAGTTTTTTTGGGGCTTTTTCGGCATGACTGAAGTCATGCCCTGATACAAAGCCTTGAGGAATCGGCCCTTCAATGAGTTTTTCCGCAGTCTGCAAAGCCCTTGGGCAATTTGGAGTATCTGAATGTACGGGCCGGGTGCCCCATCCTTCGCATCTTTTCGCGAAGGGTGGGAGAGCACGAACCCCGCGTCAGCACCGGCCTGGCTTGCGGCGTGGACAGGTTCAGCGGGCAAAGCCCGCCACCACGTGTCCGCGCCTCCACACAGGCCTCTGCCGCGCGGACACATCGCAAAGGCACGCGCCGCCAGAACCGAGTGATGCGCCTTCCTGTTACGCAGGGCTCAAATACCTTGACTGGCTTCGGCTCCGCTGAAGTGAGTTTTGACCAGGATGTCAGAGTTGTCTTGTTGTGAGAGTGTTCCGGCAGGGGCTAAAGCCCAGGGTCTTTTTGGGGGCTTTTCGGCACGACTGAAGTCGTGCCCTTTCGCAGGGCGTTGCCATTGATTCGAGTATGCCCTTGTGAACGAGGAGGTTGAGAGTTTTACTTTCCCACCCATTCGCGATGAAGCCGCGAATGAATGGGGCACCCAGCGTTTTTGCGGGGAATGGAAGATGCGGATGCGGGTTCTTCGACTCCGGCGAAGTGTGCTTCGCTCCGCATGAACAGGCCCGAAAAGCAGCCGCAGATCCCTCGGCTGCGCTCGGGATGACAGTGTGGTGGGGATGAGGGTGCTGGGCGATATTTGGGTTCATATTAACCGTAACTCGCATTGCGCAGGTCAAGATGCTGCCAATGGACACGGACCCTTTCACAGCGCCCCTACAGGGCGCGAGGGTGTTTTTTGGGCCTGTTCCCAGCACGCCGCTTCGCTTTGTGCTGGGCTATTATCCTCCGGCCCCTCCGGGGCGTATTTCGGTTGGGAATATCGGCCTATAATGAAGAATGGCTAACCGCGCTCTGAGCCCTGCTGAGGGGCTACGGGAACGGGTGGACAACTTCTTCCCGGTGGCTTCCTCTTGAACTCTTCCAATATTTCTTTGAATTCGGCTGATGCTTCGGCTAGCTCTGTGGGGTTGGCGGACGCTGCGCTGGCTATGGACGCGATTGTGATTCGCGGGGCGCGGACGCATAACCTGAAGAACATTTCGTGCGATATTCCGCATGGGAAGTTGACGGTGGTGAGCGGGGTTTCCGGGTCGGGGAAATCGTCGCTGGCGTTTGACACGATTTATGCGGAGGGGCAGCGGCGGTATGTGGAGTCGCTGAGCTCGTATGCGCGGCAGTTTCTGGAACGGATTGAGAAGCCGGATGTGGATTTGATCGATGGGCTGGCTCCGGCGATTGCGATCA
>Ga0302197_10003701_pt1 | contig 13752 bp, 10 predicted proteins | sample II_Bog_N2_1_FD_193526 | JGI IMG/M metagenome (GOLD analysis project Ga0302197, IMG submission 193526) | Peat permafrost microbial communities from Stordalen Mire near Abisko, Sweden - II_Bog_N2_1 | ecosystem: Environmental > Terrestrial > Soil > Wetlands > Peat | place: Sweden: Abisko...
TTTCTTTCTTCAGTAACTTTAGTTTTTTCAACTTTTAATTCAGCAGCAACCTGTGTTTGCCCGTTGTATTCCATTTTCTGGATACCTTTTATCAGCAGGCCTATACCTGTAGCAAACATTGGGCTTTGCAGCTCTTCGTATATATTTTTGGGCAATACCTCATTTTTCGCCAAATGCTCGTTAGGGTATCCTACACGGCAATCTAAACCGGTAACATACTCTACCAATTGTGTTAGGTGTTTAAGTTGCGCGCCCCCACCTGTTATTACTATACCCGCTATCAGTTTTTTCTCGTAACCTGAGGATTTGATTTCGTAATACACATGCTCAACGATCTCTTCCATACGGGCCTGGATAACAAAAGCCAGGTTTTTAACTGATATTTCTTTTGGCTCACGCCCACGTAATCCCGGTACACATACAATCTCGTTTTCTTTATTTTCTTCAGCCAGGGCAGAACCAAACCTCACTTTTAATTGCTCAGCGATATTGCGCATTACTGAACAGCCCTCGCGGATATCCTCGGTAATACTGTTACCACCGAAAGGGATCACAGCGGTATGCCTGATGATGCCTTCGTGGAAGATTGCCACATCTGTAGTGCCACCACCAACATCTACCAAAACAACACCGGCTTCTTTTTCTTCATCGCTCAAAACCGACTCAGATGATGCCAATGGTTCCAATATCAATTCCTGGCTCTCCAGGTTTGCTTTATTTACGCACTTCACAATATTTTTTATAGCGGTAACCTGGCCAGATATGATATGGAAGTTTGCTTCCAAACGTACACCAGCCATGCCAATAGGATCTTTTACACCCGGTTCGCTATCAACAGTAAATTCCTGCGGTAATACATGGATGATCTCTTCACCCGGAGGCATTACCAGGTTGTACATATCCTCGATCAGCTTGTCGATATCCTTGCGGCCAATCTCGCTATTTAAATCACGACGGGTTATTAGCCCGCGATGCTGTAAACTTTTGATGTGCTGACCAGCGATGCCCACGTTTACCACGCGAATTTCTACGTTGGATTGTGTGCCCGCAACATCCACCGCGGCCATAATACCTTGTACGGTTTTATCGATATTGGAAACCATACCGCGCGTTACACCCGCCGATTCAGCCTTGCCGATACCCAGTACTTCAATCTTCCCGTTTTTGCTTCGGCGGCCAACGATGGCACATATTTTTGTAGTTCCGATATCCAACCCTACCACGATTGGCGAACTCTTTTCCTGGCTTAAAACTTTGTCCATATTATTTCACTATTTGAGATGTGTCTGTAATTGCATTAATAGAATTCTTTATCACGCTATCCTGCTTCGCAGTGATTGCTTTTATTGAATCCTGTTTGGTCATTTGGTTTTTTACACCAATAACCTGGTTCGCGTATTTAATATTTATAATTTTATACATGCCCCACCCTACCTGCGGCAATGCTTTTTTATAAAAGATCAACAGGTTGTGGAATTTCGCATCCAGCGAATCCGCGTTACCTAACAATATCCTTTGACTGCCTACACGGGGTATCAATTCAATTTCGTGAGCCTGGTTTACATAGATCTGCGCTATTTGCGCATCCCAAAGCGAATCCTTGCGGATATAATCCGCAGTTTTATAAACCTGGGTAGCAATATCAGTATGCAGCGTATCTACCTTACCACTAAACGGTTCACCAATAAAACCATTAGCTACCAATACCCTCGCGGTAAAGTTGTCGGATAATGGGATTTTCAGACCATGAGAATCCACATAAAAATCCTGATCATATTGGTTCATTATCCTCAATATTGGCTGGCGCTGGGTTATCTCAACCCTAATCACGTCATCCATATCAATGTAAACACTAGCAGTCTCGATGAAAGGATTAGCCTTTAGTTTACTTTCCAGTGCCTGGATATTTATATCTTCAATGGGCCTGCCGATAAGGGAATGGCTTTTTACTTGCAGGATATTGTCTATCTCCTGTTTATCAATAAAATATTGGTTGCCGGGGATGTAAACTTTCACATCCTTACAAATAACCCCGGCCTTTTTAATGTTGATGAAACTCATGAGCACAACCACGCCACCCAAGCTGATTAACCAGCAAAGGCTTATGAGGATGTACTTAACAATGGGTTTCTTAAACATTACTTAAAGCATTTTTTAAAGGTTCAACCAATTGATCAATATCACCTGCACCTACGGTTAACAACAGGGCAGGTTTTTCATTTGCTATAGCATCAATAGCTTGTTGTTTAGTTAGCTTACGTTTGTTAACTAAATTCATGCGACTTAATATCATTTCTGCATCCACACCTTCAATCGGCAGTTCACGGGCCGGGTAAATATCTAACAGGATCAACTCATCCGTCATGTCCAGCACTTCGGCAAAACCATCGGCAAAATCGCGGGTACGGGTGAACAGGTGTGGCTGGAAGATGGTTACCAGTTTTCTGTCCGGGTATAATTTTTTTACGGAGTTGATGGCTGCACGCAATTCTTCCGGGTGATGCGCGTAATCATCAATATAAATATGTTGCGATGTTTTTACGATATACTCAAACCTTCGGTGTACACCACGGAATGATGCTAATGCACTTTTTATCGCATCAGGCTTTACGCCTAAACGTAAACTTGCTTCAATAGCCGCGGTTGCATTTTCCACATTATGAAAGCCGGGGATACCTAGCTGAATATCTTTAATATCGGTATTGATATTTCTGAAATCGAAATAAAAACTACCATCTTCAATGCGGATATTCAGTGCGATGGCATCAGCCGGATCATTTATGCTATAAGTATAACCTGTATCTAAAGGCAAACCTTGTTTATGGATTAGAACACCGCCTTCTTTAATCTGCGAAGCGAACATTTTAAAGGAATCGGTTAAATGCTGATGATCGCCATAAATATCCAGGTGATCGGCATCCATTGAAGTAATAACCGCTATATCTGGATATAGCGTAAGGAATGAGCGATCATACTCATCGGCTTCCACTACAACTATATCATTTTTACCATACAGCACATTACTGTTATAGTTTGACGCGATACCACCCAAAAATGCCGAGCAATCTTTACCGGAATCTTTCAAAATATGGGCAACCATGGTTGAGGTTGTAGTTTTACCATGCGTACCGGCAATAGCTACTGTATATTTCCCTTTGCTTATCAGGCCTAAAACCTGTGAACGTTTAAATAACTCGAAACCTCGTTTCTGGAAAAAGCCGACAATCGCCGAATCCTTTGGTATAGCGGGTGTATAAATTACCAGTGTGCCTTCATCCGTGTGACGGAAGCTCATCGGTATCCATTCCTCGTTGTCATCAAAAATGATCTGGATGCCTTCGTTTTTCAGTTCATTAGTTAAATCAGTTGAAGTTTTATCGTAACCGCAAACAATACAGCCTAAATGATGAAAATAGCGCGCAAGGCCGCTCATGCCTATGCCGCCTATGCCTATCAAGTATACCCGTTTTATGTTTTGCAGTTCCATTTTATCTTTTTTGATTACACCGATGTTCTTTTGATTACACCGATACCTTTCTTCCTTTAAAAAACCTCTCCCCCGCCTAATACGGAGGATGAGGCTAAGATTAAACTAATTGTTATTAATTGTTATTTTCATAACTTCTTTCGCAATCACTTCATCGGCATTGGGCAGGGCCAGTTTACCAATGTTATTGCTTAATGTTTTTCGTTTGTCTGTATCATTTAAGAGCTCAATAGCTCTGTATATCAATTTTGCTTCGGCATCTCTATCAGCAATAAAAATAGCCGCGTTATCATGTACCAATGCCAGTGCGTTTTTAGTTTGGTGATCCTCGGCCACATTTGGCGAAGGCACTAATATCACCGGCTTTTTCACCACACACAGTTCGGCTATTGTACCTGCACCTGCACGTGATATAATTATATCTGCAGCGGCATAAGCCAGGTCCATGCGGTTTACAAACTCCATTATGCAAATGTTGGGGTTATAATTTTCTCCCAGTTTTTCTATAATGCTTTTGTAGTAAAACTTACCTGTTTGCCATATAATTTGCACATCAGCAGCGATGATCTTGTCCAAGCCTGCCATTACGCTGTTGTTTAGTGTACGCGCGCCTAAACTTCCGCCTGTTACCAGTATTGTTTTTTTATCGTTAGATAGTTTTAACAACTCTAATGCCTGCAGTTTTTTTCCTGCTATATCAACCGACTCCTTACGAATAGGGTTGCCTGTTTTGATGATATTTTCGGCAGGGAAAAACTTATCCATGCCATCATAAGCCACACATATTTTGGTTGCTTTTTTACCCAGCCATTTATTGGTGATACCCGCGTAAGAGTTTTGCTCCTGTATTAAGTATGGGATGCCTTTGATGGACGCCGCATATAATAACGGTCCAGACGCATAGCCACCCACGCCTACAACCGCGTTTGGTTTAAAATCCTTTATTATTTTTAATGCCTTCCTCAAACTGCCGATCAGCTTGATTGGGAATTGCAGGTTTTTAACGATTGAACCACGCTGGATACCCTGAATATCCAGACCTATAATTTTATAACCGGCAGCAGGAACTTTTTCCATTTCCATACGGCCAAGCGCGCCAACGAATAATATTTCGGTAGCGGGATCAAGCTTTTTTAATGCATTGGCAATAGCAATAGCCGGGAAGATATGCCCTCCTGTACCACCACCGCTTATGATTATTCTTTTTGATTCCACTGATTTATATTTTGATTCCACCGATTTATTTTTTCATCCGCACATGCACATTCAAATATCTGCACATTACATTGCTACGTTAACTTCTCTTATTTCGCCTACCACCACTTTGCTTGTTTCATCATTATCACGACTAACAGATAGTATGATACCAAATGCTATACTTGTAAACAATATTGATGTACCACCCATACTTACAAATGGCAAAGGCACCCCCGTTACCGGGCCTAAACCTACCGCTACTGCCATATTAGCAAATGCCTGTATGGTTAAACTAAAGCTTAATCCAGCTGCCAGCAAAGTACCGAAGGCTTTTGGCGCTTTGGTTGCGATTTTTATACAACGGTATAATAAAAACAGGTAAATGGCTATCAATAAAAAGCCTCCTACTAAGCCGTATTCTTCAATAATAATCGCATAAATTTCATCGGAGTATGCTTCCGGCAAATAGTTGATCTCGCTGCTTTGTCCGGGGCCTTTACCAAATATACCGCCTGTAGCGATAGCTATTTTAGCATGATCTGCCTGATATGATTTATCAGGGTTTGCTTTTTCAGGATGCAGGAAGGTATCTATACGTGCCATATAAACGTGCCTGCGGGGGCCAAGCATTACTACGGCGCCCAATAATATAGCTCCGGCTAAACAGGTAACAGCAATTTGTTTAACACTTATACGCCCCATTATCAGCAGTAAAATACTTACACCAAACAACATTAAAGCGGTTGAAAGATTGGCCCATGCAATCAAAATAAATACCGCGCAAACCGCACCCATTATCGGCACAAATGACTCCTTTACATTTTTAATATTTTCCTGCTTTTTGGAGAGCGTTCGGGCCAAATAAGTAATGAGCGCAAGCTTTGCCAAATCGGATGTTTGGAAACTTAAACCAGTACCCGGGATAGCGATCCAGCGGCTTGCATCATTCACATGGCTACCAAAAGCAAGGGTATAAATGAGCAACGGAATGGTTATGTACATTAACAATTTTGATAACCCTGCGTAGTAGCGATAATCCAACCTATGGCAAATGTACATCAAGGCCAACCCTGCAATCATCATGGCTACATGTTTCATCAAAATAGACTCGGCACCTACCCCACGTTTATACGCAAGGCTGCCTATAGCGCTATAAACAGACAGCAATGAAATAACCGACAGTAAAATTACTATCAGCCAAATCCACCTGTCGCCTTTTGTATTGTTGAGTATATTATTCATTTTTGCTTATTTCATTTGCATACCTGCATGTTCTTATAATTCTTTTACCGCTTGTTTAAACTGCCTTCCTCTATCTTCATAATTTTTGAAAAGATCGAAACTTGCACAAGCTGGTGACAGTAGCACTGTATCGCCTTTTGTTGCTAAGTGATAAGATACCTGTACAGCTTCTTCTGCTGATGATGTGTTAATGATCATATCAACCACATCTTCAAATGCAGCGTGTATGCGGCTGTTATCTTTGCCAAGGCAAACAATTGCTTTTACCTTTTGCTTAACCAGTTCCTTCAGCATGCCGTAGTCGTTACCTTTGTCTACACCGCCTAAAATCAGGATCACATCGCTGGTCATGCTTTCAAGGGCGTACCATGTTGAGTTTACATTGGTCGCTTTTGAATCATTGATAAAGCTGATGCCGGAAATTTTTCCAACAGACTCTAATCTATGTTCAATGTTTTTGAAATTACCCATGCTCTCCCTTAGGGTTTCGTTGCGTAATTCGAGCACTTTTGCTACAATACCTGATGCCATAGAATTGTAGATGTTGTGCTTGCCTTGCAGGGCCAGTTCGTTAATTGACATTTGAAAATGTTGTTGGTGTGTGTTGATGACAATATTGTCTTTATCGAGATACGCTCCCGGTTCAATGCTTTTTTCTATAGAGAATGGTAACAGTTGTGCCGCGAAGCTCCTTGATTCCATTCCTTTAGTGGTTTCAGGATCATCAGCACAATAAATAAAATAATCGGCCGCGGTTTGATTTTGCGCTACGCGGAATTTTGATGCCACATAGTTTTCCATTTTATAATCATAACGATCTAAATGGTCAGGCGTGATATTTAATAATATGGCGATATCTACCTTGAATTCATACATATCATCCAGCATAAAGCTGCTTAATTCTAATGCGTAGTACTCAAACTTTTCAGTTGCTACCTGGTAGGCAAAACTTTGACCGATGTTACCAGCCAGGCCAACGTTTAAACCTCCATTTTTCAGGATATGATAAACTAAGCTTGTGGTGGTCGTTTTTCCGTTTGAGCCTGTTATGCCGATGATCTTTGCCTCAGTATATCTCCCTGCAAACTCAATTTCGGATATAACCGGGATTCCTTTTTCCCTTATCTTTTTAACGATAGGCGCTTTATCAGGTATACCCGGGCTTTTTATTACTTCAATAGCTTTTAAAATTTCGGCTTCGGTATGCTGTCTTTCTTCGAAAGGTATTTTCCAATCGGTTAGTTGCTTTTTATAATTATCGGCGATGGCGCCAAAATCAGACACAAAAACATCATAACCTTGCTGCTGAGCAAGATATGCCGCACCCACACCGCTTTCGCCAGCGCCGAGGATGGCAATACGCCCCCCAGCCCCCTGAAGGGGGAGCTTTTGATTAGCAATATGGGTGCTTTCGTTTGTCATTATATATTTACGCTCTCTATTTATATTTTTTATCCTTCCCCTTTAAGGGCCGGGGGGTTATCTCAACTTTAATGTTATGATTGTTAATATGGCCAATAAAATGGCTATGATGTAAAAACGTGTTACAATTTTTGCTTCATGGAAACCCTTCTTTTGGTAATGGTGGTGTAACGGTGCCATCAGAAATATCCTTCTGCCTTCGCCAAATCTTTTCTTGGTGAATTTGAACCAGGACACCTGCATAATTACCGATACGTTTTCTATCAGGAATACGCCGCAAAGCAATGGCACCATTAGCTCCTTACGGATCATGATGGCGAATACTGCGATAATACCGCCTATTGCCAAACTACCTGTATCGCCCATAAAAACCTGCGCCGGATATGCATTATACCATAAGAAACCAACACAAGCTCCAACAAATGCCCCCGCGAAAATCACCAGCTCACCCGAATTTGGTATGTACATGATATTTAGGTAATCGGCAATTACCGTATTACCTGATACATAAGCCAATATTGCCAGCGTTATACCTATTATAGCCGACGTTCCGGTCGCCAAACCATCTATACCATCGGTTATATTGGCCCCATTTGATACTGCGGTGATGATCACGATCACAAAAAACAGAAATACTACCAATGAATAATTATCGTAGCCATTCCCAATGAATTTTAACACTTTACCATAATCGAACTCATTGTTCTTGTAAAAAGGCATAGTAGTTTTGGTAGATTTAATATCCTGCGTATAAACAGGAGTATTATTTTTTAAGTGGAAACCAACCGGCGAATCATATTTTACCGGAAGTTTAACTTCCTGGCGAATGATAATATCCGTATTAAAATACATGGTAAAGCCAATAAACAATGCCAACCCAACCTGACCAGTAATTTTAAACCTTCCGGCTAACCCTTCTTTATTCTTTTTAAATACTTTAATATAATCATCTAAAAACCCAATAGCGCCTAACCAAAGTGTGGTTACGATCATCATGATGATGTAGATATTATCCAGCTTGGCGAACAAAAGTGTTGGGATTAGTATGCCCAAAATAATAATGATACCACCCATTGTCGGGGTACCTGCTTTTTGCATCTGGCCTTCTAAACCTAAATTCCTTACACTTTCGCCTACCTGTTTGTAGCGCAAATAGTCGATCAACCTGCGGCCATAAACCGTGGTTACGATCAACGATACAATTACAGCCATGGCAGTACGGAACGTGATGTACTGAAACACCCCTCCTCCCGGAATGCTGTAATTTTTATTTAAATAATTGAACAGGTAGTATAACATCTTCTCTTAATGTATGTGCCGATATGCGAATGTGCAGATGTGCAAATGATTTCTATTTTATTAACTCCTCTATTAGTATTCTTTTCAATCTGTATATATGCATATCCGCACATTTGCACATCTATAATTCCATTAATTTAAATTGGTTAACTAACTCCTCCATATCGTCGAAATGGTTTTTTACTCCATTTATTTCTTGATATTTTTCATGGCCTTTGCCAGCTAGTAATATAATATCGCCGGGGCGGGCTAAGTGGCATGCTGTTTTAATTGCTTCTTTCCTATCAGCGATACTTAGCGTGTTTCTTTTGAATGCCGGATCAACACCTTCTTCCATATCTTTAATGATCTGGGCAGGATCTTCGGTACGTGGGTTATCAGAAGTAAGAATTACCTTATCGCTCCACTCGCAGGCCACTTTAGCCATGATAGGGCGTTTGGTTTTATCCCTGTCGCCGCCGCAACCGATAACTGTGATTACTTTTTCGTTTCCTTTGCGGATATCATGAACAGTGCTTAACACATTTTGCACAGCATCGGGCGTATGGGCATAATCTACAATACCGATGATCTTATTCGCGGCTACTATGTACTCAAACCTACCTTCTGCTCCTGATAACTTGCTTAAAACGGTTAATACTTTTGCGCGATCCTGATCCAACAACATAGCGGCAGCATAAACAGCTAATAAATTGTAAGCGTTAAATGTACCCACCATTTTAAACCATACATCCTGATTATCAATTTGCAGTAATAGGCCACCAAACTGGTTTTCTAAAATTTTGGCTTTGTAATCGGCCATATTTTTCAGGCCGTATGATTTTTTGTAGGCGATGGTGTTTTGCAGCATCACGTTGCCATTCTTGTCATCAACATTAGTTAACGCGAAGGCGTTTTTAGGTAATCCATCAAAGAATGCTTTTTTAGCTTTCAGGTACTCTGCAAACGTTTTGTGGTAGTCTAAATGGTCGTGTGTGAGGTTGGTGAATATACCACCCGCAAATACCAAACCCTGGATGCGGTGCTGGGCGATAGCATGAGAGCTTACTTCAATAAAGCAATAATCGCAACCTGCTTCTACCATATCATCCATCAACCTGTTTAGTTCAACCTGGTCTGGAGTGGTATGGGTAGATGGGATTATTTGTCCGTTGATCTGGTTTTCTACCGTTGATAATAGGCCACATTTGTAACCAAGATCGCGGAATAATTGATATAATAAGGTGGCGATAGTAGTTTTACCATTGGTACCCGTAACGCCAACCAATTTTAATTTTTTAGATGGATTGTCGTAAAAGTTGGCGGATACGATACCTAAAGCAATAGCGGAATTGGCCACCATTAAAAAATCGACTTCGGCGGCGGTGTGGGCCGGAAGATCTTCGCAAATAATAGCGATTGCGCCATCTTTTATCGCTTTGTCAATATAATCATGACCATCAACAACAGTACCTTTTACGGCAACAAACAATGAGCCCGGAATCACCTTGCGTGAATCAAATACTACCGCGGTGATCTCCACATCGGCACTCCCCTGTAGTTCAGTGAATGCAAGCCCCTCTATTATTTCGCTCAAATACTTCATTGCAATTCAATTGTTATTTTTGATCCTTTAGGTATTTCACTACCACCCGTTACTGATTGCACAGTAACCATGCCACTACCCCTTGCTATTACTTTATAACCCGCGTTACCCAATCTGTATAAGGCATCACTTAAATCCATGCCTACTACAGATGGCACTACACCGCTTTTATAAGCCGTTTCCTGATAAGCGATTCCATTGCTGGTATCAACACCAGGAGCGTTCGACGCATATAATGGTTTAACGTTAAGTGCTGTATAAACCGTACGTAACGCTTTTGTATTACCCTGCTTAATTGATGGTAATGTGGTATTACCCACAAAATGAACTTGTGGAGTTTGATTAATGTCCAGGTCGCTTATATAAACCCTATCGGCAATTTGCCTGAAAACCGGACCAGCAACTAAAGCCGCTAAGTATGAGCCTACTGTCGGGTTGTTAATCACCACGATCATAGAATATTTAGGATGATTGGCCGGGAAATATCCGCAGAAAGACGCCTGGTGCAGTTTGTTAACTCCATAACCCGAAGAACCATTTGCTATTTGCGCTGTACCAGTTTTTCCGGCTACCGTATATAATGGATTTTTGATAATCTTTCTAACATTACCATCGGTTACTACCCCTTCCAGCATGCCCTTAATCTTGCCCAATGTTTCATCCGAACATACTTTAGGATTGATAACACGCGCATGGAATTGCTCCACGGTATTACCCATGCGTTGTATTTCGCTAACAAATATTGGCGCTATCATTTTGCCATTGTTGGCTACCGCATTATAAAATGCGAGCAATTGCAACGGTGTTAATTTTTCCTCATAACCATATGCCATTTGGGGTAATGTCAACTTACTCCATGAACGTGATTTCGGGGTTTTAATCAGGGGCTGACCTTCTCCAGGTATTTGCAAGCGTAGTTTTTCATTCAGGTGATAGCTATATAGTTTATCTGTAAACTCTGAAGGATTGGAGTTGTAATGTTCATATACAAATTTGGCAGCGGCAACATTCGAGGAAAACTCAAATGCTTCTTTGGCTGATATAATACCGTTGTGCTCCACATCAGTAACCGTATATTTATTGTTGCCCGGTATTACATGGCTTTTACCCCCCTCGCCATCAACAGTAGAGCTGGTATCTATCTTATGCTGATCGAGCAAAGTCATATAGGTTGCCAGCTTGAAAGTTGAGCCCGGCTCAGTAGCATCACTTATGGCATAGTTTAGCTTTTCCTGGTAATCGCCGTCTTTAGTACGGGTAAAATTGGCTATCGCGCGAATCTCGCCGGTAGCAACTTCCATCAAAATAACACAACCATGATCGGCCTGACTTTTAATCAATTCAGCCTTAAGCGCCTGTTGCGCCACATCCTGAAAGTTAACATCAATGGTCGAAACAATATCAGCACCTTGAACAGCCGGAACTTCATCTTCATCATCATTAACAGGAATCCATGTGCCGCCGGCAGTGCGCTGCATTAAGCGTTTGCCGTTTTCTCCATTAATATAGTTAGAGAAAGCGCCTTCAAGGCCTACCGCGTTTTTTACGTTTTCATTTTTATAGCCGATGGTGCGAGCTGCCAATGTGCGAAATGGCAGTATGCGCAGATTTTGCTCAACTACAATTAGGCCACCTTTATATTTACCCAAATTAAATAGCGGGAATTTTCTGATCTGCTTTAATTCCTGGTAAGTTACTTTGCGCCTGATTAGTGCATATCGTGAGCTATCTTTACGGGCATCGCGTAGCAAACGGGAAAAACCGCTTTCAGACATATCAGGATATAATTGCGACAGCTTAAACGCCAGAGAATCTACCTTACCATAAAACACTTTATCTTCGGCTATGCCACCAGCCATCATGTCCATGTGCAACTCATACTCCGGAACCGATGTAGCCAATAAGCTGCCATCAACCGCCAAAATATTGCCACGGGCTGCTTCTACTGCTTCGTAATGCGTAGATAGCTTAGCCGACATTGCTTTCCATTTTTTACCTTGCACAAATTGCAGGCGGACAACCTGCACCATTACCGCCCCGGCTAAAATTAAGATCAGCCCGAATGCCAGATAAACCCTGAGTAGTATATTACTTCTTATACTCATTGCTCATCCCCCTTCACGGTTATCTTCTGCGGTGGCTGCATAGATGTTTTGATACCTAAAGTATCTGCACGCTTCTCAACCTCGGTTAAGGTGCTCTTAAAAGCCAGATCAGCTTTGGTCGATTTGTAGTCCCAGCTTAATTCTTTAACTTCTTTATTGAGCTTATCGATATCGCGGATATTTTTTTCGGCTAAATGACGGTTGCCGATATACACCATACCCAGGAAAGCCACATACAACACAAAAGGCAGTGCTTTGGTAGCTGCCTCGGTTGTAATAAAGCCTTTGGTTAGAAACTGCGTTAAAAAATTATCGGGAATTTCCTTTACAGTCTTTTCCTCAACAACCAACTTTTTTTCGGCTTCTACCTCTTCCTGAATTTCTGTGCGTAAACGATTGGTCATTTTTTTACAGCTATTCTTAATTTGGCGCTACGTGCCCTATTATTTAATTTTATTTCTTCTTCGGATGCCGTGATCGCGCCGCGACTAACCGCTTCCAAAGGTTTTTGATCGTTACCAAAAAAATCCTTCTCCACTTCGCCGCTGAATTTGCCTTTGGCGATAAAGTTTTTTACCAGCCTGTCTTCCAGCGAGTGATAAGACATTACCACTAAACGACCGCCCGATACCAGAATATCAGCAGATTGGATCAGGAAATCTTTTAATGCTTCCAGCTCCTGGTTAACTTCGATGCGCAATGCCTGAAAAACCTGCGCCAGGTATTTATTTTCTTTTCCTTTCGGGATGCGTGCCGAGATGGCATTTTTCAAATCAGCAATGGTAACTATCGGCGCGATCAATCGAGCCATTACAATGGTATTGGCTAATGATTTCGCATTTTTTATTTCGCCATAAACACCGAATATGCGATGCAAATCCGCCTCGGAATAAGTATTTACCACATCCTTGGCACTGATGCCTGATGCCTGGTTCATGCGCATATCCAACTCCGCATCAAAACGGATAGAGAACCCACGCTCGGCCTGATCAAACTGATAAGACGAAACACCCAGATCAGCCAAAATCCCGTCAACCGGAACAGCGCCGTGTAAACGGGTGAAGTTTTTGATGTAACGGAAGTTTTGATCGATGAAAGTAAAGCGATCATCAGCAATAATATTCTGCTGCGCATCCACATCCTGATCGAAAGCGAGCAACTGGCCACCCTCGCCCAAATGCTTCATGATCTCGCGAGAATGACCACCGCCACCAAAAGTTACATCTATATAAGTACCATTGGGCTTAATATTTAAACCTTCGATACATTCAGCAAGCATTACAGGGGTGTGGTAAGTGTTACTCATCTTTACCTCCTGCTTTATTATTGCCTAATACTTTTTGCATTAACGGGCCGAAGTTATCTGGTTCTTCATCCATCATCTCGTTATATACTGATGAATCCCAAACTTCGAT
>Ga0302197_10003709_pt1 | contig 13730 bp, 8 predicted proteins | sample II_Bog_N2_1_FD_193526 | JGI IMG/M metagenome (GOLD analysis project Ga0302197, IMG submission 193526) | Peat permafrost microbial communities from Stordalen Mire near Abisko, Sweden - II_Bog_N2_1 | ecosystem: Environmental > Terrestrial > Soil > Wetlands > Peat | place: Sweden: Abisko, Stordalen...
ACTGCATGCAGACCGGGCAAATTTGTGGACCGGGCTGGGGCCTGACCACTGCATACCAGGGCAGTCAACGTGAAAACCGACGCTGAAAGCGCCGAAGTGAGCCAATTGCGCATTTCTTAAGCCCTCAATCTACTTCGACGCTACTACTGAGGCGTCGAAATTGACACTAACTTCTTAGCTTCCTCGAAACAATCGAGAGCCAGGTCTTTGTAGAGAAGAGCCTGTTGATAACGATCAGACTCTTCTATAAGTTGGCCAAATGCATCCGGAAACATGCGCGCATAGTAAACAACTCCAGACAGAATCTCTGGCGCAAAAATAAGGAAGTCACCTGGTTGGGCTCGACGCAGGAAGCCGAGCATTGCGCGTATCCACAACTCGCGGAAATGCTCAAGGTAGTTCGCTTTGCCGTGAGCCTGTTTCGGGCGTGCTCTAATATCGGCATCGATGGGGACCTGCATGCAGCCTGAACTCGAGATGCGTCCGTGCATGAACGCGACGCGATCGAAGATCGGCTGCATAAACTCGATCTTGCTGTTCCAATCGCCGTAGGGCATCTCCTGGCCGCAATAGTAGTGGCTGAAGTCTCCGTTGAACAGGATTTCAGGAAATCGCTTCGTAAGGTTGACGGTGCGCCAAAGATCCTGGGTGATAGTCGCGCGATGGGTCTCAACAAAAGTGGGAATGGAATGCTTCTCGGCTGCGGCCAGAATTGCATCGATAATCCGATACGCCTCGTCGTCGTCTTCGATTCCAGTGCCTGCGTGAACGGTGAGACATAGATCGCCACGGTCCGCGTGTTTCTTTACGATGCGATCCGCATCTGCGGGCCGATCGATCTTGTCAACGCCGCAGTAGGGCAGTGTCGATCCGGCAACCATTGGAGTATCGGTCGTCAATTGGACGCCTTCAAATCCGTCGGCTTCAAGCCGTTTCAGGCATTCGAGACCATCGAGCCCAGGCCAGATGCTGTGCGCCGGCAAACCCGCCAGATTCCAGAGGTTCAGATAGACACGTATTTTGGGTGGTACTTCGGAGTGATCATTCAGGAGAGGAGGCCCGGACTTCATAAGCACCTTTCTGAGGCGGCAGCGCGAAGAATTTAGATCCGAAGAGCGTACTAGAACGTTACGGGCAGCGTATGCAGCATGCGAGAGTTTGGCTTATGACGGTCCCAAACGGCCTTCTTGCTGGCGAGCTGTATATTTGGCACGCGTTCCATGATGGCCTTGAAGACTTCCTGGGCCTCAGTTCTCGCCAACCCCGCGCCAAGACAAAAATGAATTCCCATTCCGAAGGCGAGGTGCTTGTTGTTTTGGCGCTCGATATTGAAGATGTCAGGATCAGTGAAGTAAGCGGGATCGCGATTGGCGGCATTCAGCATTTGAAAGGCGACCTGCCCTTTCAGCAAATTCTTTCCGCCTAACTCAATGTCGTCTTTGATGACGCGAGGCTGGCGGGCTACCGGGCTCTCATAGCGCAACATTTCTTCGATTGCTGAGCTCATAAGCGAGGGATTCTCGCGCAGCTTCTGCCACTGCTGCGGGTGACTGAGTATGGAGTAGAGTCCATTGCCGATTAGCGACGTGGTGGTCTCGTGGCCGGCGCCCATAATCGTGACGCAGGTGTAAACCAGTTCCTGCTCGGTGAGCCGGTTTCCCTCTGCTTCGGCCGCAACCATCTGGCTGATCACATCGTCGGCGGGATGCCGTCGCTTTTCGTTGACTAATTCTGTAAGAAACGAGCGCATAGCCAGCAACGCTGCCTGCGATCGCTCAAGGAGTGCTACAGGCGGGCGGTTGACTCCCTGGAAAAGCAAGATCTCGTCCGCCCAGTGCTTGATGTCGTCTTGACGTTCGTCGGGAAGGCCCATGATGACACCCAGCACGCTGAATGGCAGCGGATAGGCGAGATCGCGGATCACGTCCATTTGGCCGCGCGGCTCGACGGAATCAATTACATCGTCGACGATTTTCCTGATCTTGGGCCGCATCGCTTCGATGCTCGTCGCGTTAAACGGCTTGACCATGAGCGCACGAAGGCGGGTGTGGTCGGGCGGGTCCGATTGAAGCAGGCTCTTTTGACGATAGTGAGTTTCAAACGGGGCTAATTTCTGGCGGTCTTCGTGCGGCAGATACTCGACCGTCTTGGCAAACCTTCCATAGTTGGAGAAATGAGCGACATCGCGAAAGGTTGGAACAATGTCGTCGTAGCGTGTGACGACCCAGCCCCCGATGGATTCGCTCCAATAGACCGGATCTTCTTCCTGGAGTTGACGGAGGAGGGGGTAGGGGTCATCGAGAAACTCGTCGGAAAGAAGCTTTTGATCGATCAGGTTAACCGAGGTGCTGGCCATGAACAACTCCATAAAATATGAAAAATGGGAGGCTTCTAGAAGACTCGTACGCCGGTCCACCCGTTGGCACCGGGTTTTCGAAGAGCGAGTCTGCGTCGGGTCCTATAGATATTTGAGCCAACGAGAGGAAGACTGTCAACAGAATTCCGTCGATTGTATACGGAATACTGCGTTATACTCTCAACAATGACGCTTCGGAGCTACTGGGATGACTGGATGGATGCGGCGGGCGGTCGTCTGCCGCGCGATGTTTTCCGTAACTGCGCAGAAAGGAAAGGCTTCCTTGTCCTTGTGGCCAGGGAAGTCCATGTACAGTTCGGAATTCGACTAAGGATGAATTGGGTCAGGATCCTGGGAGATTTGAGGAATCGGCGCTTCTTGCTCGATGCTGGCCTCGTGCTGTGGGGGCAGCTCAAATCCAAACTCATCTGCATTTACCAACTGAGAGGTGGATCCTGAGGGCCCATGAGAACTGTGTTTGAACATAATCTCGCGAATCACGCGCGCATTCGAGATCGAGCGCGTTTCAGCATACTGCAAATTTCCGCTGCGCAGCGCCTCAAGAAGGCTGCCGTGAATATTGACCCAGAAGTCGCGTTGCAGGTAATCATGCGCCTCAGTCACGTAAAGCACACAAGGCAGCATCAAGCGCTCCATCAGTTCCACCAGCCTCCTGTTGCCACTGGCGCGAGCGACAGTCAAATGAAAGTCTGCATCTCTCTGAATCTGTTTACGATCTTCATCAATGCCACTGTCGGTCGACTGTTTTGCTTCCTCAACGATTCGCTCCAACTGTGCAAAGTCATCTCCGGTGAGCTTGCCGAAACTCAGCTGAACAGCGAGCAGGTTGAGAGCATCGATAAGAGCCAAAACCTCGGCGTGGTCCTCATTCGTCCACGTGCGCAGATAGAGACCGCGAGGTGGCCTGCGCTCAACGACACCAATCTGCTCAAGACGATGAAGTGCGTCACGGACCGGTGCCCGGCTCACATCAAATCGCCCAGCGAGGTCTTCTTCGCTAAGCCTCTGGTCGGGGACGAACTCCCCTTTTTTCACTCCTTCAAGGATTCTAAGAACAACCCAGTCGGTGAGAGCGCGATAGACGGGTTTCTCGGAGAGGCCAGATGCTTCGTAGAGCAAACTTAATAGCATGTCGGGATACAGTATACCATTCAAGTTTGTCGAATTCCATTAATTGGAAGGCATATCGGTTCAAAGGTCCACGAATTATAAACCTGCTTCAGGAGGAAGAATGTCAGGCAGATTGAGCGGTAAAGTCGCAATCATTACGGGAGGCGCTTCCGGTATCGGGCGCGCAGCATGCATACGGATCGCCAGCGAGGGCTGCCACATTGCGGTCATCGATATAGATGAGAAGGGCGCGCAGAGCGTGGCCGAAGAGTGCGCAAAAGCTGGAGTTGAGGTGCTGGCTCTAAGGGCCGATGTATCTGACGAAAACGACATTGAGACCGCCGTTTCGAAAGCACTTTCACATTTCAAGAAACTGGATTATCTGGTTTCGAATGCTGGAATCGAAGGCGCTATGAAGGACTTTGGCGAAACCAGCGCCGCCGAATGGGATCTGGTAATGGCAGTGAATGTGCGTGGCGCATTTTTGACTGTGCGAGCGTGCTTGCCTACGTTGCGTGCTCAAAAGTCGGGCGCAATCGTCCTGACAGCCTCCAATTATGGATTCGTCGCTACTCCGCATACAACAGCTTATTGCACCACCAAGGGTGCAGTGAATGCGCTCGGGCGGGCGTTAGCCGTCGAACTTGTCCCGGATGGCATTCGCGTTAATTGCATCTGCCCAGGCAATGTCGATACGCCGATGTTCGATCGAGCCTTGGTTATGCAAGAGGCAGACCCAGCAGCCGTGAAAGCCGCAGTAGGCCGGATGGCGAAACCTGAGGAGATCGCCAGCGTCATCGCCTTCCTGTTGTCTGAAGACGCTTCATATATGACCGGCGCACAGGTCATGATCGACTACGGAGAAACCTGCCGGCCCGGACCCGTCTGGCCGAGCCCAAGCTGGTAGCAGAGGTGACAATCTGTGCCGGCCGGCTTCCACATAATTGACTGCCTGCGCGTGCTCGACAGTCAAATGAAGGCCGTGCTTTGTTCGTCGGGCACCGCGCCTATCCGGAATTCCTCCGCTGTCACCAAGGGTTTGCGTTCGCAAAGATCGCAAGGCGCAAGTGTGTACTGCCATAGGGAACCAGGACAATGTTCTCGCTTTCGACTTTGCCGAGTTTCATGGCCATTGCTTGATCGACATCGGGAAGTGGCGGAGTTTGCAGCCACTCTGGGTGATTTGGATTTGCCTTCAGAGTCCATCCCGGAATCTTCTTCATGGCCACGGTGATGGAGACCGGAGGATTGACCCAGGGGTCCTGAGTCATTGGTCTGCGCTGAAAGTCGCTTTGTGAAACGATTTTCAAATCGGGTTCCGCGAACACGTAGTTCCATGCGGACGCCGGATTAGCATCCCATTCAGGGTACGCCGCAGTTGACCATAACGGTGTGACCACGGGCGACCAGGTTTCTTTGATTGCCATGGCATAGACCAATGGTCCATGTTCAATTGCCATGCCGTTATCGGGCCAGTAGGTGAGTGTGGCCTGCATCGGTAGTGTAAGCGTAATGCTGTCGCCCGGATGGAATGTTCTCTCGATCCGGATGAAACCCTTGCTGACAGTTGGAATAGCCAGAGATTTGCCGTTCAAAGCAAGGCGTGGTGCTTTGCACCAGTCCGGAATTCGCATCAATAATGGGAACTCGACTGGTTTCGAAGCGGAGATGGTGAAGTGGATGTCTTCGGCAAATGGATAGCCAGTCTCCTGCCGTATTTCGATCGGCTCACGGTTCACTCCAACCTCGGCGCTCAAGGTGGATGCGCCATAGAGCATTGCTGCAAGGCCACCGCTTTTGGCATCTTTCATCCACATGCGGATGACGTAGTTCGGAAACAGACGATGCACATTTCCGCCGCAACAGGATGACTCGTGCCCTGGATTGGGCGCAAAGGCCATCCACGGCGTGGTATCCGGATCTGAGTCGGGGACGTGATTCGAAGTCTGTGTGGCAATCACTTGGTTGGGGCTGGAGAAATACTGGATTGCCTTCCAGTCTTTCTTGATTGCGCCCATTCCTGCATTGAAGCAGGCACGTTCGATCCGGTCTGCCCAGATGCCATCGCCAGTTGCCATGAGCAGGTAGCCCCAGCTCCAGGTGTGATCGACGATATCGCAGGTCTCGTGGGCATCGAGGGCCGATGTTCCGGCGAATTCCTCGCTCGTCGACGGCATGCCGTCGACCAGCATGTGATGATTGAAGATTCGATCCTGCGCCGCTAGGGCAAAGCGCAGATATTCGGGATTGCCCGTGTACATGTAGAGGATGGCCGGTAGCTTGGATTTTTCGGCGTAAGTGACTCCATGGGAACGGATGGGCATGTTGGCGAAGACCCGATCCGGAGTCAGATCGCCGGCCCGGCGATCGCCCGGCTGAGCGGCGAGGAGAAAATCGTTCCATGCTTTTTCAGCCATTGATAGCAGTTGTCTATCACCCGTATGTTGGAAGGCCCACAACATGGCTTCGACGTTGGTGACATCGCGCGAGGGTCCGCCGTAGCGGACACGGCTCCAATCAGAAAGATAGTGACGCCGCATGGCAGCAGCGACGCGTTCATCTTTCAACGCTTCGCTATAGGCAGCAAGAGCGCGGAAGAAAACTGTGTGCGGCCACCGGAAGTTTCCTGCGGCAGGATTGCCGGCTTCGGCGTCCCTTGCATATATTGGGCCGAGATATCCGTCAGCGGACTGATGATCCAGGGTATATTCCAAGGCGAAGCCGGACTTTTTCAGAAGCTCCTTGTCGTCAAGCACCAACGCACAGCGCAAAGCGCCGTCGACCCAGTAGGCCTTTTGCTCCCAAGGCCACCAGACGCCGGAAGCAAGCTGCGGGTCAGGACGGTTTTCTTCTCCTGCCCAGTACGCGACCGTAAAGGGCCAACTCACATCCGGCAAATGGATCGCAAGTTCACGCGCCTGTTTTTGAAGATAAAGCTGCAGCCAGCCTTCAGGCTTTATTTCGCCAGGTGCGAGAGAATGGAAAGCAGCGTAAGCAGGTTGAGCAGACTGGGGATCAGTCGCTGCAAAGCTGGTAGTGGCTTCCGCTAACTTGGGAGTGAGAGCAAGCGCCGCGGAACTCAGAGACGCAATCGAGAGAAACTTGCGACGATCAAGAATAGAGGTGGAATTTCCGGTGCCGGCCGGATCGGGAGCGGGCAAAGATCGCGCATTTTCGATATTTGTCACAGTCTGCAACTCCTCAGTATTTACTGAAGGTACGAGAGGGATTCACAACAAGGCCATTATGAAGTGCTCGAACCCTTCAATTTGTCGACTCTCGGGAAGATAGTGACGCGCAATTTGGCGCAGCCATAAGGAACGAGCGTTACGACCTCAGTTTCTTCCGACAGTTGAATTCCGGTATTCGATTTTGAGGGAAGCTGCGGAGTGAAAACGAAATCTCCTTTACGCAGCCAACTAGGATCGTCATATCTGGTGTCGTACTGCTTTTCGACAACGCCGGGATCAGAAATGCCACCCTCGACGATGATTTCGCTGGGCCGATCCAAGTCCCAACCAATCACTCGCCGAGCAGGAACCCGGAGTTCAATAGGAGGTGCTTTTGTGCTCCACGGCGCGTCTTCGCTCCAGTCGTTTTCAGTTACTCGAGTTACGCTTCCTGCATTCTCAGAGTTAATGTCCAGTGCATAGTTCCAGGGGCTCCTGGGGTAGACATTCCGTCCAAGCAATCCGGGATAGCGCCAACTGATGTTATAGACGCCAAAGAGCTGCACGGCTGATTCAATCGCTTTTGCGGTCGATTCCCACTCCTCATCGATCTTCAGGGAGTACACGAGAGGCCCCCTCTCAAGAGCGATTCCATCAAGCGGCCAGTCACTCGTCTTAATCTCCTGCGGAAGGATCACGACGACCTCGTCACCGTCGTGGAACTTTCGATTGATCTTTACGTAGCTACCAGCCGTCAACACTTTATCGAGCGGCTGATTGTTGACATGCACGCTCGCATTCCTACACCAGCCCGGAATCCGAACTGTGAAAGGGAACTCGCAATCTTGTTTCATCTTCATCGTGAAGACAATTCGATCTGAGAACGGGTAGCGAGTTGTTTCGGTAATTACTACTTCCTGTTGCTGCTTTCCAACGCGATGCTTCACCTGCGACGGCGCATAGAGCGCTGCAACCAGTCCGTTGCCCTTGTCCTTCATCCACAGGCGCGATGCAAAGTTGGGCATGATGCGATTTACATTGCCCGAACAGCACGCGGCGATGTGGGCTGTCGCATAAGACATAGTCCGGTCACCGCGAAAATAGACATTGTGATTCGTGTTGTGCGCGGCGATTATTTGATTTGGGCAGGAGAAATACTGCAACGCGGTGAAGTCCTCGGTAACCGCGCCCGGCGCGGCATTAAAGCAGGCACGCTCGACTTTGTCAGCGTAGTCTGTATCGCCGGTGGCCATTAATAAGTAGCCGACGGTCCAAGTGTAATCGGCGATGTCGCAGGTCTCGTGAGATTCGAGAGGCGTTAATTCGCGCATCTCCTCGCTTGACACATTGACTCCGTCAACAAGCATGTGGAATGCATCGACCTTTCGATATGCTTGAATAGACACATTCAGATAATCCTTCTGGCCGGTCTGCATGTACATCATGGCCCCTAGCTTTGCCATCTCGTTATAGCTCACGCCATGAGCATCGCTTGGTTTGCCGTCGCAATACGCGGCAGGGGAAACGCCGTTCAACTTGAAAGAGGTTTCAAAACTGTGATAAACATCGCGCGCGAGATTCAAGAGGGCTGGATCTTTGTCGCGATCGTATGTCCAGAGGATTGCTTCGATGCTGCATGCCTCTCGACCCAGAGCGTATGGGTAGGGCGAGGAAAGAAAATGGCGTTTGATCGCTGAGGGTATGCGGCGGTCGCCGGTTGCGGACGAATGTGCGAAGAGTGCCCGGAAAAAAACCACATGAGGCCAACGCAGCTTTGATTTGAGCACTAATGGACCGAGGTATCCGTCCTCATCGGCGTGGTCAATGACATAGTTAGTGTGGCGCGTCGCCTTCTCGACTAACCTGTCATCTTGCAATAAGTGAGCGCAACGGATCATTCCGTCGATCCAGTAACCAGTTTGTTCATAGGTGTAGGGATTGTGGGAGCTATCTGAGATCTCGGGTGCGGCCCATCCATCTGTGTCGAACGGGAAACCTCCGGTCTTATCAAGGTGTCCGGTAATGCCGTCCCGCTGCTTTTCGAGATATGCCTTGAGCCATCCCAGAGGCTGAATGGAGCGAATCGGAAGCTCGCTGAAAGTCGCAAATTGAGAGTGAGGCGCGATGTCGCCGCTGTTCGTAGATACACTGCTCTGAGAATGTGCAGCGGCGTCGGGCTGGTCACCGTGTGAAGCAGCAACACTTTCCGCCAGAGTGTTTGGAAGAGTCAGAAGCGAAGTGCTGCCGGCAATTGCGTTCAGAATGAATCCACGGCGTGAAACATTGTTCTCACTCATGAAAATCACCTTCCGATTCATGGATCATTCATTGTGCGGTCGAGATAGCCGCGAAGCCGCATTTTATTTTCCGGCCTTACCGACGGCCTGCTATGCCATCTCGACTGTCGATGTGAGTCTTATGTCGTCGGACGAGGAGCCGACCAGTAAGTCGACGCCTCCCCTGACCGGCTTGAATGTTCGGGTTGAATCATTCCAGAAGCACAGTGACCGCTCCGAATGAGGTAGGTCGAATGTCACTGTTTTCTTTTCTCCGCTTTTCAAATGAACTCGATCGAAGTTCGCAAGTTGCTTGAGCGGCAAAATCACCTCATTTGCTTCACCTGAAGCGCGAACGTAGAACTGAACAATCTCGTCACCGGCGCGGCTGCCTGTATTGGTCACGCTCAGGCTCACAGAGAGAGTTTCGCCCTGCTTTAGTGTCTTGGCGCTTTGCTGGAGTGCGCTGTACTTAAACGTGGTGTAACTGAGGCCATGACCAAATGGATAAAGCGGCGTTCCTTTGAAATACATGTAGGTTCGGCCATTCATTAGTTTGTAGTCGTGAAAATCTGGCAGGTCCTCGGCTTTGCTGTACCAGGTTGTGCTCAACTTTCCGCCCGGATTGTAATCGCCGAAGATTACTTCGGCCAGGGCACGTCCCTGTTGTTGCCCCAGAAAGAGTCCACCGACGATTGCCGGCAATTTATTCTGCTCGTCAGAGTTCAGCGCCACTGGTGCAGTAGATGAAATCACGAGCACTGTTCTGGGATTTGCCGCGTAGATAGCGCTGATTAACTCATTCTGCGCTCCAGGTAGGTTAATTGACTTCCGGTCAAGGCCTTCGACGCTCACCTGCTCGTCGACTCCGACAAATACGAGAGCCACATCTGCTGCACTGGCCGCATTTGTTGCTTTCTCAAACTCATCGTGGTCGCGGTCGCCTAATACGGTGCAACCCAATGCATAATTGACTTCAACCGGCTCGTTTGCTGCCGGCGCTATCGGCGCGGCCGGCGTAAGTTCGAAGTGCTGAATACCGAATAGCGGGCCGGGCTCGCCGAGAAAGAGTATGTAGACGGAATGTTCGCCGCCAACTGCACTGATCGGCGCAGAGACATTGATCCACTTCTGGAAGTCACCTGTGTTCGGAATCTTGATCTGGCAGACGACCGGACCGCTCAGGTCGTCGAGGCGTACTTCCATTGTGGCGACATCCGATTTAGTCGCGACACGCGCGTGAAATTCGGTCGCTCCAGTAAACTGGACTCCACTGTAGGCTGCCCATGCTTTTACGCGGCCGGGAATATCGACCCAGTTCTTAGGAGCCCAGCCCTGCGTTCCGTCGGAGTCGTAGCTTAGATCGTGTCCCCCCTCTTTACAGGCCTCGATCTCAAGCGGGCCTTCGTATTTGGCGTAATCGGTTGCTTGTTTCTTGTAAGCGGCCGGTGTTTGGACACCCAAAAGATCTCGAATACCTCGCAAGGGAGAAATCAAATTGAAAGATGCGCCGTTGTAGTCTCCAAGATTGCAGACTGCGGCCATCGGGCCGATCACAGCAACTTTCTTGACCTTTGTTCGATCGAGCGGCAGAAAGTTGTCTTTGTTCCTGAATAAGACGATCGACTGCCGTGCCGCCTCAAGCGCAATTTCACGATGAGCATCGCTCTCAAGGCATGAAATCGGAATCTTGTTATACGGATTCTCGTCGGGCGCGTCATATTGCCCCAGCAACACTCGACCCGTGAAGGAGCGTATCGCCGCCTGATCGATGGCAGCTTCGCTGATCAGCAGTTGATCGACGGCTTTTGCCAAATGATCCTGGTAGGTGGTGCCGCAATTAATATCGCATCCGGCATTCACCGCCAAGGCGGCAGCTTCTTCCAATGTGGGCACAAACTTATGCGTCTTTGAAATGTCTTCTACAGCGTCGCAGTCGGAGACGACATAGCCCTGAAATCCCCAGAGATTGCGCAGTACGTCAGTTAACAGGAAGCGGCTGCATGAAGTTGGAACACCGTTGAGGGAGTTGTAGGAACTCATCACGGTGAAAACGCGCCCCTGCTTTACGACAGTCTCAAAGACGCGCGCATAGTATTCCCAGAAGCTGCGCGGATCGACAGAGGCAGAAACGGTGTGCCGGTCGGAATCGGTTTCGTTTGAGATGTAGTGCTTTGCGCAGGCAATGGTTTTCAGGTATCGCGGGTCGTTGCCCTGCATCCCGACTACAGTAGCGATTGCCATCTGCTCAACGAGATAGGGATCTTCGCTGTAATTTTCGCCGACACGGCCCCAACGTGGATCTCTAGCCCCCATATTGATCGTTGCCGGTGAGAACATCGCCAGATCCATCCCACTCTTCTTGTGCCACGCCCAGGTTTCATCGGAGACGACATTGAATACCTGCTGAACAAGAGCGCGGTTCCAGGTGCAGCCGAGAGCAAGCGGCAACGGAAAACACGTAACTGGGCCACTATGATTCAGCCCATGCAGAGCCTCGTTGGCATAGTAGTTGAATATTGGCAGGCCAACTCGTTCAATCGCGGGAGCGTAACAGCCGAGTTGTGAGATCTTCTCCGGTAGTGTCAGTTTTGCAACAATCTCCGCAGCGTGCCGTTTTGCTTCTTCGAATCTCTGCGGAGTGATGCCGCCTGGTAGTGGCTTTGCCGCTTGGTGGGCTGCGGATGGAGAAGAGTTGTCATGGAGCAATGCGCCGTGGGCATCATCGGTAAGCACCCACGCCGTGCTTGCCGCAGCTAGTAACAAGAAGTTCCGCCGGCTGAGACATTTCTTGCAACCACTTACGCAATTGTCCATGCAAATACAATCTCCCAATTCCTGTCACATTGCTCGTGCAACATCCCATTTGAGGGCCGTCTTCGCAGAGACGACGATTTCAAGAGACGCATGAGATCGAAGGCCTCTCCATCAATCCGATGGTCACAACCTGCCAGAGACGATGTGTCCATTCCGGACCACCAGACGGGGGCTGAGAAGGACTTCAGGATCTGAGAGTGGGTCGCGATCATAAGCCACGAAATCAGCAACAGAGTCTTCGGCGAGCGGCTCACCAAGCCGAAGGTACTTCCAGGCATCGACTGTTGCTGCGCGAAGAGCCTGTTCTGGCGTGAGCCCTGCGCTTATGAACGCAAGTACTTCGAGCCCGATCTTTCCATGGTCAATTGCACCGTCGGATCCGCATAGAATAGTTAGGCCGTTTGCAACTGCAAGAGGGAGCTGACGCTCGATTGCCTCAACCGCCTCAGCGAACGATTGCTCTGGGATTCGCAGTTGCCGCGCGCGAATGCGCTCGAGAAAAATTCGAAACGCTGCGAGTGTCGGAGTCCAGGCGCGCCCGCGCTCCGCCATTTGCTTCAAATGAGTTGGTTTCAGATGCGAGCCGTGTTCGATTGAGTCGATATCGAGCGCGATTGCCATTTCTACGGCTACTGGAGTTGTCACGTGCATTGCAGTTCGCGCTCCGAGACTTCGCGCAGCTTCAACTGCGGGCCTGAGTTCATCAATGGTCCAGCCCACATCCGCATCCTCTCCTGGATGATCGCGATGCCCGGAGTCACCAATGAATTTGACCCAGCCGCCGCCAAGAGAAGCTTCTTCTCGAGCCGCAGCGACAAGGTCATTACCTGAAACTTCACGGGCAGTATTCACAAGATAGCGGCCGGGGGGAGCGATGAATTGTCCTGCAGCTTGAAGATAAGGCAGCGATGAATCCAGATTCTTCATCACGTCAACTACCGTGTCTGTGGGAGCACCCATGTCGCGAACCGCAAGAACACCGCCGTCTCGCTGTTCCAGAAGGTGCCTAATCACGCGGCGGGTTAATTCTTCAGGGTCGGTCTGTCGGGCTTCGGTGTAACCGGGTACACCGATCGCTGGCGAGGTGATGAGGTGAGCATGAGAGTCGACTAGCCCTGGAAGAACAAACAATCCATCGCCGCTCGATTGCATTCCCCGGCTAGCGTGGTGAAATTGGATGCGCCCATCGATTACGAAGAGATCGTCGCCGGTTTGCTTGGCGAACAGAATGCGCGGATTACGAAGCAGTAGATTCATTTGTGCTCAAATGAGCGCGTCTGCGCCTGAAAACAGGTATCGATCAAAGAGGCCGAATCTGCGCGAAGTGAGAAGAAGTCGGACCTCAGTGATGCAGTTAATTCCGTGAGAAAACAAGATGCTAAGCGTTTCCCGTGCATCGCTTGGAACTCTGATCTGCACCGGAGCGGATTGGTTCGCTGCGTAGGTTTCGAGCGCAGCTGAGATTGTGCCCGGCAATAGTTCGGGTCGCTCAACGGCTGCTGGCCCAATTGCGCCTTCCCGGTCGACATAGATGTAACCGACCATGCGGTCTTTCTCAAAAACCAGGTAGGGAATCATGCTTGAAACAGTGGCCCAGCATTGGTGGTCTTCAGGGCGGATCTCTCCGAGGACGGTTTTATCGACGCGGTTAAGGCTTTCCTCCGCCGCTGGTCCGTCAGCCAGGCGCAAGACAACATCCTGTGGCCCGAGCGATCGAGGGAGCCCCTGCAACTGAATAATCGCGGTTTGGGGCATGAGACCGAGCCGGAGGTACAACCCTGTCGAAACGAGATTCGCCGAGTCGCTGGTTGTCAGCATTGTGGGACTGTCGCCGGGGTCGAAACTGCCAAGACAGCGGCGTACCAGTTCTGTTCCAATCCCTAGTCCCTGAAACTCAGGCAGAACATGTAAAGCCGCCAGGTACCACAATGTGCGACGGCGAGTGGCGAGCCCGAACCCCCCGATTTTGCCCCCGAAGTC
>Ga0302197_10003715_pt1 | contig 13717 bp, 7 predicted proteins | sample II_Bog_N2_1_FD_193526 | JGI IMG/M metagenome (GOLD analysis project Ga0302197, IMG submission 193526) | Peat permafrost microbial communities from Stordalen Mire near Abisko, Sweden - II_Bog_N2_1 | ecosystem: Environmental > Terrestrial > Soil > Wetlands > Peat | place: Sweden: Abisko, Stordalen...
TGGCATGATTTTCGACGAGACAAAGTATCCTCGCCCCAAAGAGATGATCGACGAGCTGCACAGCGAGAACTTCCACCTGATGATTTCCATCTGGGCCGGCCTTGGGCCCTCGTCCAAAATCAACCATGATATGGACCAGCGCGGCTATCTGTTTCCAACAGTAGGCTGGGCCGGATTCAAGTACTTCGATGTGTATAATTCCGCCGCCACCGATCTCTATTGGAAGTATGCGAGCGAAGGGCTGTTCTCCAAGGGCGTCGACGGCTGGTGGATGGATTCCACCGAGCCGGACATGGTGAATGCGCTCACACAGGAGGCCGAGGAGTACGAGATGAAGCGTGTGAAGGATAATCATCTCGGCACCTTCGCCCGCTATCTCAACACTTACTCTCTGTTGGACACCGACGCCGTCTACAAGAATCAGCGCAAAGAAACAGATCAGAAGCGCGTATACATTCTCACCCGCTCAACTTTCGCAGGCCAGCAGAGAGCCGCGGCAACCACCTGGTCGGGCGACATCGGGGCCAGTTGGGAGGTCTACCGGCAGCAAATCGCAGCCGGTGTCAACCACAGCATGTCGGGCATTCCCTATTGGACCTTCGACATTGGCGCTTATTCGCTCGGATGCCAGGGCGGCGTTTTCATGAACGGCGGCAAGGATCCTGCGTACCAGGAGTTTTATACGCGCATGTTCCAGTTCGGCGCATTCAGTCCCATCTTCCGGTCTCACGGTTCTGAAACTCCGCGCGAGATATGGGAGTTTGGCGAATACACCCCAGTATTGGAAAAGTTCGATGCTTTGCGCTACCGCTTGCTGCCCTACATTTACTCGCTGGGCTGGCAGGTTACGCATTCGGGCTACACCATCATGCGCGGCCTTCCCATGGATTTCACAGCGGACCATAAGACCTACTCGATCGACGATCAGTACATGTTCGGACCGTCGATCATGGTTGCGCCGGTCACGGACTATATGTACCATCGACCGCCGGAGCTTGGAACGCTGGTCGCGCCTGGCAACTTCAAAACCGCGGACGGCAAGCCGGGCCTGAGCGCCAGCTACTATTGCGACAATCATTTCGGCAACCTGTGCCGCCAGGCGGTGGAGCCCGATGTGAATCTCGATTGGTACACGGGCTGGGCGAGTTTTGTTCACGATCCAACGTTCTCCATACGTTGGGAAGGCAAACTGAATCCAACCGAAACCGGAGACTATCGCTTCAACCTGAAGAGCTTCGGCCCAAAGCGGGTCTATCTCGACGGTAAGGAACTGGTGCACAACTACGATTCAATGGAGTCCTGGACCGCGCCCACAGCTTTGGTTGCAGGCAAAGAATACGACTTCAAATTCGAGACGGCGAATAGCTCGCTTGGCGCCTTCAGGGCTCAGGTCTACTGGAAGACCCCGTCGATTGCCGCGCACGAGAAAGTTGTGGAGCACCGCGAGAAGACGAGAGAAGTCTATCTGCCGGCCGGAACTTCGTGGATCGATTTCTGGACGGGCGAAAAGCTCGACGGCGGCAGGACCGTCGCCACCGACGCTCCAATTGAGAAAATGCCGCTCATGATCCGAGCCGGATCCATCGTGCCCATGGGGCCGCCGGTGCAATATTCCACCCAGAAGCCTGCGGACCCAATCGAGCTGCGCATCTATCCCGGAGCCAACGGCAGCTTCACCCTGTATGAGGACGAGAACGACAACTACAACTACGAGAAGGGGGTATATTCGACCATTGCATTTTACTGGGACGACGCCAAACGCCAGCTTACGATCGAGGACAGGAAGGGCGAGTTCCCCGGCATGTTGAAGACACGGAGTTTCCATGTTGTGATCGTGCGAGCAGGCCATGGAACCGGTGTGGAAGTTACGGCCAATCCGGAAAAGGTAGTTATGTATAGCGGCCGGCGCCAGGCTGTTGTGTTGCCCCAATAATCGCCCGCCGCATTCAGCCGTTTCGGCTGGACGAACGCGCGACGTTTTCATGCAGCCTGATCCGGCACAGACCGGGGTACCAGGCAAAGAGAGGTTAGTGCGCTTAAGGATTGCTTTTGAAAAAGGCGCATGGCGAAGGAGGAGGGATTCGAATTGCCGATTTGCATTGATTCTAAATAAGTTATAGGAACTTCTGGACGCTCAAGACGGTCAAGACGCAGGAAACGCGGTTCGTGAGTACGCTACAGGTACACGAATGTTGCCGCACGGCAATTCCGTGGTGGGACATGATTCAGCCGACAATGCCAAGCTGGTGGAGATCAGACATCACGGTAAATTCATGTGAAGGCGATTTGGCAGTTCACAGAGAATCCCTCCTGGCGAGATCGACGTTTATTAAGACTGATCGATGCGAACGAGCCTCGAAACGCGCATTTGCCTGTTGCCATCAGCCGGAGATCATACCGGCCCCTTCTTTTTGCCAGGAATTGCATCTTCTTTCTCTATTGACCATCTAGTCAGTCAGTAGTATAGTTTTTCAAGCAAGGAGACTCCATGGGAAATTCAGCCATGATCGAAGGTAAGCCGCATCGCACGCAGACAAGGGATCGGGAGGTTACGTTGCCGGCCATCGTGGCCGCGGCCGAGATTGAATTCGCCATCAATGGATTCGCCGCAGCGCGCACTGAGAGCATTGCTGGGCGGGCGAATGTGGTGAAGGGGATGATCTTTCATTACTTCAAAAGCAAAGAAGCGCTGTTTGAGGCGGTTTTGGAACGCGCCTATGAGCCATTCCGCGAGGTGCTGAGTAAGCCGGTGGACAGAAATCAGACCGCCGCGGATTCCTTGTTGTCTTTGGTAGAGGACCTGCTTGGCGCGATGAAGGCTCGGCCTCTTGCACCAGTGATCTTCATGCTGGAGAGCATTCAGGGAGGCGGGGAGCACATGCGCGAGTTGGGAATGCCTTACTTTTATACACGGGTTGAGGCATTGCTGAAGAAGGGGATAGCTGCCGGCGAGTTCAGGCAGATGGATGCGTGGCATGGCGCCATCAATATTGTAGGGCTTTGCGGTTTTTACTATTGTGCCGCAAACAACCTGTCGCATGCCCGCAGGGGTCCAAATCCGCTGAGCGAAGCCTCGATGAAAAAGCATTCCGCGGAAGTGCTGGCCTTTGTGAAAAAGGGCGTGACTCAAGAGAAGTAAAAAAAGTGCAACCAATTGCGAGTCACGAATCATCACATAATTGACTGACCGGCTGGTCAATAACGAAGGTTGAGAATGTTGAGAACAGATGCAAACAACGTTGGACACCGGTCGACAACAAGCATAGCCGCGGCCGGACTGCTGCTGCTTCTTCTCGGCGCCCACGCAGAAGTGGCGATGGCCCAGGATGCGAACTCCCGCTAAGAAATGCGGTCAGCGTCGTGGTATTTCCATCACCCACCGGACTGGGGGTGGCGTGGTTCGGACGGAAGGATTGTTGACGAACTCCCAGGGCGGACTGCAATCTGCGCAGGCTACGAGGCTTGAGACGCGGGTGCGCGAAGGCCAGTTTGCAACGGCGCAGGCAGCGGTGGCGCAGGCAACGGCCGCCCTGGAGGACGCAAAGCTTTAGCTCTCCTACACCATCATCAAGGCCCCTGCGAGCGGACGAATCGGCAGAAAGTCGGTGGAGGCTGGACAGCGCGTGCAGGTGGGGCAGCCGTTGATGGCGATTGTGGAAGACCAGCCCTGGGTGGTGGCCAATTTCAAGGAAACACAATTGGCGAAGATGCGTACCGGGCAGAGGGTCGAAGTGGAGATCGACACTTTTTCACAGCACAAGTTTCATGGACACGTGGACAGCCTCGCTCCCGGCTCCGGCAACGAATTCGCGCCGCTGCCACCGGATAATGCGACGGGGAATTTCACGAGAATCGTGCAGCGCATTCCGGTGAAGATCGTTCTCGACGAGGACAGCGTCCGCGGCTATGAGAACCTGCTTGCGCCCGGCATGTCGGCTGTTGTTACCGTGACCACCAAGTAAAGGAGAACCGAGATGGCGACCACTACATTCAATCTGTCTGGGGCAGCGGGAGGTTTCTCTACAGACGGCTCAGATCGTGTCTCCTTGAAGACCTGGATATGCGTGATGGGGGTTCTTCTTGGCTGGTTCATGGCAGTGCTGGACATTATTGTTACTAACTCCTCACTGCGCGACATTGCAGGAACGCTTGCAGCCAGTTCAGATGAGATTTCGTGGGTGCCGACGTCTTATCTGGTAGCCGAGATTGTGGTGATCCCGTTGACCTCCTGACTATCCGCTGCGTTCTCGCTGAGGAAATATCTTCTGGTGAACTCGATCTTGTTCGTCTTCTTTTCTGTTTGCTGCGGTCAGACGCATTCGCTGGATTTGATGATCCTGTTTCGCGTGTGCCAGGGCTTCACCGGCGGCGTACTTATTCCACTCTCTTTCGTGGTCATCCTCACCTACCTTCCACCGTCAAAGCGGGCAATTGGCATGGCCATGTTCACGGTCACGGCAACTTTTGCTCCTGCGCTGGGGCCGTTGCTTGGCGGGTGGCTGACTGACAATTACGGATGGCCATTTGTCTTCTACATCAACATCATTCCCGGAATACTACTGATTGCGGCAGTGTGGTTCACCATGGAACAGCAGCCCATGAATCTGGGGCTGCTGAAAAAGGGTGACTGGTGGGGAATCGCGACCATGGCGATCGGCCTTGCCGCATTTGAGATCGTGCTTGAAGACGGAAATCGTAAAGACTGGTTAAGCGATCCGGGCATTCTAAAACTGGCCTGGACTGCGGCGATTTTCATTCCCGCTTTCATCCTGATTGAGTTACGACAGAAAGAGCCGCTGGTTGACCTGCGCCTGTTTGCGCGCAGGAATTTCGCGCTGGGCAGCATCGTCAATGTTGTGCTTGGGATTGGTCTCTACGGCGTGGTGTTCATTCTGCCCTTATACCTGGGACAGATGCACGGTTACAGTGCGACCCAGATCGGAGGGGTGATCATCTGGATGGGACTTCCGCAACTGGTTGTGATCCCACTGATACCGAAGTTGATGAAGTTTGTGGATGCGCGAATCCTTATTGGAGTCGGGATTCTTCTTTTCGGCGGCAGCTCCTTCCTGGATATTCAACTCGATTCGAATTTCGCAGGACCTCAGTTCTATATCCCGCTGATTATCCGCGCGCTGGGCCAGCCGTTGATCATGACTCCTCTCTCAGCCGTCACCACATCCGGCATGGCCAAGGGCCGAGAAAGCGGTGCGGCATCGGCACTGTTCAACATGATGCGTAACATCGGCGGATCGATTGGTATCGCTGGGCTCTCGACACTGCTTTCGATGAGGGAGCGATTCCATTCGGAACGAGTCGGAGAAGCTGTGACTGCTTACTCGGACGCAGTGCAGGAACGATTGCAGCAAACAGCAAGTTACTTTCTCTCGCAGGGCAGCGATCCGTATTCGGCTAACATGCGGGCAATCGGCGCTGTTGGCGGGATCGTTCGCCGTGAGGCATTCCTGTTCGCATATGGGATTGCTTCCTGGCGCTCGGCTGCGTATTGCTGGCAAGCGCGATAGCCCTGTTTTTTATGAAGAGGACACAGATCTCGGGACCAGTCGGAGGGCATTGATGTATGGGCTTTAGAACTTTTATCTCAGCCTTCGGCGACGGCTATTCGGCGCGTGTGGTTTCTCTGATCGCTTTCTCGCGTGTCATTCGCTGAATGGCACTGAATGAGCGCGCCTCTGGGAGGCCCGCAATGATTCGTCCCCTAAATCGACGCAGGCTTCAGAGCCTTTCTGGAATAATGCCAAATCGCCAAGGCAAATGCTGAGATCGGATTTGTGATTTGAAGTCGGCTTATGGCAGTGTATTTCCTAGAGTATCGCCCAGTTTCACGGACAGTGGACAGATTGGCCCACATCGGCCGGACGAGACAAGCAGGGCGCCGCGGAAGCAGAGAAGCAAGTGGCAGAAGGGGAGCGAACTTCGTTGCACCTGATTGAGGAAGTTGACTTTATCTTGCCATTTGCGAAGAGAAGAAGAAAAGTTATGTAAATCATTGATAATAAGCATGTTACGTGGCGGATGGAGGGAGATTCGAATTGCCGATATGCATTGATTCTAAACAGGTTATTTGGAATGCTGGACGCTCAAGACGGTCAGGACGCAGAAAACGCGGTTCCTGAGTACGCTTCAGGTACAGGAGTTTTTGTGACGCGCCACTCAGTCTTGCGGTCTTAACCACGAGTATGAACGTCACTGAACGACTGAGAACGTGTTGCGAAGTGGACACGGTAGAACGGAATTACCCGAACGGCGGGCATTTGCAGTTTCGATTCAACACGTGATTCAAATCACTGCAAGGAAGCCCCATTTCCCCGCAAGCTTGAAAAGAAGCAATCGGTGTAATCTATGCACATGGGCAGAAAAGGCGCGATTCTGATGCTGGCGGTTGTGGCTCTATGGGCCGCTGCCCCGGCACTCGCCTGCATGACGCCTGGTCCCTGCCACTCATGCTGTCTGGCGATGATGGTGGATTGCGATTCGGCGACGATGAGCGCCGCTCACCCTTGCTGCCAGTTGCACTCGTCCGGGACGGCCGAACCGCAGAGCCGTGTGGTGATGTCCGAGCCTCAGATTGGGGCCGCACAGTCGTTCGTTTCAGCACTTCCGCCCGATCTCGATCGCATTGCGGGTCAATGCCCGATCTCCACTAAAGCTCCGCCCTCTCGATCCCAATCGGGCGCCAGCACCATCCTTCGAATCTGATCTGCCCCTCGATTCCTGACTGAGGATTCGTGTGCCCCGGTGCGCTTCGCGCGGTGCGTACACGAGTCCATGCCGTGAACCGCCCCCATGACCACCCATGGATTCGAGGGGAAAATGAAAACCTTTGTTATTGCACTTTGCTTTGTCTCCGTTCTTGCGCCTGCAATCAGCGGCGCCGCGCAAACGCCGGGCGCAAGCGGCGAACTAAGCGCCTTCAATCCGCTTATCGACAGCCCGAAGCCGGCTGATGCTTCAACGCCGACGCTGACTATAGACGAGGTTGAGCGGATCGCGCTCGCAGAGAATCCTGAGATTCACGTGGCCGCGCGGAAAGTTTCGATGGCTGAGGCCCACGTTCCTACCACGGGCAGGCTTGACGATCCCCAGTTGATGGTTCGCAACTGGCAAGTTCCGCTCAGCAAACCCTGGGATTACAACGCAGCACAAAACATGCTGATGCTCAGCCAGTCGTTCCCCGGTCCGGGAAAACGCACTCTTCAAACCAGCATCGCCGAATCCGACGTGACCCAGGCGAAGAATGGACTGGAGGCTGTACGCCTGCAGGTTCGCGTCCAGGTTCGCAAGGCCTTTTTTGACTTGTTGCTGGCGCAGGAAGAGATGCGCATTCACGACCAGCATGTCGACATCGCGCGCCAAGCCGTTGAAGCGGCCCGCATCAAGTACACGGTGGGTAAGGTTCCGCAACAGGATGTGTTAAAGGCACAGTTGGCGATGACACGCCTGGAAGAGCACATGATTCGTTTCGACCGCGATGCGGAAATTGCGTGCACGCGGATCAATACGTTGCTCGGTCGTGATCCGGCCACACCCATACGTGTGCAGGGCGATTTCGGTATCCGCACGGACTTGCCTGACCACAAGAAATTGCAGCAGCTCTCGCTATCGTCGCGCCCCGATCTGCTTGAAGCGCAGGCAGTCGCCGACAAGAGCCGCCAGGAACAAGCGCTCGCAGGCAGAGCTTTCGTGCCCGACTTCAGCATCGCGGGCGGTTACATGCTGATGCCTGCTGGCTCCGATCCACGCAACAACTATATGTTCGAGGGCTCGATGACACTGCCCTGGCTCAATCGGCACAAGCATGACGCTGAGATCAAGGAGTCGGCGGTGAAGGTCACGGAGCAAGACGCCGAAGTGGCCGCAATGCGCAATGCGGCCTTCGGGCAGATCAACGAAGCGTTGGCCGAGGCTCGTTCGGCGCAGCGTCTGGCCCGCACGTATCACGATTCGCTTGAGCCCCAGGCTGAAGCGACGCTCCACGCCGCGGTTATCGCCTACGAAAACAACCAGACCGATCTTCTCGACCTGATTGACAGCCAGATGGCGGTGATCGACGTGAATCTGGCGTGGTTCCAGTCGATGGGCGAATTCGCCACCAGCATGGCCGATCTTGAACTCGCGGTCGGGGCTCCCCTCGATAAAACGCTCGGCGGAACGCAGGAACAACCACAAGCAGCAGCACCGGAGGCAACGCGATGAGCGACCGTTTATATCGTCAAGCATTCTTCATGGCTCTTCTGGCCTGCGCCGCGCTGGCGGCAGTGGTTGGCTATCTGCTCCTGCATCGAAATCATTTGGCGCCTGCCGCGCCAACGGGCGACCCTGTTGTCGCGCGCGGCCCGGCTGCTTCAAGTACAACCGCCTCGCAGGGCAACTCTTCGCCGGTCAGCTCAGAACCGCAGCTCGGTCCTTTTCAGATTTCGCCGCAACGGCTGCAGCAAATTGGCGTGTCGGTGGCCGTTGCACAGACGAGAATTGTGAGCGACAAGCTGAGCGTTCCTGGCAACGTGGAAATTGATGAGCAGAGCCTCTCGTATGTTCAAACGCGCTTTCCAGGTTGGATTGAAAGCGTCTACGCCAACGAAACTTATCAATATGTGAAAAAAGGTCAGCAGCTCTTCACAATTTATAGCCCCGATCTGGTGAGCACCGAGCAGGAGTATCTGCTGGCACGGCAGAACCGGAAGACTCTCCCTTCAGATCCGCATGGAATGGCCACTCAAGAGAGCGGCTGGCTTCTGGATGCGGCGGAAGAGCGCCTTCGCCAGTTCGGTGTTCCTGCCACCGTGATTACTACGCTCGAGCAAAGCGGCAAGGTTGTGCGGGAGATTGCGGTCGAATCACCCGCATCAGGCTTCATCGTCGAGCGCAATGCGCTGCCTAACGCATACGTTCAACCCGACACAAAGCTCTACACCATCGCCGATCTCTCCACTGTATGGGTGTACGCTAACGTCTATCAGGACGCAGTAGGCCGCTTGAAACCCGGTGATCAGGCGCAGGTCACGGTCGATGCGTATCCCGGCCGCGATTTCAACGGAAGGGTCGACCAGATTCTGCCCCAGGTCGATCCAGCAACGCGCACGGTGCGCGTGCGCCTTGTCTTGCGTAATCCAGGCGTCGCCCTTAAGCCGGGAATGTATGTCAACGTCGACATCGACATCGCGCTCGGCAAGCAGTTGGTGATTCCAGCTACTGCCGTCCTACAGTCAGGTTCTCGCTCCATTGCGTTCATCGACCACGGACAGGGAAATCTGGAGCCGCGCGAGATCCAGACCGGTCCGCAGATTGACGACACAATCGTAGTGCTTAAGGGGCTGCACCCGGGCGAGCACATCGTAAGCTCGGCCAATTTCCTGGTGGATTCTGAAGCGCAATTGCAGGCGGCGCTCGGATCGTTCAATCCGGCGCAACAGAACGGGAATTCCACCGCGGCCCAATCTCAGGCAGCTGCAATTCAGCCTGCGCAAATCAAGATCGAGATGACGACGGAGCCGTCGTCTCCGCAAAAAGGCAAGAACTCAGTGCGCATCAAGCTCACTGGCCCCGATGGAAAACCCGTGGATGGAGTCCAGGTCTCGGCCATCTTCGTTATGCCTGCCATGCCGGCAATGGGTATGGCTGCGCAACACGCGGCCGCAGCGCTTTCCGCCAGGGGGCAGGGAGTCTACCTAGGACCGCTCGAGCTCGACTCCGGAGGCACTTGGCAGGTGATCGTGACCGTACAGCGCGCCGGAGCCATTATCGCCACGCAAAAGCTGACCGTCGACGCCACGGGAGGAATGTGATGATCTCGCGAACGATTGCCTGGTGCGCCTGCAACCCATTCCTGGTGTTCACAGCCGCTATTCTGCTTACCGTCGCGGGCGCGTGGTCGCTGCAGCGCGTGCCTCTTGACGCGCTCCCCGACATAAGCGACGTGCAGGTTGTGGTCCACACTAACTGGCCCGGCGAACCGCCCGACGTGGTTGAAGACCAGGTCACTTATCCCATCGTCACCGCGCTGCTGGCCGCTCCGCACGTGAAGAGCGTTCGCGCGCAAACCATGTTCGGTGACTCTTGCGTCTTCGTCATCTTCGAGGACGGAACCGACCTTTACTGGGCACGGTCCCGCGTATCGGAGTATTTACAACAGCTCGCCGGACGACTGCCGGCCGGAGTGAATCCGCTTATCGGGCCGGATGCGACCGGCGCCGGCTGGGTGTACGAATACGCCATTGTCGATCGCTCGCACACGCACAGCCTTGCCGACCTGCGCACCCTGCAGGACTGGTTTTTGCGCTATCAGCTGGAGACTGTGCCCGGCGTGGCCGAAGTTGCAACGATTGGCGGCTTTGTGCGCCAGTATCAGGTGAATCTCGATCCGCAGAAACTGTTTTCCTACGGCATTTCGGCGTCAACGGTCATCGATCGCGTTCGGCAAAGCACCAACGAGGTGGGCGGCGATGTGCTCGAAATGGGCGGCGCCGAGTATATGATTCGCGGCCTGGGATACCTGCGCAATGTTGCCGATCTCGAAAACGTTCCAGTCGCCGACAAGAATGGCACGCCCGTACTTGTGCGCAATCTGGGTACAGTTACGCTTGGCCCCGACGTGCGCCGCGGCGCGGCCGATTGGCAGGGCGAGGGAGAAACTGTAGGCGGCATCGTGGTAATGCGCTACGGCACAAACGCTCTTAATGTCATCGACGGCGTTAAAGCCAAGCTCAAAGAGATTGGCCCGTCATTGCCGCCTGGCGTCGAGATCGTTACCGCTTACGATCGCTCGTGGCTTATCAACCAGTCCATCCATACGCTCAAGCGCGATCTGATTGTCGAAGCCATAATTGTGAGCTTCGTTTGCATCTTCTTTCTCTTTCACTTCCGCTCTGCAATGGTCCCCATTCTCACGCTGCCCATCGCCGTTCTTGCGGCATTTATTCCCATGTATTTCCTGCAGGTGAGCTCGAACATCATGTCACTGGGCGGCCTGGCGCTGGCCATCGGTGTACTTATCGACGCGGCAATCGTCATGGTCGAAAACGGGTACCGGCACCTTGCCGAACGCAATGGTGCGGCCGAGCTCAACGGCCCCGAACGCCGGCGCATCCTTGTCGAAGCAGCGCAGCAGGTCGGTCCCGCGTTGTTTTATTCGCTCATCATCATCGTTGTCTCGTTCCTGCCGGTCTTTTTGTTGGAAGCGCAGGAAGGCCGCATGTTCCGCCCGCTCGCATGGACAAAGACGCTGGCCCTGATCTTTTCTTCACTGCTCTCCATAACGCTGGTTCCGGCGCTCATGCCGTTCTTCCTGCGCGGCAAGATGCTTCCCGAGTCGAAAAACCCTTTGGCCCGCGTCAGCCAGGCAATTTACATGCCGGTCCTCCGCTGGAGCTTGCGCCACTGGAAGATCGTGATCGCGCTTAATCTTGCGTTTCTCGCTGCGACCATCCCACTGAGTTTCCGCCTGGGCAGCCAGTTCATGCCGGCCCTTTATGAAGGGTCTTCGCTTTATATGCCCAGCTCGTTGCCCGGCATTTCCATCACCCAGGCTGCCTCGCTCATGCAGCAGCAGGACCGTATCATTCGCTCGTTTCCTGAAGTGTCGACGGTATTTGGAACCGTCGGGCGCTCTGACAGCGCAACCGATAACGCTCCGCTCGACATGTACGACACCACCATCATGCTGAAGCCACGCGAGCAGTGGCGCGCCGGAATGACCTACGACAAGCTCATTCGCGCAATGGATGAACAGTTGCAGTTCCCCGGGCTGACGAATACCTGGACCATGCCGGTCGAAAACCGCCTCGACATGGAACTCACGGGCATCAAGACCGCCATTGGAATCAAGATTCAGGGACCCGATACAACGCGCATTCAAAACCTTGGCGCCGAGATGCAGCAGGTGCTTTCCGCAATGCCTGAATCCAGTTCGGTTTATGCCGAGCGCGTTTCGCAGGGTTTCTATCTGAATGTGGATGTGAACCGGTTGGCCGCCGCGCGCTACGGCCTCACCGTCGCCGATGTGCAACGCGTTGTATCTTCTGAGATCGGCGGCATGGACATTGCCGAAAACATCGAAGGCCGCGAACGGTTTCCCATCGCAGTCCGTTATCTGCATGACTTCCGCGACACCTCGAATTCGTTGTCGAAGGCACTGATTCCCACGCCGTCCGGCGCGCAGATCCCCGTGAGCGAAGTTGCGCGCGTCTATTACTCGCGCGGCCCCGCCATGATCCGTGACGAAGGCGGATTGCTTACCGGGTACGTCTACCTGAGCCTGAAGACCAGCGATTACGGTGGTTTTGTCAAACGCGCCAACGCGCTGCTCGAGCAGAAACTCACATTGCCTTCGGGCTACACCTGGCGCTGGGCCGGTGAATACGAGTTTGAGATGCGCGCCAAGCAGCGACTCTTGATCATTTTACCCATCGTTTTCTTTGTGATCTTTATGCTTCTCTATCTCGTCTTCAAATCCGCTATAGAGGCGGCTGTGCTGGTTTTTCCCACGCTCTACGCCATGTCCGGCGGACTGCTTCTCCAGTGGGCACTCGGCTATAACTTCAGCGTCGCGGTGTGGGTTGGTTATATTGCCCTTTTCGGCATCGCGGTCGAGACTGGCGTAGTGATGGTTGTCTATTTGCACGAAGCATTCGAGCGCCACTTATCTGAGAACGCCTCATTGACCGAAGCTGGCCTTGAGCAGGCGGTGATTGAAGGCGCGGTCCAGCGCCTCCGTCCCAAACTGATGACCGTAACGGCGGTAATAGCGAGTCTCGCGCCGATCCTCTGGGAAACCGGCATCGGTTCAGACGTGATGAAACCGATTGCGGCCCCGATCGTTGGTGGAATGATTACGTCAACGATTCACGTCCTGATTCTTGTTCCAGTGTTCTTCCTGCTCATCAAGCGCCGAGCACTTCGCCGGCGGCTCAGCATTACCCAGCAGGAAAGGTGATGCACACGAAGGAGTTATACGAAGGAGCGATGTTCACTTTCGGATCAGTCCTAGCAGGGCGGCTTCTGGCAGTGTATTTACTGGAATCTCGACCTGCTCTTCACGGACGGCTGGCAGATTTGCCCGTAACGGCAGAACAACACAAGCGGGGCAATGCGGAAGCAGAGAAGCAAGTAACAGAAGGGGAGCGAACTTCGTTACATCTGACTGAGGAAGTTTGTTTTATCTCGCCAGTAGAGATAGAATGAAGAGAAACGATGTAAGATATTGATAATAAATAGTTTATGTGGCGGAGGGAGAGGGATTCGAACCCCCGGTACCCTTTCAGGCACAACGGTTTTCAAGACCGCCGGTATCAACCGCTCACCCATCCCTCCGCGAGGTTCGGGCTGTAATCGATTGTACGTCCAGAAAGGCGGTTTTCTCCTCCCGAACGCGCGGACGATGGCTCGCATGATTCGGCAACGCCTCTCTCCAGGCGCCGGCCGGCTGCAAACCACCCTCGTTCCAGGTCAAGCGAGCCCGAAAAAACGCCTAAGCAGTTGAATCTGCCGCACGTAGCACTCCATCGGTGCTAAAACAGATATACATGGCAAAGCGAAGCAAATCGGGAGCCGAGCCTCAGCCAGGGCAAGCGATCAGCCTGCGCACTCTGGGGGAGTATCTCAACCTGTCTCCCGCAACCATCTCACTGGTGCTGAACAATGCTCCTGGTGTCCGTTCCATCCCGCAGGAAACGCGGGACCGGGTGAGGAATGCAGCGGC
>Ga0302197_10003717_pt1 | contig 13712 bp, 7 predicted proteins | sample II_Bog_N2_1_FD_193526 | JGI IMG/M metagenome (GOLD analysis project Ga0302197, IMG submission 193526) | Peat permafrost microbial communities from Stordalen Mire near Abisko, Sweden - II_Bog_N2_1 | ecosystem: Environmental > Terrestrial > Soil > Wetlands > Peat | place: Sweden: Abisko, Stordalen...
CATCGTCGGCGCAATTTGCGAGCGCATAACCTTCTGGGCTTTTCTACTTTGCGAACTTTTCATCGGTGCGATCCTCTATCCCATTTCTGGATGCTGGGCATGGGGCGGCGGATGGCTGTCGCAAGTAGGATCGACTCTGAACCTCGGCCATGGTTACGTCGACTTTGCCGGTTCCACGGTTGTACACGCGGTCGGCGGTTTCGCTGCCATGGCTCTCGCGATCATTCTCGGCCCGAGGCTCGGGAAATATGGACCAGGCGGCCGCATCCGCGTCTTCCCTGCCCACAACATTGTCTACGTCGTGACCGGTACCTTCATTCTGCTCTTCGGTTGGATGGGCTTCAATCCCGGCTCTACGCTCGGCGCGACCGATCTTCGCATCGCGGTTGTTGCCGTGAATACCAATCTGGCCGCAGTCGCAGGCTCGGCCGTAGCCATGCTCGTGTGGTACTTCCTGTTCGGGAAGCCCGATATCACCATGGCATGTAACGGCATGTTGGCCGGACTCGTCGCCATCACGGCTCCCTGCGCCTTTGTTTCCCCCACCTCTTCTGTTGTGATTGGGGCATTGGCCGGACTCGTCGTCTGCGGCGGCGTTCTGTTCAATGATCGCGTGCTTAAGGTCGACGATCCTTGCGGCGCGATTTCCGTCCATGGCTACTGCGGATGGCTCGGTGGCGTCAGCGTAGGCATTTTTGCCGACGGAACCTATGGGACGGGATGGAATGGCGTCGGCGCGGCGTCTTACCTCGGACACGCGGGTCAAGGCGTCACCGGCCTGATTCACGGCGATACGCGACAGTTTCTCTGTCAGTTATTGGGAGCTTCGTTATACGCTGTGTGGGCTTTTGGCGGAACTTATCTTGTCTTTTGGACTGTCAACAAAGTGAAGAGTATGCGCGTATCGGAGGAAGTGGAACAGGAGGGACTCGACGTTCCCGAGTTTGGGATGCCAGCTTACCCGGAAGATGCCACAGTTCCCGCCGGCTATTAGTACTTCAGGCCGAGCGATGGCGCCCGACTGTCCACAAATCGTCTTAGAGTCCGAGCCGAATGTCGCTTGATGTTCCACCCGCTGCGGGTACGTAGCAATTTAGCGTGTAATCCATCACCATGCGGTCGGCGTTAAAGCGCCAGCCGAGTGTGCGGATAGTACGTTTCATGCGCTGGATCCAACCGCGCGGCAGTCCGTCGCGATCGCGCTGGTAGTACAGCGGAATCACTTCGTCGCGCAGCACCCGCATCAGATCTTCCCCATCGCGCGTATCGTGAACGTTCATGTCGGAATGCGTCCTGCCGTTTCCAATCGCGAAGCCGTTCAGCCCGTCGTACGCTTCTGCCCACCAGCCGTCGAGTACCGACAAATTCAACCCACCATTCAAAACAACTTTCTGACCGCTCGTGCCCGAAGCTTCCAGCGGACGCCGTGGATTGTTGAGCCAGACATCGACACCCTGGGTCAAATGCCGTCCCACGTTGATGTCATAGTCTTCCACGAAAACAAATTTGTCGGAGAATTGCGGGTCGCGCATCAGCCGCGCAATTTCCTGCAGTACTCGTTTGCCTGGTTCGTCCAGAGGATGCGCCTTGCCGGCGAAAACGAATTGCACCGGGCGCTTTGGATCATTGACCATGCTGGCAATTCGTTCCAGATCCACGAGAATCAGGTTGGCTCGCTTGTAAGTGGCAAAGCGCCGCGCAAAGCCGATGGTCAGCGCATCGGGACTCAGCACACGCTCCAATTGTTGAAGCACGGCCCGCGGTTCATCGCGGCGCGCAGCCTGTTTGACGGCCCGGCGGCGAATGAATTCGATCATCTGCGATTTCAGATTGAAATGGGTTTCCCAAAGTTCGCCGTCGTCGACATTTTCCATGCCTTCCCAAATTTTCGCGTCGCTGCTGTGCAGGTTCCATCCCGTACCGAGGTGCCGGTCGTAAAGGCGATACATCGACGGCGCCAGCCATGTGGGAACATGCACGCCGTTGGTGATGTGTCCGATAGGAACCGCTTCTTCATGCTTACCAGGGAAAAGTCCAGTCCACATCGCGCGTGATACTTCGCCATGCAGCGAAGAAACCGCATTGGCGCGCCGCGAAAGTTTCAGTCCGAGTACCGTCATGCAGAAACGTTCATCGCTATCGGGATGCTCCCGGCCCAGAGCCATGAAGCCTTCCTTCGAAAGTCCAAGCGCCTCGCGGAGCGGCCCCAGATGTTCTTCGACCAGATCGGCATCGAAACGATCGTGGCCGGCCGGCACCGGTGTGTGCGTCGTGAACACCACCTCCCGAGCCACACGCGGGACCGCCTTATCGAAACTGATGCCCTCTTCCTCCATGCGCTGCCGAATCGCTTCGAGCACCGCGAATCCACTGTGGCCTTCATTCAGGTGAAGAACTCCGGGCGAAATGCCGAGCGCCTTGAGCGCGCGCAGGCCGCCGACACCCAGAAGCAATTCCTGATGCACTCGCACCCGGCCGTCGCCTCCGTACAACCGCGACGTCATCTCGCGATCTTCGGGAGTGTTTCCTTCCACGTCGGAATCGAGCAGAAACAAGTCAATGCGCCCAACCTTTACCCGCCAGACCTTCGCATAGATCGGACCGTGCCGCGTATCAACCTGCACCTCTACTGGCCGCCCATTTTTTCCGATCGCCGTTTCCATCGGAAGTTGATTGACGTCAGTCTCTAAATATTCTTCATGTTGCCAGCCGTCGCGATCCAGCCGCTGTCGAAAATAACCCTGGCCGTAGAAAAGTCCCACTCCGACTAGCGGGATACCCAGATCGGATGCGCTCTTGATATGATCACCCGCCAAAACTCCCAAGCCTCCCGAATAAATAGGCAGTGACTCGTGGACGCCGAACTCCGCGGAAAAATAGGCGACTGGACGCGGCCGCAGCACGCCGGCATGACGCGCTCCCCACGTTCTTTCCGTCTCCTGATACTCCCGCAGACGACGATAGGCGTAGTTGATTCGTCCATGCAGATTCAGTTCGGTAGCGCGGCTTTGAAGTTTTTCCAGCGGATACTCATTCAGCAGCGACACCGGGCTATGATTCAGCTGGCTCCATCGCAGCGGATCAAGATCGCGAAAAATTCCCGCGGAATTGTGATCCCAACTCCACCAAAGATTGCGCGCCAGCGCCCACAACCGCTCCTGCACGGGAGCGATAAAACGGTCCAAGGTACGCGCTTCGCTGACTACCGGCGCAACCCGATTTGCAGCCTCGGTCAGTTGCCGAATCTCGTTTTCAGGAAAGATTCGCGGCTCGACTGTCTGAATCACCAAAACGCCCTGCAAAACTCCGCGATCGATCAACGGTACACCTAGAAATGACTGGTAAGGATCTTCGCCCAGTTCGCTGAAATACTTAAAACGCGGATGATTTCTTGCGTACTCTACCGCCACGGGACGCACTTGTTCCGCGACCAATCCTGTCAATCCTTCGCTCACCGCCATGCGCAGCTTTCCTATGGATTCTTGCCGCAGCCCAAGCGTCGCCGCCAGAACCAGATTCGCGCGGTCCGGCTCAAGCAAGTAGGCGGAACAAACGTCGGCACCAAAGCGCCGTGCAATCAATGCAACCACATTCATCAAGGTTTCGGCGGGCTTGCCAGATTCCGCCGCCAGGCTCGCAATCTCTTCCCACGTCAGTACGTAACTGGCGTCCAGAGAACAGGCGGCGTGGTCTTGATCCTGAACAGCCTCATTAATCGGGTCCAAATTATGTCTCCAGTTACTTTGAGTCCAAAGCTTTTCGGTGCACTTTCCCCAAGCCCGCAAAAGGCAAGTTTCAGTAGTTCCATTCTATCGGCTCGTTGTCGAATGGCTCACAATGTTCCCAACGGAACGATTACCACGGTGTCTCACACGTCAGTAATTGGCGTCGCGCCGCCGATACAAACCCAACCTAAAAACTTTAATCTGCACTTTGAGCCGAGTCCAATTCGAATTGTTGATCCGGACTATTCATTAAGATGCGGCCACTTTCTCCGCGCCGTATACTGAAAAATACTGTTCGGCTTCGACCGGCGTTGAGGAAGGGAAGAAACGAAATGCAATATCGACAACTCGGCCGCACCGGATGGAAAGTTTCAGACGTCAGTTTTGGCGCGTGGGCCATTGGCGGGGCCTGGGGTAGTGTTTCGGATAGCGACTCTCTCGCCGCTCTCCACCAAGCCATCGACTGCGGCGTCAACTTTATCGATACCGCTGACGTCTACGGTGACGGACGTAGCGAGCGCCTGATCGCTCAACTCAAAAAGAGCCGGAAAGAGCAAATCGTCGTCGCCACCAAGGCCGGACGCCGCTTGCCAAAGCAAACGGTAGAAGGATACAGTCGCCAAAATCTGACGGCGTGGGTCGAAGACAGTCTGCGCAATCTGGCCACCGACAGTCTCGACCTGTTGCAACTGCATTGTCCGCCCACCGCGTTGTATGATGCGCCCGACGTTTTCGGCATGCTCGATGACCTGATTGGCGAAGGAAAGATCCGCCACTACGGCGTGAGCGTCGAGAAACTCGAAGAAGCTCGTAAGGCCGCCAAGTATCCAAACTTGCAGACCGTGCAAATCATCTTCAATTGTTTTCGCCAGCGTCCGGCGGAGGAATTTTTTGCGCTCGCGAAACAGAAACAAATCGGTATCCTCGCCCGTGTTCCTCTGGCGAGCGGCTTGCTCACCGGAAAATTCAAACCCGACTCCACCTTCGCGAAAGACGACCACCGCAACTTCAATCGCCACGGTGAAGCGTTCGATATGGGAGAAACTTTTTCTGGCGTGGACTACAACATTGGACTCGAAGCCGTAGAAGAAATGCGTTCACTGGTTCCAACTGGCGTTTCAATGAGCGAGTTCGCTCTGCGCTGGATTCTCATGTTCGATGCCGTAACCTGCGCCATCCCAGGAGGCAAGCGCCCTGAACAGGTCGCCGACAATTGTCGCGCCTCCGACCTGCCGCCACTCTCTGATCATGCGATGAAAGAAGTGCGGAGAATTTATGATGAGAAGATTCGTCCGCTGGTTCAGGAGCGCTGGTAGCGTTACAGTGTCCCGGTTTGAGCCCGCGTCGTGGTACCCCGACGGCGCACTCAAAAAAGCGAACTGCGCCCCACCCGCCAGGAGGTCGAGTGGAACGCAGCTCACACACGGGAACTTTTGAGCCCGCTTATCCCCGCGATTCTGCAGCATGCAACACGCGAAACGTGCTGCCGCCTTGCGACCAGACCAGTATCAGCGCGTCCTGCCCGTTGGGCACACCCGACAACGCCTGCGCTACGTCCGACGCCGACTGCACGGCATGCCGGTTGACTTCCATGATGATGTCACCTTGTTGCAATCCGGCGTTATCGGCCGGACTGCCAGGCTGCACGCTTTCAATCACCGCCCCATGAATTGTGTTGGCCGCCTGCAGCTGGTTACGAACATCGGGAGTCAGTTCGCCGAGACCAAGCCCCCAGCGCGCTTTTCCATGTTCGCCACCAACCGTCTCCGTACTTTTCGCACCGCCCAGTTCTTCCAGTTTCACCGCGATCGTGGTCGGCTTGCTGTCACGATCCACCGTCAGTTGGATGGTCTCGCCCGGCCGCTTCTGTGCCACCAGCATTTGCAATTGACCTGCGTCAGTCACGCGCTTGCCGTCGAGTTCAGTGATCACGTCGCCCGTCTTCAGGCCCGCTTTCGCACCCGGAGCATCCGGCTGAACGTCGCTGACTACCGCTCCCTCAGCCTTGCTCATATTGAAAAATTTCGCGTTGTCGGGAGTTACGTCGGCGATCTGAATGCCGATGAATGCGTGCGTGATTTTGCCATCGCGAATCAGTGCATCGACCGTCGGCTCGACGATCTGTGCCGGAATCGCAAATCCCATTCCCGAGAATGATCCCGAAGATGAGATCAGAAAAGTATTGATTCCAATCAATTCACCGCGGGCGTCTACCAACGCGCCACCGGAGTTGCCGGGGTTAATCGCCGCATCCGTCTGAATAAATTCACCTGGCTTCCGTCGATCGCTCGGGTCAGGATTCGGGCGATTCAACGCGCTAACGATCCCACGCGTGACGGTGAAGCGATATCCATAGGGATTCCCAAATGCCAGCACCGTTTGTCCCGGACGCAGGCTCGAGGAATTACCCCAAGGCACGCTCGGCAAGTTTGTGCGATCGACCTTGATGACCGCGAGATCCGTCAGGGGATCGGCGCCAATCAACTTCGCCGGCATCACCTCTTTATTGCTCATGGTGACGCGAATGTCGACTGCTCCCTCGATCACGTGATTGTTAGTGACGATGTAGCCGTCAGGAGAAATAATCACTCCACTGCCCAGGCCGTGTTCCATTCGGTTTTCGGGCTGCGCAGGCATGTTGAACTGATGTCCGAACTGCCTGCCAAACTGCTGTCCGAAGGGACCATTCGGCCCGAAAAATTGCTGCATATCGGGGCCGCCCTCAGCGTCGCTTGTGTGCACGTTCGTCTTCGAAGCCACCGTCACATTCACCACCGCCGGCGTTACACGCGCCGCCAGCGTTTCCATGGCGCGATCAAGCGTCAGCAAAGCTCCTACACTGTTGTCGTCCAGCGGAGAGACCGCTGGAGCCGGAGTTGCCGCTCGCGCCGGCTTGGTGAATTGCAGCGTGGCCACAGACCCAACCGCCGCGATTGCCAGCACCGCCGCCAATACGCGACGAGTTACTACTGCTTTACAACGTTGTATCCACATCTTCTGTTTCTCCTTAAGTTTTGAAAGTTCTTTTGAAATCCAAATTCGCCTACAACTAAATATCTAGTTGCCACTTGCAAAAAAAATTTGTCGCGTTAAATCGAATTCGCTACCGGAATTCTGATCATTCTCTCGCGTTCGCCACTCAACAAAGTCACGCGCCACACCTCTACATTCCACCTCGTCATTCCGGAACTTCCATACTGCGTGCTCTCGATAAACACCACAGTTCGACTTTGCGGTGCGTTCTGCTCCTCCTGCAGCTGATGATCGAAGAGGCCAAAATTTACTGGATCAAATTCCGCCACCAAGCTTTCCAGCGCTTGAGCCGCAACCACTCTTTCGCGAAGCTCAACGGCGTTCCATCGTGCAGCCACCGTGGGCGCCGGAACACCGTGCTTTGTATTCGCGATCGACAGGTGAACTGGTTTCACCTTGGCTGGGGCCGAGTCCGCGCTGCTTCCTAAAGAAAACGACGCAGGGATCACGCCTGGCGGTGTTTGAGCAGGCTCAAACGAAGCCGCCCGGGGAGCGAAGGAATGCACTGAACCGGCATCCCTCGCGGCCAAAAGCTCGTCTTCGGAATGATGCGCCGCAACACCAGGCTGTCCGCCATTAAAAGCAACGAACTGCGATGCCTGGGGAAGCGCGGTTAAGCACACCAGCGAAAAAACACCGACCATCGCCACCGCTGGCTTCGAGATTCGCGTTGCCCCGGGACGATTCTTATCCAAAATTCTAGCCAGCCGCTGCGAAGCCTCTCGCGCTCGATGCACCGCCGCCTGCACCAGAGCAATCCCGCGCCCCGCTCCAGACAAGGTGCGTTGCGTCAGGCTTTTCTCTAAGAGTGAAACGAGGCAACTTGCGTAGTCGTGTGGATTCTCAGTTTGAGCCAGAACCTCATCATCACATGCCATTTCCCGTTCCACCGAGAGCTGCTTCTCGATCCACCAGACTGCGGGATGAAAGAAAAATAGAGCGCGCACGATTTTTTGAATCAGATTCGTCCACTCATCCCAGCGCCGCAAATGCGCGAGTTCATGCAACAGGATGACGTTGAGATCCTCCGCCGGAACCTCCTGCAGCACCCAGCCCGGCAAAACAATCGTCCGTTTGAAAAATCCTATCGCCGACGGCACGCGCACTGATTTCGACGTAGCGATTGTTACTGCAGCCCCACCAAAAAAAGAGGGGGAAAATGACTCCGACTTCGTAATCCCCTCAATCGTCTTGCGCACTTCGGGATCGAGTTCCGCGGCAACGATTGGAGTACAACTCCGCCGCAATTGACCCAACCGCCATAGTCCGGCGGCAAGCCGCAGCATTCCCGCGCCCGCTCCCAGAGCCCAAGCGACGAATACGAAGACCGCCCACTCATGCGGGAAAACCAAGGCAGGCTGCGGGTTTCCCCATTCCAGGAGAGAAGAAACCCGCGCAGCCACCAGCGCACGACCTGCAGCAAAACTACTCAGCAAGGGGAGCGATGCAACCGCCAATAATGCGAGAAACCAAACCGCAAATCGGGTTCCCGAATTCTGCCGACGAAACACACGCAACAAGACCCACGCAAACAGCGCGATCAAAAGACCTTCGGGCAGCGCATTCAAAATACGCTCACTCGATATCTGTGCGACGCTTTGCAGGCCCCATCCGTTCATTTCGAAACCTTCCGGCCACCATCTCTTTGCGCGACGTTCTCAGCGACGTTCTCAGTGACCTTCTGGCCATTCCGCGGCGACACGCCGTTTTGCGTCAACATCTCCCGCAAACGGCCGATTTCCTCGGCCTCAATCCCTTGATCCTCCAGAAGATTGAGCACCAGTTGCTCATGAGAATTCTTGAAAAAACGGCCCACCAGATGTCGTATCTCCGACCGTGTCGCCTCTTTTTGGCCTACCACTGGCCTGTACACGTGCGCCCTTCCATCCTTTAGATGTTTCAAATAGCCTTTTCTCTCCAAAACTCGGATCGTCGTCAACACCGAGTTGTAGGCCAAAGCAGGCTTTTCGGTAAGCGCGTCCAGCACTTGCTGGACCGTGCCCGTGCCTGTGCGCCACAGCACCTTCATGATGCGCAGTTCAGCCTCCGTCAACGTATCCGATTGTCTCGGCGGCACCGCATGCCCTCCTTTACCACCTCGTTAGACGCTTCACCTTCAGAAAGGTAACTAATTCTTTAGTTGCAAGCCGCTCGACCCGAGTTGCCCGCCCCATTATCTCGACCCGATTTCAGGCGACACAACGGAACTCGTCCACTCTGGGCTACGGGAGGGGGTCCTGCCTAGTGGACCGGCGCCAGCCCAATCTTGGCCAGCAGTTGCTCGAACGCAGGATCGCCGTGCAGGCGCTCGAAACTCTGGTCGCGGCTTAGACCCAGACCATATTGGTCATGCGTTTGGACGCAGATTGTGAGGTATCTGAGCGTCTCCTTTGTGTTTCCGAGCCGGGCAGCCGTCTGCGCCGCAAAATAGGGTGACAACTTTCCGTCCTCATACAGCTTGATGTCCTCCCCGAGTTGCGCTTGCAGCAGCCCACGTTCGCCGTTGCGGGCGAGACCTCTCGTGTCCGCCTCAGCCACCTCCGACTGAGCGGCGTCGTGGGTCAGCAACGCTTCTTTTCTCAACTCAGCGGTGTAGTTGGAATAATCCCTCGTATCGAAATAAGCAGCCTTCAGATAGCGGTGCGGCGAAAGGAAATCGGGTTCGGCAATTTCCAACTGCTTCAGCAACTGCAGCGCCTCTTCATGGCGGCCTGCGGCCCATAGCAGTTGCCCCTTATCGGCAAGAATGGAGGACGAGTCAGGGGCCAGTTTGCGCGCGATGTCAATCTCCCGCAGCGCTTCGTCCTCGCGGCCAACCCCATGCAGATAGGTTGCATACCAATGTTGCGCTTTCACATTATTCGGATCGAGTTCGATCGCTCGACGGAACTCCTTCTCCGCGTCTGGAGCATCCCAAATCCCCCAAAAAGTTACGAACGCCAGCGAAGCGTGTGCCTCGGAGGATTGCGGGTCCAACTCAACGGCCTTCTTCGCAGCCGCGAACGCCTTGAAATATGCCTCGTTCGGCGGCATGGCGGAAAACTCCCGCAGCAGGTTATAGCAGTCCGCGAGGCCCACATAAGCGTCCGAATAATTGGGATCGTGGCCAATCGCCTGGGTGAACTCGTCCACTGCCTGATTCAGACTTTCCGGAGTCCGCTTGTTCCAATAGAAGCGCCCTTTCAGGTAAGCTTCCTCCGCCTCATGATTGGCTGGTTGATGCATGCTGCGAGCGGGAACCGGAATTGATTTCGCGCTCGCTTTGACATCCCGATGACCCGGACGGAAAATCCACAGCGCAAAAAGTATTGCTAGCGCTGGCAATACGAGGACCGCCTTCCACCACGGGTAATCTCCCGCCGGAAGCGGCAATGCCACCGCCATTTCCGACTTTTGCGGCAGCTCCTTCTCGATCAATTGCTCAGCTACCGGCGCGGGTGCAGGCAAATGGATGGGACCGATCCAACGGTAACCGCGGCGCTCAATCGTCTCAATAAAGATGGGATTGGCAGCCGAGTCGCCCAAAGCGTCGCGCAGTCGCATGACGGCGCTGCTAATCCCTTGCTCAAAATCCACAAAAACGTCGGCTGGCCACAGCGCTTGGCGAAACTCCTCACGGGCAATCACTTCTCCCGGACGGCTTAGCAGAAGCGCGAGCGCGCGAAAGGGCAGGTCTTGCAAACGGACCTTGGCACCATTCCGGCGGAGTTCGCCGGCCCGTATGTCCGCTTCGAACACACCAAACCGCACCAGTGCCGGAGACGCCTGCGTTGGACCCATAAAGAAATATCTATGTTGGGGAGGGAGTTTCTAGTTTAACACCCGAACTGAAAAAGATGGAATGGCGTGTTTCAGCATCAATCGGGCCCGCTTCATCCCGGGCAATAAGTTTAATTAAGTATCTGCACACAAAGGCCTTATTTCGCCAGACAGATCTTAGCCTCGCACTATCCCCAGACCATTGACCGTCAGCCGTACTTTGGGCGAAAGTCCCAAGAGTCTAAAGGCACATCCCCCGCGAGATCGAGACCTTCGACGCTATTCATTCTCAGGAGACGACCCAGATGAAGTCAAATTTCCAGCGCTCGCACACGATTGCCATGATGTTCACGCTACTCGGCGCAGTAGCTTTGCTGGCCGGAGTAGTCCAGCTGGCGCAGGCTCAGACCTATCCCATCGCGTTTCCAGCTCCCACCACATTTATTGCTAACTACTGCAACCCTTACCCCTGCTATGACTCAACCATCGCCGCCGCCACCGGGGATTTCAACGGTGACAGCAAACTGGATGTCGTCACCCTTGGTAGCAGCGGCTATCTCGACGTGATGTTGGGCAACGGGGACGGCACGTTCCAGACTCCGATCGCGACCGATCTCGGCAATTGCAATTCCAACTGCTTCTACCAAGCCATCGCCGTCGGAGACTTCAAGGGTGACGGCGTACTCGACGTTGCCACTTGGGGCACGACTATCAACCCCGGCACACCTCAGATTCAGATTTACCTGGGCAACGGTACGGGCAGCCTGACGTTGAGCGAAACTTATCAGGCTCCTAACGGCGGCAATACCAATCCCGGCCCGAACAGCATCGTCGCCGTAGATGTCAACGGCGACGGCAAAATCGATCTGGTCGCGATGACCCCCTACAACGGCGTGTTCGTTTTCCTGGGCAATGGAGACGGCACGTTTCAGGCGCCAATTGTCAACACCACAGTCTGCACGGATAGCATCGGGGTTTGCAATTCAATCGCTGTCGCCGATCTGAATGACGATGGCAAGCCCGATGTCGCGGTCCAATCTGGGGGGACAGCTGGTGGCGGGATCAGCATTCTCCTGGGTAACGGCAATGGCACATTTGGAACAGGCACATACTACCCAGTAGCGATCTCCGGTACTTTTGCTAACGGCGGAATCGCCATCGGTGACGTGAACGGCGACAAGAAACCGGACGTGATCGTTGGGAGCAGTAATGTCACTGCGATCGTCTATCTGAATCAGGGAGGCGGCACTTTCGCGGTACACGGAACCGTCGGCACCGTTCCTCTTATTCCCACCAACAACATTGTGTTGGCCGACATCAACAATGACAAGAAACTGGACATCATCATCCCCGACGGTCTTGGGGACGTCTTTACGTTCTACGGCAAGGGCAATGGCACGTTTACCGCTGGCCCGGGGTATCCCCTGCAAGCTTGCAACGATTGCAGCAATTTCCTCGTCCAAGTCGGCGATTTCAACGGTGATGGCACTCTCGACCTGTTCGAGTCCAACGGCATCAACACGAGCATCGTTGCCCTGGGCCGCGGCGACGGAACGTTTCAGATGAATCAAGTAAACGCCTACAACGTCGGACTCACCGCAGGTAACGTAGCGACTGCCGATTTTAACGGCGACGGATTTCCTGATGCCGCGCAGTCGCTGAGCGGTGGTGCCAACGGAAAAATCGGCATCAACCTCGGCAGTTCTCACGGCGTGTTGGGAACGACGACGCTGGCCACCGTCAGTACTTGCGGAAATAACATCGTCGAGTGGGTGGCCGCAGGCGATGTCAACGGGGACGGCAAAGCCGACATCGTTGCCACGATGCAGGACGCTACCTTTGCCGGTTGCCAGAACAATACGGTTGCCGTGTTGACCGGGTTGGGAACTGGGAAGTTCAAAAAAGCTGTCTACTATCCCACCGGCTCGACAGCCCAGGAACTGATCGTCTATCTGGTCGACGTTAACGGCGACGGCAAGCTCGACATTGTCACCGGAAATGCCGACGGCAGTATCAGCGTGCTGCTCAACAAAGGTAACGGCACCTTCAATCCGGGAACGCTGATTACGAGCATGTCTTCGATCAGCACGTTGCCCAACTACTTAACCTTTGCCGACTTCAACGGCGACGGCAAGATGGATATCGCGGTGTCGACAAATAGCAGTGTGACGGCTGTCTACGTGCTGCCGGGGAACGGGACCGGCACCTTTGGTACTCCCATCCAAACCTCGCTCCCGTACTATCCGATCACGCTCTCCGCTGCCGACTTCAACAAAGACGGTAATGCGGACTTGCTCGTCACCACCACCGCCAACGGCTGCACCAACGGCGACCGCGGCTATGCCTTCCTTAAGGGAAATGGCAACGGCTCATTTACCCCGGGACCCCTGAACTGCCTGCCTTATCAGAACCCGGAAATTCCAGTTGTCGCCGACCTCAATGGAGATGGGAAGCTGGATGTGGTCATTCCCACCACTGGAAGCAGTCCGACCGGCCCGGCAATACTCCAGGGCAATGGCGATGGTACATTCACTCCCTCTGAGAGTTCTTACACTGGCAGAGCTAACCTCAGCGCCGTCGTTGCCGACTTCAACGGCGACGGCATGCTGGACATCGCCACCGTCAACTCCTCAACCTTCAATCCTGAGTTTCTCACCGTCATGTTCAATAGCACGCAGCCGGTCAGCATTTCCCCGCTCAACATCAATTATGGATCGGTCACGGTGGGCTCGAAGAAGCCCGAAACTGTGATCCTCACCAACGATCAAAGCACCTCCCTCGCGATCAGCAGCATCACCGTCGGGGGCACCGATCCCGGTGACTTCAGTGAGAAGTCGACTTGTGGAGCTAGTCGTAAAGCCGGATGGGATTGCACCATCACAGTGACGTTCGACCCCACAGCCACTGGCGCGCGGACCGCAACCTTGAATATCAAAGATGCGGTTGGCACTCAAACTGTGCAATTGAGTGGAACTGGCAAGTAGGGATCACGAATCGCTCGAACAATTTTTGGTAGTCAACGTTTTGACAACAAAACGAACCAAAAACAGAAGACAGAGTTTTCGCGGGCAGTCGCCAAGTCCTGACAAACGACTATCCGTTGATGCGCGGCAGCGATTGGGGATAATCGCTGCCGCCTTTTTCTGCACAACTCCCGGTTAGTGCCGCTCACTTCCCCGCACTACAGGCGTCCCC
>Ga0302197_10003733_pt1 | contig 13686 bp, 8 predicted proteins | sample II_Bog_N2_1_FD_193526 | JGI IMG/M metagenome (GOLD analysis project Ga0302197, IMG submission 193526) | Peat permafrost microbial communities from Stordalen Mire near Abisko, Sweden - II_Bog_N2_1 | ecosystem: Environmental > Terrestrial > Soil > Wetlands > Peat | place: Sweden: Abisko, Stordalen...
GTCCATCTTCGAGAAAACCGAGATTTCATGCGCCCTTCAGCCCTCTCTAAACAGAACGGCTCAGTACGAATTCGCTAACCAACTGAATCTATTCGACATCTAACCGGACACCAGTGTTGAAATATATTGACTTAAGGCACTATCCAACACACTACCCACAAAACTACCCGCACACGAGTCGCCTCGACAAAAACAGCAATAGAATTACTTTTCTGGAGCGCTGTACTGCCGTAGTGAAGCCTGAGTGTCAATCTCAAATTGGGGGGATTCGGCAGGGAGTTTTAGGACGTTGCGCCCAGTGGAGACGCGCTGACCATGCCCAAAGAAATGATCCAGGACATTCGAGACGGCAAGGTTTCTATTCAAGCGAGCGGTAAGATCGCCTAAGAGGATATTTTTGGTGACTTCCACACAACACCGTTCCGTTTTGTGTGGAAGTCTCTCGGTGATGACGCTGGGGGAAAATGGCTGGCTAGATCTTTTTGGCTGGACTGTAACCCACCATCCGACGAGCAGGATGATCCCGAAGATGTAAATTAGGACACTACCAAATGCTTTGCACCATGGGTAAGCCAGATGCGGAGATTGATGAAAGGTCCAACTTCTCCGACGCTCAATTTGCCTCTGGTTGGTATTTTGGCGAGCCACCCCTAGCCTGCTCGATTTCTTGTAACGGTTGTATTCGTGATTTTGCGCGGCATTAATTGGACCAGTTTTTCTTTACCCAGCTTCGTGTCAGTCGACGGCGGGTATCCGGGTGTAGAATCGGTCGCAACCGGAAACCGAAGTGAGAATTGCGTTTAAGAACTCCTTCAGATGAATCTGAGGTACGGCAGCGACGGATTTCCTGTTCCATCCCACTCAAGGAGACTGCTATGCGCATCGGTGTGATGTTTCTCGCCGGTTTGTCTTTCTGTTCCACTTGCCTGCCAGGTTTGATCCGGGCTCAAACACCTGCCAACGTTCCCCATCTCGCAAAACAGGGCAATGCCACCCAATTGGTGGTGGACGGAAAGCCATTCCTGATCCTCTCCGGGGAATTGAGCAACAATGCCGCCACCGCTCTCGAGCCCATGGAGCCGATTTGGCCCAAGGTCCTGAGCAGCAACCTGAATACAGTTCTGGTTGGCGTCTCGTGGGCACAGTTCGAGCCGGAAGAGGGCAAGTTCAATTACGCCCTGGTTGATGGAGTAATCGCCAAAGCCCGTGAAAATCACCTGCACATCGTCTTCCTTTGGTTCGGTTGCTGGAAGAACGGCACTTCAAGTTATCCGCCTTATTGGGTAAAGAAGGACTATGAACGCTTTCCCCGCATTCAGATCGGGGAGGGGAAAACCGTCTCGATTTCGGGACCCGTCGAACTGCTGAGCACTCTGAGTGAAGCGACGCGCGATGCCGACGCACGGGCCTTCGCGGCCCTGATGGGACATATCAAAGAAATGGACGGGGCACAACACACCGTACTCATGATGCAGGTTGAAAACGAAGTGGGTGTTCTGCGCGATACCCGCGACCGCTCTCCCGCTGCCAACCGCGCCTTCGCTGGACCGGTCCCTCAAGAGTTGATGAACTACCTCCAAACCCACAGGGACACGCTGATTCCTGAGCTTCGCGATGTGTGGGCTGCCAACGGCTACAAGAAGTCAGGCACTTGGGAAGAGGTTTTTGGCCCCGGCAAACCTGCATCGCTCGAGATTCCTATCCAGACCACGGCCGCGTTTCTCGGGCCGCTTGAACATGAAAACAGCTGGCAGAATCTTCATTGGGCGTCCGATGAGATATTCATGGCATGGAATTACGCCCACTTTTTGGAGAAGGTCGTCCAGTCCGGCAAGGCTGCCTACAACATTCCCATGTACGTGAACGCCTGGCTGCAACAACCCAATCATGCATGGCCGGGAACCTATCCGAGCGGCGGCCCATTGCCCCAGGTTCATGACATCTGGCGTGCCGGCGCACCGGATATCGATATCCTTGCTCCCGACCTTTACCTCGAGTACTTCGACAGCGTTTGCGAGCGCTTTACTCGCAACGGCAACCCGCTTTTCATTCCCGAAACCAGCACCAACTCCGCGAATGCGATTGTCGCTTTCGGAAAGTACAACGCCATCGGCTTCTCTCCCTTCGGCATCGATGGAAACAGGCCCATTCCGCCGGAGCTTGCCGCCACGTACAGTCTTCTCAACGATATCTCGCCCATGATTCTGGCGCACCAGGGAACAGACACGATCACGGCGGTGCGGCTCAACCAGGGCGATTCACCGAAACACGTAAAGCTGGGCAACTACACCCTGACCCTGACCTACACGGGCCGCAGCGCCCACATTGCTCCGCAGCCAAAGGGCGAGACCGTTCCCTCCCAGGTTCCGAGTACATTACAAGCCGCCCCAGAGCCGCCGCTCGAAGCTGCTGCAATTCTCATATCTACAGGTCCTGACGAGTATTATTTCGCCGGTGGCGGCATGCGCATCGATTTCACGCCAAATACGCCTGGGCCGCAAAATATCGGGCTGGGCGACGTCCAGCAGGGCAAATTCGTCGACGGAAAGTGGGTGGTTACGCGTCAAATCGCAGGCGATGATGACGCGCAAGGGGAGATTCTGATCTTGCGCCCTAATACAATCCTTCGCGTTACTCTGTACCGCTTTCCATGAAGCCCTAAGTTCTTGTGCTCTGTGGAACTGTTCCGGTGCAAGTACGCGCCTCGGGCAATGGACGCGACATTGAATCTCGAGGTGCGCACTTCCCGCAAAGTACGGTCAGCAATAGATGAATTAATTTGTGCGCTGATATTGGCAAACTGGCGTTTCCTGCTCCAGTGTTTGGACGATTCATTGAACAGGGACATGGCCGGCACACAACTTCGTGTCTTTGTGGTCACTGCATCAGCTACTAGAGCTTCAGCTCGCAACCGACTTCTTTGTTCGCCGAGAGGTACTAGCACTGGTATAGTTCCACGACCTAAAACACGAGTAGGCGTCCTTGCTTCCCACTCTACAGTTACACGCTTTCCTGACAGATCATCATTGAGGACCGTCAGAGTGCGCATCACTAACTGGCCTGCGTGGAGTTCCGGCTTTACAACTGGCCAGTCTCCGTTCTTGTTGCTTGCAGCGTTGAGGAGATCGAACTCAAGGTCCGCGACAGCGACCGGGGCATAGCACTGCTGAATCAATTTGATGTTCGGATTGGACCACGGATCGGAGATCGCCGGCAGAATAGACCAATCCTCCGAGTCGCCGCGCTTCTTGACCTTTCGCTCCAGTATTTCCGTTGCTGCACTCTCGCCGGGCACGTAGTTTGGCCATGCATTCTTGAGTACGTAGTTCCTTAGATCAGCATTCCCTTTCGCCCGTCTCACCCGAATGGTCGTCGCCATCCAGGCAAATCCTTGCAGCGTGTTATCTCTGTCCCAGATCGCCTCGGTTTCGCCGCAAGGCCGATCAAGACGCGCCGCGCCACCTGTTAACGGCAGCCCTCCAAGATCATTCACATAGTGCTGCATGTTAACGATCCCGTGTCCGAGGTCCTCATTCACACCGTCTGCGATGATCGGCCTGGTCCCATCCACTTGCTCTATCGCGGCGATCGCTTCTTGCATTGGCTCCGCCCATTCGTTCGCGGCGCTCCACAGCACAATCGCGGGGTGATTGCGATCTCGAAGAGCCATTTCACGGTCCATTGCCAACATGCTTTCGTGTCCGGCCTTCCAGTCTTCCTGCCCTCCTTCGGAGCCGCGCAACGGGCTTTCCCCTACCAGCATCAACCCCTCTTCGTCCGCAACATTGAGCATGCAGGGCGTTGCAGGAATCTGGTGGATTCTCATCACATTGAAGTTCAGTCGAAGAAGATTATCTACCGCCTCGGGCCATCCTCCATAGGTTTCGATCGGCCGTCCGAAGCCGTTCTTGATTCCGTATGCGTCGGTTCCAAAATTCGCCTCCTGTTGATTGTTGCCACGGAGGTTAACGTGAACGCCATTCAACTCGTAGTGATTGCCAACCGCCCTGAACTCCCTGAACCCAAAGCGCGTTGTCTTGCTTTCTATGGCATGGCCGGATGCGTAAAGCTGGAGTGACAGGGTGTGCAGTTGGGCTTTGTAACCAGGGCGATAAGGCACGTTTGGCCACCAATAGCTTTTCAGTCCGAGGGGCCAAACGATGGGAGGCATGGACACGCTCACTGTTCCATGCGCTGGTATTGTCGCCGTAGCCGGTTGCACCTTCGGATATTGGTTGAAGCTCTTGTTCCAGGATTGAAGCCCGCCGGAAATGTTCACTTCTTGCGGACGGTCGTCAGCATTCGACACGGAGACAGTGATGGTCAACAGGTCAGGATTGCGGGTGGTTACGATGTGAACATCTTCGACATGGATGCGCGGCAACACTTGCAGTTCGACCCCCCGCAGTATCCCGTCCGCAACATCCGCGGACCACGACGCTCCCTCAGCGACAGCAAAGCGTCCATTTGCCAGACGATATTTCTCTCTGCCCTTCACCTCGACTTCCACCAGCAGTTCACTTCCCGCCGTGGCTACAGCGGTTATGTCTGCCGTGAATGGCATCCAGCCGTTCAGATGTTCAGCGACCTTCTGCAAGTGGGACTCATCCGGGCCAGCCAACACAACGGCCCCGAAGTTCACAGCGGCAAACGCCAGGCGAACAACATGCCCGGTGGCAAATGCCGGAACTCTGACGTGCGTGCGATACGTACCAGCATCGCATTTGAAACCTTGAGTTTTCCAGCCACCCTCTGGCACTTTTACGGACTGCCAGGCTCCGTTTTCGGGACGAAGTTCCCAGTTATATCCTGCCGAACTCGACAGATCAATCGAATCTGATTGATCAGGGGTCCGAAAGCCTTGGGCAATTTTTGCCGTTTCGGAAGTGAATGTCGGCGGCGTTGCCTCTGCGTTGGATTGCGCGGCAACTGGATTCACGGCGATTGCGAATACAACCAGAGCGGTGATCATCCCAACGCCCTGTAGCCAAATCATAACTGGCCTCATGATTTCAAAAAGCGTTCGTTGAGCGTGCGATGCCATTGCACGTCCTTCCAGTTTGCAAACTGCGGTTGAGCATAATTATGCGGAGTCCAGCCCCAGAACTTGCAAGCGATTGCGTCATCACACGACCACTTCGCCCAATCCAGCAGCCAGGTCCAGTCCAATCTCGGGTCATCGATGTAATACCAAGTCGCCCAAGCCTCCGACGTTGTGAGAGGCGCCCCACGGCGCGCCGCCCAATTTGCGAACTCCGACATCTTGAATCTTTGACGTGCGCGCAACATGGGCGCTATCGAGGCGGCAGTCTTGGTTGAGCGTTCTGAAAACTCCTTGAACCAGCGGTCCTTTTCAAATATTCCATCTTCGACAAACTCGTTGAAGCGTGTGCGCTCAGTCCAGCGAGGATCGGCATCTGCATAGAAATGCACATCGAGGCAGTCGAGTTCCATCGGCACATCGAGCCAGCGCAAGTCTCCGTGAATCGACGTTGTAAAACGCAACTCCGGGAATTCACGCCGCAGGAGACCCAATGCCTTGTTGATTTCGTTGGCCAGGAAAGATACCTGTTCGGCTGAGAAAACAGGGTACTCGTCAAAGCCCGCGCCTGTGGCCTTTTTCAATTGTGCCAGCAGACCCGGGAAAAAATACGGCGTTTCGTTTGCGATGTCGACATAGACAATTCGGTCGAATCCAAATCGCTTTTTCCAGTCAGCCAAAAGCGTCGCCCACATCTCCGCTCCCTCGGCCATGCTCGAAGGTTTCCGAAGAACGTCTGGCACGGGAGGCGATGTCGGCGACCCCGGCATGAACCACCAACCGCTCAATGTGTAATTGAGCGAGCTGCGTTTCTGCAACTTTTCGATAAAGTCAATGACCCACAGAGCGACCGGCCCTTTAACCGCCGTGTTCCAATTCCACGGCATATAGGGCTGGTGCGGGTCGGGCCACTCCAGGATTTGGTCGGGTTTGCTGAAGTCGAGCCACTGGGGCATCGGGTCAATACGCAAGGTATTGTAACCACGCTCTACCGCCTCATTGAGGACGCGATCATAGTCTGCGAAACTGCCGCCTGGCCCGTGGCGCAACGCGTAAGCAACATCCCACATCGCAATGGTCAAGCGTCTCGGTTTCAGGTGGTCCCGCATATCGTATCCGTTGAGTCCATCTGCCGCAACGTGCGGAGACCTGTCGGTTGCTACTTGCATGGGCACCTGGCTTGGCGCCGGGCCGCTTTGCGCAACCCCCTCTGCCATCGCCGGCGTACCCTTGGTTAGCGCCGTCAATGCTCCGGCTGTTCCATATGCAATCAGTTCGCGCCTCGAAACAGACATTCGCTGAACTCCCTTCTTCCTCTGAAGCGTATCCACCTGTTATTTCACAAACAATCATTCTCGTATTTAACAGCTGCTCTTCCTGTTTCCTCTATCCTTCATGACCGGAATAACCAGCGGAGCCGCGCAACCTAAAGAGGCTGCGGCTTAACTCTGGTCCTGCCACTGATCGACGAGATCGTGTAAAGCTTTCCACCCGCAGGAACGTTGCGCAACTCCAGGTCCTCAGTCAACATCCCATTCTGCAATCCAAACGGGTTTCCGCCGTCGTCGATGTCATAGAGCGCCTCGATGCCGATTTGGCAAAGCAGCGCTCCCCATGTGTAATGTGGATGATCGTCGCCTGTACCGTCTGTGCTTCGATAATTCTCATTGCAGGTGCCGCGCGCGGTCCAGTTACGCATGAAGAGGTTCACGCTGCGACGAGCAAACTCCGCTTGCTGTCGCGGCGTACCGTAACGCCGGAGTCCCAGCCACACCAGGTAGTTGACTGGCCCCCAGATATGACCCTTCCAATATTCCTGCGTGGCATATTCAGGATCGTCATAGGGCAGGGTGGGGATCAACCAGGGGCCCCAGAACTTGCTGGGATCGGTGAGCGTCTGCAACACACGCTGTGCTCGGTTGGCATCGGGAGCGCCACAGAACAATGGATAGAAGTTCATCGGCGTGATGCGAGTGAGGAAGACGCCTGGCTTGGAGTTCTCACTCCACAGGCGCGTGCAGTAGAGGCCTAACTCCTCGTTCCAGAGTGACTCGTTGATGCGGCGATTCATATCCAGATGTTCCGCCTGAAGCCGTCGCGCCTCTTCCGGCCGATTGAGCACAACCGCCATTTTCGACAGCATCTCCGCGTCAAGCGACCAGAGGGAATTCAAGTCCACTGCGTCGGCTGTCATTTGTCCGTTTACGAATCCGGCTCCCTCGAAGTGCGGCGTGTCGTCCCACCCGGTGGCCAGCCGAGCGAGTCTGAAATCAGTCTTCGAGCCCCACTCGAGGAGACCATTCCTGTTCCCGTCGCTGTTCTTCGGCCACCAGTCATGCCAGCGCAACAAACGAGGATAGACCTCTTGCAAGAACTGCTTATCGCCCCATCGCTGATATAGCTTCCAGGCACAGAGCGAAGTGACAGGCGGGTTGGAGCAGGCCGTATTGACGAATGACCCGGATCCGGTTGGCCATTCGGTGACCTGCGAGATCATACCGTCCGGGAGTTGGTACCGGAGCACTGTGCGTATCGTCTCCTTGGCTGTTGCTGGGTCTTCGATGGATGCCAGCAGCCCATTGAACGAGCTGTCCCAGGTAAAGTAAGGAAGGAAGTCAGGATCTTTGACGAGCCAGCCGCTCCTCCCGATAACATTGCCGACCCGTTTCGTAAGGCTGCTGTAAAGCCGATTGTTGTTGAGATTGTCAGTGATTGCGCCCGCGAAGTCTCCCCATTCACCGTGTGCCTGGGCGCGGTGCTTGGTGTAGCTGGCGCGTGCAAGGTCGATGGTTGAGTCCACCATATCGATCGAGGGAAAGGCCGAATAGCCGGCGACGAAACGGGCCGGACGGGCCGGTTCGATCTGCAATTCGACGGAAGCATCGTTACCCAAATGAACTGCGCGGAGAGATTCGGGATCGACCCGCAAGCTCCACAGGATGTAGCTCCCATCAAAGGTAATCGCGGAAACATCCAAGCCGCCATCCGCAACGTTGAGGCCATGGAAAAATGGACGCCATGGATTAGCCGGAATCTTGATCAGCAGGCTCACGTTGTGATCTGTGCGAATGCGAAAGACTGCGGCCTCCTGGCCCACGCGTCCCCATTCGACCGTAAGGTTGGCGTCCTCCACTTTGAAACTCCACGTGCTGTATGAACAATCCGGAGCTGTAGAGCCGGGCTTGCCCGTGCTGTCAAACCCGATATCCAGCACGATCCCTGCTTGATCGTCGCGGATGAAGGCAACCGCTCCCGGCAGAAGCGCATGGACATTGCCGATAAGTGTTCGCCCGGGCTTCGCGCAAGCTGGTCCATGGATCTGCTCGTGAGCGCCATCGTCTGCAGCTTCGGACGCTGCAATTGCCGATGGTGCCGGTTCGCCGGAAATCGCCCGCGGCAGCAACGAGGTGGCCGCTCCTGCAAACGCTGAGCCAAGAAATCCGCGACGCGAAACCGGCCGTGGGGCTTTATTTCTTGCCATTGACGTCCCCTTGAAGTTCATAGGAGGTTTGACTAAGAATTGGTCGCGCGAAGTCAGGCCGCCCATCTAACTCGATAAGTAGAACGGGCGAGGTATTACTCCTCAGTGCGGCCTTGTGAGTCATGATGTCATTTCCAGAGCTGCACAAGCGTTGCTTGAGGGGGCAAAGAAACGTTTTCGATGCCGGTTGGGGTGGTTCCAGAGGCTCCCCACAGCGTCGTCGAGTGAAGTGCGGAAGGAGCCGTAAGTTCGCAGCTCACCGGCCGCGCACCTCCGTTTACCAGAATCGTCACATAGACGCCTTCATTCCTGAGCACGCGCAACAGGCAGCCAGGCTGTGGCTTAGCAAAGTGAAACGGCTCTGCGTCAAGAGTGCTTTGCAGCGTGGAATGAAGATAGGCTGCCAAAGGAGCTGAGTCCCCCATCCATGCGCCCAACCCAACCAGAGACGGAATCCAGATCACCTTGCCGCCACCCGGCACATCGCGAACTGTGGCCGTCGTCTCTCCGTTCCAACTCGCAATCGGCTGGGCATTGAGAGTGTGGATCGTGCCAAGCCAAAGAGATGCAGGCAGTGATGCTCCCGCGTGGTCCCAGTCAATCTGCGGAGCAGCAGGTATCAGCACTTCCTTAAGCTCTGCACCCGTAATCCTTGCCAGCGGAAACCCTGCCAGGGGCCATGCTTTCACGTAAGGATCATAGAAACCGGTCAGCCCGGTTACGATCAATGTGTTGCCATTGTGGACAAAGCTCTCCAGTTTATCTAATTGCTCCAGCGAAAGCGCTCGCACATCCGGCAGGATCACCGTGCGATGACCGGCATCAGGCTGATTCCATACAATGTCATCGAAGTGCTTGATCCGCGGTGGCACTCCAGACTCGGCCAATGCCTGATAAAGGCCAAGTGTTTCGAGCACCTGTGCGTCGCGGTCTCTGCCTGGCTCGTCACTGTGTGCAGAGTTATCCTCCAGCGTCATGGTTTCAAGACTCAGCACAAGCGTCACGTCGGGCCGAACGGGTTTGCTCTCATCGAAAAAGCGACGGTTTGTCTCCAGGATTTCAGCAATCTGCGACGCGGTTTGCAGCCGAAGACTTGGCCGCTGCTGGAAGTCGAGCAAAGACCACTCGCCTGCTTCTCCGCCTCCACTGCGTGCATTCAAGAGCCAGAACAAGACGCGGTCCGCGCCCGCGCCCACGCTGGTCCACACCCATTGGGCAACGTCTTCCGCCGTCGGGTCCATCGGCTGGATTCCGCTCGCGATGTTCGTGCCCCCTTGTAGTTCGGTCACCCAATGCCGCTTCGGCTCGATGCTCCCGTCGACCAGATCGTTTACATACGAAACCCCAAGCGCATATTGATCACGCTTTAGCAGACCGAAGTGCCACGCCGGGTGAATCGAACATCCCAGCGTATCCAGAAAGGGTCGCCAGGATGGAAGATCGTCTGAGAGCTGGGCAAGATTACCAACGAGAGCATGGGGATTCAGGTGCAGCGGATGCTGTGCATCGTGCATGCGGACCTGCTGCGCCAGCCATTCCAACTGCTCTGTTTGATAACCGCGCCAGAAGGTCATCCAGTCGATCGTCCCGGTCTTGTTCCAGGAGCTTTGCTTTCCCTCCGGGATCACCTGCTCAAAGGACGAATAGTTCGTGCCCCAAGCGCGATTCAGTGCGTCCACGGCCCGGTAGCGCCTCGCGAGCCATGACCGGAATCCAATGATTGCCAGCGGCTGCGCCGAAGCAGCCTGGCCCGGTTCGTTCATCAGGATCCATGTGTCAAGCGCAGGGCTGTCGCGGTAACGATTCACGACGCGCGCGATGTAGTCGGCAGTAATGCCTCGGTCGGCTTCGGAGCCAACAATGGAGTTTCCCTGCTCACCATCACCACCCAGAAAGGGCGGACGGCCGCTGGGCGTCAGTGTGGCGACAATGCGCACACGATGTTTTTCGGCTGCCCGGAACGCTTCGTCGTACAGAGCGAAATCCCAAACATCTTTCTTCGGTTCCAGATCAGGCCACATCAAAAAGAGCCTTGCCACCGGCATGTGGGCCTCGCTGAGCTGACGAAACCATCCATCGATCTGCGCAGGAGTCTGGCCTGGTTCGATCCAAATCTGAGCACCGATCAGAGGTGTCTCCGCTGTCCCCGTGAGGGTGCTCAACAATAGCGCCAGCGCCACACAAATCAATCGCATCCTACCGAGTATGTGAATCTTGCTACTCATCAAGAGTTCTCTCTATCCTGGTCCTTCTCAGATCCCGGCCCGAGCGCCACGTCTGCTTGATCGGAAGGCAACCTGGAAGGGTTCATCTCGGTAACAGATGCAGTCGTTCACAACAAAAAAGCCAGTCCGGCCGCACACGGCAAAGTCTGCAACAGCAGTTCTCATTCCTTCACCGCGAAAGGCGCCTCTGCCGCAAGTGCCTTTCGCGGTTACCTCGGTACACCTCAGGTTAGGGCGCAAGTGGAACGCCGCTTGTACTGAAGCCCACGGTAAACGCTGGCGAATTCAGCTGAAGCGTGTAATCGCCGCCAGCGGCATTGGTGAACAATGGATCGGTGAGCACTGAGTTTCCATCCAAAGTGGCGCCGCCGAAGACCGGATCAATCGCTTTGGCGACATTCTGAAAGAGAACATTGTAGTCAATGGTTCCTGGAGTGGGGTCTACATAGGACGGACAGGAATATGAGGTCCAGTCCCATAGATCGTTTGAGTAACCTCCGTTTCGGTAAACGATATTGTGGGTAATCGAGAAGTTCGTCGGCATCAGATCGTCGCAACCCGCCGCAAACCCATGTGCACCCATCGTGCCGGGGGTCGCTTCGGGAGCCGGAATCAGCACGGCGGTGTTGTTCACAAACAGGGATGGATAGTTCAAGGCGGTTGTTGACGCGCCACTGGTTGCGCCGTTGGTCAGCGCAATCCCGATGCGATGAATTTGATGAGGTGTTAACGCGACTTGAAAGACATAGTTGGTCGGTGTGCTGGACGCCGTGCCGCTGCCAATCACGACGCCATCGGCCTGCACATCGAATTGAGCGCTCGTCCCCCCGGACGCGGTGCCGGAAAGTTGAACGACGATCGTGCTCGTAGCCACGCTGTTGGGAAAGTACGATGGCAAGAGGTCGATGCGCGTAGTCCCGTTATACGGCATATATCCTGAAGATGCCGTGATGCCGTTCGGGGCCTGATCATAGAGCGCCGGCGGCTGTAAAATCAGCACGTTGTTGTTCGCCGTGTTGGTTTGGCAGCCATTGCAGAGGAGTACTCCCTGGCTGCCACCGGCCTCGATCACGTTCTTTGTAATCGTCACTCCGCTCGCATGGTCGTCCATCATAATGCCCCGAGACAATTCCGCTTGCACGTAGTTTCCCGATCCGTCGCGGTCCAGGCCGCCGACATTCTCGATACGATTCCCGGTAATCGTGGTGTTCTCCATCACATGCCCCGCGATGTTTCCGGCATAGGAATAGACCGCGCCGGTATCGTTGGTTTGCTGGCTGGTATTTTGAATCGAGTTATTGGAGACCACGTTTCCGGTCAGAGAAACGCCATCCGATGGGTACAGATCGATACCCCACCGTCCGGAACCGTTAATGGTGTTGCTGTCGATGGTGTTCGAAGCGCTGTTCTCGAGGTGAATTCCGGTTGACCCCGCGTTGATGCTTCCCAGACCTGTGAGGATGTTTTTTGTAATGCTGTTGTGATTGCTATTGGCCACAAGGAAGATTCCCGATCCACCGAGTTGATTGAAAGTGTTACCGGCAATCGTGTTGTTCGATGAGCCACTCAGCGAAATTCCATTTCCCACGTTGAGAAAGGTGTTTCCGCTGATCGTGCTGTTGCTCAGGCCCACACCCTTGATGGCCGCCAACTGATCGGTGAAGGCGCCTGAATAAGGATTCTTGTCGGAAGTAGTGCCGGAAAGAGTCAGGCCGCTGATCGTAATGCCGGAAACATTTGTGAGCGAGATCAACGTGCTGAGTCGCGCGGCAACCACGGTGCCTGTGGCCGGAGTCCCGGAGTTCACTGGCTGAAGATAGACTTTGGAAGTGGAGGGATCGTAGGCGAACTGCCCTGCAACACTGAGATCCGCCGGATCGTTCAGCACCCGCCAACTCGAGGTATGCCCCGGCTGGTTGCAGTTGGCTCCATCACTGATGGGGTTCGCCAGCGTAATGGTGTTATTGGCTGCATCTACGCTCACAATGGTCGTAAAGTTGTCGCTGTAACGATGATCGCTGATCACCTGTACAGCCGCTCCAGGCTTCACGGAGGCAGTCAGATCGGCAGGCAACACACTGATCGTTGCGCCGGTGGTGCATGCCTGACTCGGGTTCACGATCCTCCAGCCGGATATATATGGCTGGAGGGGATTGTATCCAATGTCGGCCGCAGTCTGACGGACATCCGAAATCGTCAGGTCCAGTCCCACCGGCTGGGCAGCGGTTGCCGTATAGATCCCGTCCCCCTGGCTGGTCCATCCGGTGAGAACTTCCCCGCCGCTCAAAACGGCACTCGTCCCGCTCGCTGCTTGCCAGGTTTCACCGTTATCGGCTGAAGTAAGAGCAAGAGGGGTGGCGAGGTAGTAAGTGCCCGCATCGATGATCGTGGTCTTGGTGGAGGACTGCTGCATCGCCTGCTGCGCACGCGCCGGTGTAGCAAAGGGGTTCGCTTCGGAGCCGTCCCCTGTAGTGTCGTTTCCGCTGGGATCGACGTAGAAAGTGCTCGGCACGGACGACGCCTTTACAGTGAGCATCACGGTATCGCTGGCGGTGTTCCCCGCGGAGTTGGACACGACCACGCCGAACATCGCTCCATTATCACCGGCCACCGTTGCAGGCGTAATGTAACTGGCAGCCGTCGCCCCCGTTATGGCCGCCGAGTTCTTTTTCCACTGGTAGCTCAGCGTTCCTGTGCCTGTTGCTGTCACCGAAAAAGTCGCGGTTTGCCCAAGCGCAACAGTTGCGGCGATGGGTTGAGATGTAATCGTTGGCGGTATACCGCCGCCTACCGGCGGCGCGCCGCTTCCTGACTGCCCGCAGCCAATCAACAGCCCAACAAGCAGACTAAAGCTTCCCTGACATTGAATTGAGAGAACTTTGCCGGACATTCTTGTCAGGCTCGCAACACTCATCGAAAGATTCATCAGATACCGTTCA
>Ga0302197_10003749_pt1 | contig 13640 bp, 11 predicted proteins | sample II_Bog_N2_1_FD_193526 | JGI IMG/M metagenome (GOLD analysis project Ga0302197, IMG submission 193526) | Peat permafrost microbial communities from Stordalen Mire near Abisko, Sweden - II_Bog_N2_1 | ecosystem: Environmental > Terrestrial > Soil > Wetlands > Peat | place: Sweden: Abisko...
CTTCGACCAGAAAATCGTTTGCCTTCACCGCGTGGCGGCAGACGGTTTTTGCCACCGTGTGTTCCCCCAGCCGGGCAAGGTTGACTTCGCGTCCGGCAGCGCGCAATTCGTCCACCAGGTCGAAGACGAACCGCCGTGGGTCGGCGGCGCGGACAAACGGTGGCAGTGAATCGAGCAGGAAAGTACGCTCGCCGAATTCACTCAAGCCCACACCAAGCCGCGTCAAAGCGGTGAGTTGTTCGCGCAAAAACTGGGCGTCGCGGGGCGGCAATTCAATCGTCTCTGGCAATAGCAGCTTTTGCGACGGGGTTGCGCCGTTCTGCTCCAGGCGGGCCAGCATCTGTTCGAATAAAATTCGCTCATGCGCGGCGTGCTGGTCCAGCAACACCAAGCCGCGATCCGATTCCAGCAGTACATACAACTTGCCGACCACCCCAATCAGGCGCAACGGCACATTCAAGAGCGGGGTCACTCCCGCCACGATCGGCGCCGGGGACAGACCCGCCGGACGCTGCGCGGGAGCCGGGCCATTTGGCCCAACTCCAAACGTTGGCGCTTCCACCTTGGCGGGCATCGACGCACTAAATCCCATCCGTAATGGCGACTGCGTGGCGACAGGCAGCGGCGGCGCGGGGGTTAATCCCGGCACCAGGGAGACAGGCTCCGCTTTTTTTAAATTCTCGGCTGCCGCAACGGTTGGCGATGGCGCCCGGCTCAAAAGAATTTCGGGCTGTTGCAACTCCGGTTCGGCGGGACGGGTTGCACCGCCCGCCGGGTGTGGCTTGCTCGTCTCCGAATGATAAGCCAGCAAGGTATCACCCACGGCCTGGGCCACAATTTTACGAATTTCATATTCCCGGTGAAACTTCACTTCCCGCTTGGCGGGATGAATATTCACGTCCACCGCCGCGGGGTTAATCTCGAGAAAGAGACAGCAGACCGGATAACGCCCCTTCATCAAGGAGGTGTGGTAACCTTCAATCAGCGCGTAATTAACGCCGCGATTTTCCACGGGGCGGCGGTTAACGAATATAAACTGACCGTCACGGGTGGCTCGTGACACTCCGGGCGAGCCAATCAAGCCCCAGACCCGCACCTGCGAAGGCGACGCTGCATGCTCCGGCTTTTCGGGCAACGCGGTTTCGAAGATATCGGTTTCATCCGGCACGGGAGGATCGCCATCCAGCGTGGCTGAAAAATTGACGGGCAATAATTTTTCATCACCCATCAGCGCGCGCAGCCGTTCCCGAAGCGCTTCAATGCGACTGGAAGTGGACCGCTCACTTTTGATGGCGGGTAATTGCCAGACGTTGCGCCCGTCCTTGACGAACGAGAAGGCAACCTCGGAATAAGCCAGGGCGGCCAGGGTCAAATAGTGCTGGATATGCGCTGCCTCTGTTTCCTCCGCCCGCAAGAATTTGCGCCGGGCCGGCAGGTTGAAAAACAGCTGGCGCACCTCCACGCTCGTGCCGGGGGCGCTCCCGGCGGCTTTCACCTCGGCAATGGTGCCGCCATTAACGCTGATCTGCGTTCCTTCCGGCGAATGGCTCTCGCGCTCCCGCGTGATCAGCGTAAACCGGCTGACGCTGGCAATACTGGGGACGGCTTCACCACGAAAACCCATGGTGGCAATGGACGCCAGGTCCTCCGCCTTCTGAATTTTGCTCGTGGCGTGTCGTTCCAGCGAAAGCAGGGCGTCGTCGCGACTCATGCCCCAGCCGTCATCGATCACGCGGATCAGGCTGCGTCCGCCGGCACCGATTTCAACGGTGATTTTATGCGCCGCCGCGTCCAGGGAATTTTCTACCAGCTCCTTAACGACGCTGGCCGGGCGTTCAACCACCTCACCGGCGGCAATCTGATTGGCCACTTGTTCGGAGAGCAGGCGGATGCGATTCACAAGGGCGCCATTTTACGGCGGACCGGTTATTTCGCCAACGGCAAAGAAAAACAAAAGGTGGCGCCGCGGCCAGAGGTGGGCTTGACCCAGATATTGCCGCCGTGATCCTCGACAATCTTTTTGCAAATGGCCAGTCCCAAACCCGTCCCGCGGGTTTTGCCATGGGTCGCAAATGGTTGGAACAACGTGTCAGCAATCTCGGGCGCGATCCCCGGACCGGTGTCTTCGATCTCAGTAACCACCTCGTTGTCGCTGATGCCAAAGCGCAGATAAATTTTCCCGCCCGAGCGCATCATATCCGTGGCGTTATTGACGAGATTATAAAAAACCCTGCTCAAACGGCGGCCATCCATTACGACGGTGACGGACGGCGGTGACGCGGGCAACTCCAGTTTGCTTTCCTTCAAGGCCACCTCCTCGCTCAAGTCCGCCACCAATTCCGCGACAAATGCCGCATAATCGGTTCGCTGAGGTGCAGGAGCCTTGTGGGCGTCTTGCGTGAAAATCAGAATATCGCCCACCAGATCACTGATCCGCACCACCTGCTTGCGAATGCGCGATTGTGTCTTGACGCGGGTTTCTCCCACCGTTTCATCCAAGCCCAACAATTCCACCGAAAGATTGATGATGCTGAGCGGACCGCGGAGATCGTGCACAATACCCTGCACCAGTCGGCCAATCATCGCCAAATGTTCGGATTGGACCAATTCCCTGACGTGGACTTGGTTGAATTCCCTCAATCGCTGGCAAATCTGCAGCAAAAGCGCCTGCTTCAACCCCGGGGAATGCTCAAGAAAAGCCAGAATCTCATTTCGCGGAAGGAAGTAAACTTCCGTATCCATTACCGCCTTGACGGTGGCCGATCTGGGACGGTCCTCAATGATTGCCATCTCCCCGAAGATTTCCGCCGGACCGAGCCTGGTAAAAACACGCGTATTACCCTGTCCTGCAGATATTTCAACATATCCATCCTTGACAAAATATACCCCATCGCCGGGGGCGCCGGCTTGCACAATCTCGCGTCCCGCAGCGAATTTCCTTTCTTGTGCTATAAGACGGAGGGCATCAAGCTCGGCGGGGCTTAAATGCCTGAACATCGGAATGGATTCCAGATTCATCAGAAAATACTGACTTTAAGGAAAAAGGAACGTGATTTAAAGCTCGAAATGCGGTTTAAGGCGGTTTAAGGCCAATCCTTAACATAAGAATGTTGACAAACTGTTGCCGATTCGCCACATTATACCCATTCGGGTAGCAGCACGTTTCTTCAGCGGGGTTCCCCACCCCCACCTCCTTGGCGTCTGCTGCCCGGATTTTATTTTGCTTACTTTTCACTCTCGGCTCCTTCGCGGCTCCTTTTTACCAATTAATTTTTGATTTTTGTTTTGGAATCGAGGCTCCCTGAAAACTTTTCCAAGCAAACCTTGACGAAATCGAAAAAGTTTTTTAGTGTTTCCTTCCCCCACGCGGGGGTGTAGCTCAATTGGTTAGAGCGCTGCCCTGTCACGGCAGAGGTTACGGGTTCGAGCCCCGCCACTCCCGCCATTTTTAACTTCGAGCCCCGTCATGCCAGGAAGTACCAAACCTTGACTTCCACCAATCATCGCGATGGTTTTATCAACCTTTGCCCCGGCACTCGCTGCGACAGGTGAAGACACAAATTGACCCTTTGCGCCTAAAATCTGTGAGGCTATTTGTGAGGCTTTTTCGCCGTAGTTCGGCAACGTGTCAAACGCAGCCGAAGTGCCGAACAGATTTTCGTCCGGGTAGATTTTATCGGACAAACGTCGATCCCAATGCCGCATTAGCGACATTGCCATGCGGCTAGCCACACCTCCCCGCGCCAGATTGGTGCCAAACTTATGGCGGAGTGAATGGAAAACCGCCTTGCGCTCGTTGGTATCAGTCGGCGCAACGCCCGCTTTGATCAGACCATGGCGGAATCATTCGAACCGCGATAGCGGGACGGAAGGCGCCAAGGGCGGTTGACTCCAGCGACTGGCCACGTCACAGCAATCTCCTGAAATATGTTGCTGACTCGTTATAACCGAGGCTCTGGTAAAACGGTGCGGCTCGGCGTGTCGCCAAAGCGACCAACTTCGACTGACGGGTTCTAGCCCACTGCTCGAACCTCTCGATCAACTGCCGCCCAATGCCCCGGCGACGAACATCATCAGAAACCATGATCTCCTCAACCCACGAAACGCGACCGTTTGCATAAAACGTGTGGTGATCAAATCCCAAAACATAACCAACCACTCGACCGCTATCGGATGCAACCGCGATGAAAGCGTCCGGCGACTGAAGCAACGCACTCAAAGATGACTCGAAAGCAGGACGCTCGACAGTGAATGAACTGGCGAATGCTCTCGCCAAAGAAAACAAGGCGTCACTGTCACTCAACTCAGCCGGACGAATGGTAGGCATGTTCAAAATGTCAGGCGGCCTCGGCTATGCTCCTTTGACCATAACCGCTGTCCTGATTGAGTTTGCGATAAAGCACTGTTCATGCGACACGTGATGTAAACGCTCCTCGTCTTTGGCTGTGGGGCGCTTATCGCCACTGTAGGCAATCTGCGGATGAAGAGTGACTGAACTCACCCAAGGCACGCCTCGTTCGTTCTTGGTCATTATGCCAACGGCCTCGTCATGGTAGCTGTCCACTCGAAAGCCATCCTGATAGGCCAGATACAAATAGGTGAGCATGTGGCAGCTCGAAATTGCTGCAACGAATGCCTCCTCCGGGTCAACGTGTGCCGGATTTGAGTAGGGCGCGGGCACAACCGACGGTGATGGGGAGGCTGGCACCGTGAGCCCGCCATCAAACGTCCAAGTGTGCTCACGCGAATACTTGCCAATGAGGAAATCCGGGCTTGTGCATTTCCAACTGATTGTTGCTTTGTGATCTGACATAAAGGGATTGGGCGTAGCGTCCTAACAATTCATAAACGATCAACAGTGTACGCTGCCGCGCATGCGTGACCTGTGCAGTTCGGCTGCCACCATGCCTTTATGAAAAGTCACATGCGAATTTCTGTCAAAGATTTTCAACGCAACAAAAACCTTGAAATTCAACTTGCTCGGGTTCCATTCTCCCGCAACCGCCAGTTCTGGGCGTGGACGAATGGCCAGTCGTGGCCGGAAGATGGCAGGCCTGTTTCCCTGCTGCGCCTGCTCACCTCGCTCTGCAAGTCGCCGCTGAAGCCAGTCCAAGAATGATGGGCAGCAAGACGGCCATTGAATTTGGGCGTAGGAATTCTACAAGAAGCCTTGGCTCTCCTTAAAGCCTCGCATCAAATAAATTTCTGAACCCAGCGAATAAATCTTCCGCCGGGATTTAAAAGTTGCCCGGTTCCGTGCGGCCCGTCTACCAGACCGATTTTAATACAAGACAAAATAGAACAAGGTGTGCTATACTGAATCAGCGACGAAACCACAGGTTTTCAGCAGACATCCCGGTTTGCGGCCACTTCGTGGAACTTCGCGGCAAAAAAAAGGCGCAGGCGCGATGCCCGCGCCTTGTTTATTTATTCAAGCGACCTTTTGGGCAAACAGGGCCAAGATTAGAAGCCCGCTGAGTCAATTCAACTTTTGAACGCTCTGATCATTGGTGGAAAACCGTCGCAAAGGATCTGTGGGCGGGCGCATAAGCCCAAATCACGTTGACGATCCCTTCCGGTCGTGAAAAGATTGAGCCATCATGCGCGCAAAGCTTCTAATTCCCATCCTGTTTCTTGGACTTGTCACCGCAACGTTCGCTTACCAGCTGGAGCCCAAACCCAGCGATCCTTATTTCGCGCCCTTCAATCCTGTCGCCGCGCCTGTCCCCGCCGGTTTGCTTCTAAAACCGGGTGATCGGCTGGCCATTTGCGGTGATTCCATCACGGAACAGAGAAAATATTCCCGGATTATTGAGGATTATTTGACGATGTGCGTGCCGCAGCTGCAAATCACCACGCGCCAATACGGTTGGAGCGGCGAGAAAGCCCCTGGCTTTCTGGCCCGCATGACCAACGATTGCCTACGCTTTCAGCCCACCCTCGCCACCACCTGCTACGGGATGAACGATTTTCAATACCGACCCTATCAGGACGATATTGGCCAGGTTTACGCGGCCAGCCAGACAGCGATTGTCGAAGCCTTCAAGGCGAATGGCGTGCGGGTGATTTTGGGTTCGGCTGGGTCGGTAGGCAAAATCCCGCCTTGGGCACCCAAATTGGATGACACCTTACTTGACTTGAATCTGAGTCTCTGCCAGTTCCGCAATCTCGATATTGATATCGCTGAAAAGGAGGAGGTGGGCTTTGCAGACGTATTCTGGCCGATGTTGACCGGTGCGTTCACCGCCCAAAGGGAATACCGGGCAGACTACGCCTTGAACGGCCCTGATGGCGTCCACCCTGGTTGGTCGGGTCATACGGTGATGGCGTATGCCTTCTTGAAAGCAATGGGATTGGACGGTCGCATCGGCACCTTTACGGTGAATCTTAAGCACAACAAAATGAAAGTCTCCGCGGGCCATCGGGTGGTTTCCGCCAAGGACGGCGTCTTTGAGATTGAAAGTTCACGTTACCCATTCTGTCCCTGCACCGCTGCGCCGACCGTGGCGGAATATCCGGCTTGCGGCCAGACTGACCTGTCCAGCGATCAGAGCATTCTTTCCGGCATGAGCCTCGTGCCGTTTAATCAAGACCTTAACCGCCTGATGCTCATCGCTAAAAATGGGACCGCACAGAATTACGCGGTGACCTGGGGCGACGACCGCAAGGTATTCACGGCGGCTCAGCTCAAGCAGGGGATCAACGTTGCCGTGGAGTTTCCACATAATCCGTTCACCGACGCCTTTGCGCGGGTGGATGAGGCCGTGGCCGCCAAGCAGGCCTTTGAAACCGATGAGATCAAAAATAAGTTTGAGGATCAGCACGGGCATTTGACGCGGGCAGAAATTACTGAGCGCACCGAAGCCGCGGTCGGCCCGGCTGAGGCGATCCATGATAAATTGGCCGCCGCCGTCAAGGCCGCCTTCGTTCCGGTAACCTATACGATCAAGCTCGAGGCCCAGTGAGCCTGGTTTGGTTGACTCACCTGGCGTTGAAACATAGTCGGCCGTCATGATTGGGGGGTTAAAAAACTCATTGCGCGGCTCTGGCTTTGCGGGAAACTTTCGTACATGGCAGTTTCGGAACATATCCGCCAAAAATTGGGCAACGTGCCGCACAAGCCCGGTGTTTACCTGCATAAAGACCGCTTCGGCACGGTTATTTATGTCGGCAAGGCGCTCGATCTGCGCAAGCGCGTGAGCCAGTATTTTCACCCCAGCCGGCGCCTGGGTTGGGATTTGAAATTCAATGCACTGGTCGAGGCGATCTGTGATTTCGACATTCATCCAGTGCGCAGTGAGCCGGAGGCGCTGCTGCTTGAAAGCAAACTCATCAAGGAATTCAAACCGCGCTTCAACATTACCCTGCGCGACGACAAACGTTTCTTGATGCTCAAGGTCAACCTGAATGACCCCATCCCGAACTTCACCTTTACGCGCCTGAAAAAGAGCGATGGTGCCCGGTACTTCGGTCCGTTTGTAAACTCCGCCGCCCTGCGCCAGACGCTTGAACTGGCGCGCAAACAATTCAATCTGCGTGGTTGCCGCGTGTTCACCCCGGGAGAGGCCGATTACAAACATTGCCTTTACGCCCATTTGAAAAACTGCACGGCACCATGCGTCGGCAACGTGACACGTGAACAATACCTGCAACAAGTCAATGCGGCCTGCCAGTTTCTCGAGGGGCAAAGCCGTGAAATGCAAGCCGAACTCGAAGTGGCTATGAAAAAGGCAGCCGCGGCCCACGAGTTTGAGAAGGCCGCCGACCTTCGCGATCTCATCCGCGACTTGAATGAAACCTGGAAGAAAACAGAAAAATTTGCCCGCGTCCCCTACACTTTGCCGCTGGCGATCAATCCACAACGTGATCTGGCGGATCTGGCCAGGATCCTGGACATGGCCGCACCGCCGCAGCGCATTGAGGGTTTCGACATCTCCAACATCAGCGGAACCTTCGCCGTCGCCTCATTGGTCAGTTTCAAAAATGGCCGGCCCGACCGCGCCAATTATCGACGATTTAAAATCAAGACCGTTACCGGCCAGGACGATTTTGCGAGCATCGCGGAGGTGGTGCGGCGGCGCTATTCTCGTTTGTTAAGGGAATCCCCAGGCCCGGCAACCGTCGGACCAACGGAACAAAAATCAAAAAACTCGGATGATGGCGAAGCGATCCCGCGGGAATTGCAAGAATTAGTCGATGAAACCAGCCGCCGCGTCAAGCGAAGCATTCTCAAGCACAGCACACCGCCAGGTGCAGTCAATTACGTTCTGAAGGATTCAGGAACGCCAGCGCGTCCTCCCTCTCCTTTGGCAAACATGCCGGATTTGATTTTAATCGATGGCGGCAAAGGGCAGCTCGGCATGGCGTGCGCCGAACTGGCCAAACTGGGCCTCGGAAACATCCCGGTCATTGGGCTGGCCAAGGAATATGAGGAGATTTATCTGCCAAATAAAAGCGAGCCGTTGCGTCTCGGCGTGGATCATCCGGCTGTGAAATTATTGCAGCGCATCCGCGATGAATGTCATCGCGTGGCAAATAGTTATAGCGCCCAGTTACGGCTGAAAAAAATCTCCGAAAGCGTTCTGGATGAATTCCCCGGTATTGGCGAACGTCGCAAACAGGCTCTGCTTAAGAAATTCGGCTCTGTCCAGCGGATGCGCACCGCAAGTCTGGAACAACTTTCCCAGGTCCCGGGCTTTGGCGGCAAGGCGGCGGAGGAATTAAAACAGTTTCTGGCGGCACGCTCGGCAAGCGCGCCGGTCGCAATAAATCCATTGAGTTAACCCCCGATTCACTTAGGCTCCGCCATGCCGGTCTTTCTGGAATGTCAACGTTGTACCGCCTGCTGTCGCTGGCCGGGACAAGTACGGTTGACGCCCGGGGAAATCACCCGGTTGGCCGCTTATCAAGGCTTGGCCGAGTATGATTTCATTCAAAAGTTTACCCGGCTGACTTCAGATCGAAGCGGTCTGGCCCTCATGGACAGGCCAAATGGCGAATGCATTTTCTTGGAAGCCGGCCAGTGCGCGGTTCAAACCGTGAAGCCCCAGCAATGCCGTGATTTTCCCAATCTTTGGAATTTTCCCGGCGCGGAAGCCTCCTGCCGCGCCCTCAAACGGGACGTGGATGACGAACTGTACGTAAAGCTGGTCACCGCGGCAACCATGCGTCCGCCCGAAATTGTTACCCAATTGATGTGCCTCCAAAAAGAAAGGCGTGCCAATGGCTGAATTTCGTGGCTTCATTTCGGCATGAACATCCAGATGGCTGTCTTGTGTGACGCGGTGACAGTGGAAAACGAAAAACTCAGCTTGCTCGGGGCGTTTGATACGATTATCACGCAACAAAGCCCTTCACCCCAGCGTCCTACGGTCCATCCGCAGTGCGCGGTCGCCCTGCGCGTCACGTTTACCTCGGGTGATGAAGGACCGCACCAACTGGCGATCAACCTGATCAATGCCGACGGCCGGAGCATCATGCCCAGTTTTCCGCCGATCCCGTTCAAGGTTGAACTCCCGGAAGACCTGCATTTTGTCACGCGCAACTTTACCGCCAGCATCCAGCAATTGCAGTTTCCCGAGGCCGGCCTCTACTCGGTGGATATCCGCTTTGACGACGTCTCCTGCGCCAGCATACCGCTCCTGGTCAAATATTCTCCGCCGCGCGAAGGCAAGTGAATTACCCGGCCAGAATCCCAAGCTCCTTTGATTCAAATTGAATTCCCCCGCGCCTGACTTTATTTTTCCGCCGTGAACGAACCAGTTTTAAAACTCGATCTCCCCGGCATTAAAAAAGTGCGCTCCGGCAAGGTGCGCGAAGTCTTCGACCTGGGCGATCGGTTTTTGCTGGTCGCCAGCGACCGCATCTCCGCCTTTGACGTGATCATGCCCAACGGCATTCCGCGCAAGGGCGAGGTCCTTACGCAAATTTCGCATTTCTGGTTCGCGCAATTCTCGGGCCTGGTCCCCAATCACCTGCTGGCCGCCGCAAACGCCCCTCTCCCCAAAGAATTGTTGCCCTATCAACTACTGCTCGCCCGCCGTTCCATGATTGTGAAAAAGGCGGAACCTCTGGCCATCGAATGCATTGTGCGGGGCTATCTTTCCGGGAGCGGTTGGAAGGAATATAAAAAGTCGCAGACGGTTTGCGGCATCCCCCTGCCCGCTGGCTTGGTCGAATCCGCCGAACTGCCAGAACCGATTTTTACGCCTTCAACCAAAGCCGCCGCCGGCCACGACGAAAATATTACTTTTGCTGAAGCCGCCAGAATTATCGGGCCGGATCTGGCGGCGCAGGCACGCGACCTCAGCTTGAAAATCTACCGCGCTGGCCGGGATTACGCCCGCCAGCGTGGCATCATCATCGCGGATACCAAATTTGAGTTCGGCCTTTCCGGTGGTCAGCTGATCCTCATTGATGAAATGCTGACGCCCGATTCCTCACGCTTCTGGCCCGCGGACCACTACGCCCCCGGCAAAAGCCAGCCCAGCTTCGACAAACAATTCGTCCGGGATTACTTGGAAACCCTCCCGTGGGACAAGACGCCGCCTGGACCCGAATTACCGGACGTGGTGGTGGCGAGGACCAGCGCAAAATATTTGGAGGCCTACGAATTGCTGACCGGCCATAAATTGTAAGCCGCCGGCCTGGCGCGTTTTTGTTTACCAAGGCCAGTTTGGCGGCTTCCTTTTTTGTGGTAAGATTCACTCGTGAAATCGCAGCCCCAGAGTTCGGCCCATCGCGGGGCGCCGCAAAATCCCGCCAACCGGTTTGAGAAAATCCAACTCGAACCAGATCCGGAATGGAACCCCGAAGAGGACGTCCTGCCGCGCACCCAGTTTTTAGTTGATCGCAGTCAGACCGCCATCGCTTATAACCAGAGCCCGGACCTGGATTTCACGGCCAGCTTGAATCCGTATCGGGGCTGTGAGCACGGCTGTGTTTATTGCTACGCCAAACCCACCCATGAATATCTCGGCTTTTCCGCCGGCCTTGATTTCGAGAGCAAAATAATGGTGAAACAAGACGCGCCGGAATTGTTGCGGCGGGAATTGTCATCACCCAAATGGATGCCGCAGGTCATCGTCATGAGCGGCGTGACGGATTGCTATCAACCAATTGAGGCCAGGTTAAAATTGACCCGCCGCTGCCTCGAGGTCTTGGCGGAATTTCGGAATCCCGTCGCCATCATCACCAAAAACGCCCTCGTGACGCGCGACCTTGATGTGCTCGCTGATCTGGCCAAAGACCATTGCGCCAGCGTATGTCTCTCCATCACCACCCTGGACAATGATTTGCGCAAAGTGATGGAGCCGCGCACCTCGCCGCCGCCGGCACGCCTTGCCGCGATTCAAAAACTGGCCGGGGCAAACATCCCGGTCAGCGTCAATCTGGCACCCATCATTCCCGGGCTGACGGACCACGAAATCCCAAGCCTGTTGCAGGCGGCGCACGATGCTGGGGCGACCTCTGCCGGCTTTACCGTCCTGCGCCTCCCTCATGCAACCGCCCCATTATTCAAGCAATGGCTCCAAACGCATTTCCCGACCCGTAAGGAGAAAGTGCTCAACCGACTGAAGGCACTTCGTGGAGGAAAATTGTACGATGCCGAATGGGGTAGCCGCTTTCGGGGCGAAGGCATTTTTGCCCAACAGATTGCGCGGATGTTCGAAGTGGCGCGGCGCCAGGCCGGTTTTAAGGAATCCAACGCTCAACCAGGGCTTTCCACGACCGCGTTCAGGCGCCCGGGCGGAACCCAAATACTGCTCTTTCCTTAAACGGACAAATCCCGCCACCAAACCATTTGCCTTTGCGCCCGGATTTACTTAGACTGGTCAACTCGATTAACCGTAGCTTAATAAAACTGTGAACGTATCTGTTGAAACGCTGGCGCCGTGCAAAAAATTGTTGCGGGTGGAACTGGACGCGAAGTCCGTGGACGAAACGTTTGACGCCATCACGAAGGATTTCCAAAAAGAGGCGGCCCTGCCGGGGTTCCGTCCGGGCAAGGCCCCGCGCGACATGGTCGTCAAGAAATACAGCGCCGAGATCCGCGACGAAGCGAAGCGCAAATTGATCGGCGACCGCTACCGCCAGGCATTGGATGAACAGAAAATCCACGCCATTGGCCACCCCGACATCGAGGAAATCCAGTTTGAGCGCGGCCAAAATTTGATTTTTGCCGCCACGGTTGAGACCGCCCCCGAATTTCAATTGCCGGAATACAAGGGGTTGCCAGCCAGCCTCGAAACAAAGAGCGTCACGGACGCCGACGTGACCAAGGCGATCGACCTGCTCCGCGGGCAGCATGCCAAATTTGAAACGGTGGCGCGCGAATTGCAAACGGGCGATGTGGCCGTGGTGAACTACACCGGTACCAGCGACGGTCAACCCTTGACGAGCCTGGCGCCGACCGCCAAAGGTCTCACCGAGCAAAAAGGTTTCTGGATTGAAATCAAGACCGGCTCTTTCATTCCCGGCTTCAGCGAGCAGCTTGCTGGTGCCAAGGCAGGTGAGCAGCGAACCGTCACCGTTGATTTCCCTGCCGATTTTGTCTCCAAGGACCTGCAGGGCAAACACGCCGTCTATCAGGTTGAGGTCGTGGAAGTGAAGAAAAAGATCCTGCCCGAACTCAATGACGAACTGGCCAAGAAGTACGGCGCGGACAACGTCGAAAAACTCACTCTCGGCGTTCGGGCAGATCTCGAGAATGAATTGAAATATTCGCGCTCAAAAAGCGTGCGCCAGCAGGTCATAAATCACCTGCTAAACCAGCTGAATTTCGAACTGCCGGAATCGGCCGTCGCGGCGGAGACCCGAAATCTGGTTTATGACCTGGTCCGCCAGAATACCCAGCGTGGCGTGGCCCGCGAACTGATTGAACAGCAGAAGGACGAGATTTACGCGGCCGCGGCTGGCAACGCCAAGGAACGCGTGCGGCTGGCCTTCATCGTGCGGCGTATTGCCGAGCAGGAAAAAATCCAAGTTACCCAGGAGGACGCCATGCGTCGTGCGCAGGCTTTGGCCATGATGAATCAGATTCCCTTGGATCAATTCATCAAGGATTTAAAGGCGCGCAACGGCGTCAACGAGCTATTTGAACAGGTAGTCCATGAAAAAGTCTTGGAGTTATTGGAGCAGAATGCCAAGGTCACCGAAGTAGCCGTGGCAGCCTGATCTCAGTCGGGTTGACCGTCAAGCGGAGCGCCGGGCCAGCCAATGAAAAAAGTCATTACCATACTGATTTTGACCGGCGCGCTGCCGGCCCTGCAGGCACAAACCAATTTGCCGGCACGCTCTCTGTCGTTGCAAGACTGCATCACGGAGGCGCTCCAGCACAATTTCGACGTTCAAGTGGCACGCTACAACCCCGAAATCAACGCTTATAACCTGGCGGCGACTTACGGCGGTTACGATCCGATTTTCAATCTTTCCGGTCAACATGCTTACAGCGCCACTCCCAGCAGCTTGACCGAGAATCAGCTTGTCTATCCCTCTTCCGAGGCCAATGTCGACTCATTTAACAGCGGGTTGACCGGCGTTTTGCCCTGGGGACTACAATATGACATTAGCGGAAATGTCTCCGAGAACAAGGGTATCGCTTACAGTGGAGGCTATACCAATAACTACCAGAATGCCGA
>Ga0302197_10003765_pt1 | contig 13605 bp, 13 predicted proteins | sample II_Bog_N2_1_FD_193526 | JGI IMG/M metagenome (GOLD analysis project Ga0302197, IMG submission 193526) | Peat permafrost microbial communities from Stordalen Mire near Abisko, Sweden - II_Bog_N2_1 | ecosystem: Environmental > Terrestrial > Soil > Wetlands > Peat | place: Sweden: Abisko...
TCCATCAAAATAATCTCCGGCTTGATGGCGATGGCGCGGGCGATGCACAGGCGCTGCTGCTGGCCGCCAGACAAACCGAGCGCGCTGGAATGCAAACGATCTTTCACCTCGTCCCACAACGCCGAGGCGGTGAGGCTTTCCTCGATGCGCGTGTCGAGGTCGAATTTGTTTTTTACGCCGTGTAGGCGCAGGCCGTAGGCGACATTTTCGTAGATGGATTTCGGAAACGGGTTGGACTTCTGGAACACCATGCCGACCCGCTTGCGCAGTTCGATCACGTCCACATTGCCGTCGTAAATATTGTGCCCGCCGATCCGAATTGCGCCGTCAATGCGGACGTTGTCAATCAGGTCGTTCATGCGGTTAAGGCAGCGGAGCAGGGTGGACTTGCCGCAGCCGCTTGGCCCGATGAAGGCGGTGACCACCTTCTCGTCCAGCTTCAGCGAAATATTTTTCAGCGCCTTCGCCGCGCCGTAAAACAGCGAGACGTCTTCAATCTCGATGAGCGGCACGCCGGTCATGGCCGTGGCTGCGGACGCTTCCGGCGGCGCAAGTTTGGGAGTCAAGATTTCAGCCATAACGTGGAAATATATTAGTGGTCAGCCCAGCGCCCGCAATTTTTTCCGCACCCGCGCGCGGATGAGGATGGCGACGATGTTCAGCGCGAACGTGAGCAGCAGCAGCACAAGCACCGTCGCGTAAAGGATCGGCCGCGTCTGCTCGATGTTCGGCGACTGCGTGGACAAAACAAAAACGTGGTAGCCCAAGTCCATGAACTGGTCGCTCAGATGGCTCGGCAGCGACGCCATGTAATACGCCACGCCGGTAAAAAGTATCGGCGCGACTTCGCCCGCCGCGCGGCTGACGGCGAGGATGCCGCCGGTCATGATGCCCGGCAGCGCCTGCGGCAAAACGATTTTCAAAATCGTTTCCAACTTCGTCGCGCCCAGCGCCAGACTGGCTTCGCGCAGGCCGGGCGGAATGGCTTTCAGCGATTCTTCCGTCGCCACGATGACCACCGGCAGCGTCATCACCGCGAGCGTGAGCGACGCCCAGATGAGCGCGGGCTGTCCCCAGACGGCGTTCGTGTTATGCAGCACCGTATCCAGGTTTTTGCCGACGAAATTGATGAAGAAACCGAGGCCGAACAGGCCGAAGACGATGGACGGCACGCCGGCGAGGTTGTTGACGGCGGCGCGGATGATGCGCGTGATGATGGAGGTGTTCGCCGCGTATTCGGTCAGGTAAATCGCGGTGATGACGCCGACGGGGATGACGAAAATCGTCATCACAATCACGCGGAACGACGTGCCGACGATCATCGGCAGCACGCCGGTGGTGTTCGCATCGAAGAAATCTTTCTTCGGAATCGTCGAAACGAAATGCCATGAAATCGCGCTCCAGCCGTTGACGAGGATGTTCAGCAGGATGGTCGCGAGGATGCCGACGATGAACAACGTGGCCAGTCCCGTCAGGCCGGAAAAAAAGAACGACCAGAAATCAAACTTCTCCGCGCGGAAATGGCGGGTGATCCGCGTGGTGTCGCCGGAAGTTTCCGGCAGGTATTGGCCGGGCGTGACGGTGTTCATTTCCGGTCCTCCAGGGTTGGGAACATCGAACCTTCAACATTCAACGCCCAACATTCAATGCCCTTGCCAGCGCTGAAAGCCGAACCGTTGGACGTTTGAGGTTGAATGTTGAATGTTGAAGGTTTCCCGGATTTCATCGCTTGCCCTCCAGCTTTTGCTTGAACCGGTGGATGACGAGGTCGCCGATCATGTTCGAAATGAACGTCGCGGCGAAGAGCAGCGCGCCGAGCATGAACAAAATCCGGTAGTGCGGCCCGCCGTTGACCGCCTCGGCCATTTCCGCAGCTATGGTCGTCGTGATGCTGCGCGCGGAATCAAACACGCTCCACGACATCACGCTGGCGGAACAGACCATCAGCACAATCATCGTTTCGCCGATGGCGCGGCCAAAACCGAGGACGGCGGCGGCGAAGACGCCGGGCAGCGCGGCGGGCAAAACAATCTGCCACGCGGTCTGCCAACGCGAGGCACCGAGCGCGAGCGCGGCCTGCGTGTAGGCGCGCGGGACGCTGGTGAGCGCGTCCTCGGCGATGGAAAAAATCACCGGGATGACGGCGAAGCCGAGCGCGAGGCCGGCGACAAAGGCGTTGAGCCGGGTCTGATAATGGAAGATGCTTTGCAGCACGGTCGCCATCACGAGTAGCGCAAAAAATCCGACGACGACGGACGGGATGCCGGACAGGAGTTCGATGGCCGGCTTCAAAATTTCGCGGGCGCGCGGGCGCGCGAGCTGCGAGACGTAAATCGCCGCGCCGACGGCGAGCGGCACCGCGAAGAGCAGCCCGATCAGGGTGACTTTCAACGTGCCGACGACGAGCGGAATGATATTGAACTTCTTGATTTCGCCGACGGGCTGCCAGATGTATTCCGGCTTCGCGTAGTCTTTCCACTGGTGCGGCTCGATGAGATATTTCCATTCGGTCGTGTTGATCTTGGCGTCGGGGTCGTTGCGGAAATCCTCGGGGATGTCGTCCTGCGCCTCGACTTTCACCGACAGGAGGTCGCGCAACTCGGCCTTGCCCATTTTGGCGAGCTGGTCGGGCGTGATCTCCAGGTAGGCCTCAAGTTCGGCGGCGGAATGTTTTTCCAAATCCGCCGGCAGAATGGGCTTCTGCACGAGCGCGGTGTTGGTCTCGCCGAAGAAAACCGGCAGCGCCTCACGGGCGACAAACAGGAAAATCAGCAGCACCATCAGGATGGCCGAGAGCGAGACGAGGAAAATGAATTTCTCCGCGAGCCATTCCACTGGCCGCGCCTTGTGGCCACGGTGAATGCCCATCCAGCCGTGGCTGCGGCGCGCTTCTTTCTGTGGGCTGGGCGTCAATTGGTTGAAAATTTATGCGGGCGGGGCGGAAACCGCAAGGGTGTCCGCGCCGCCCGCGTGAGTGATCGTCGGAGGAACAGCGATCAAATCAGTTGCCGCTGCGCAAATTTTTCGGCAGCGGGTAATAGCCGATGTCCTTGACATATTTCTGGCCGTCGTCGCTGCGGATCCAGTTCAGGTAGGCGGCGATGTCGCCCTTGTCCAGCGCCGGGTTCACATAGATGTAGAGATGGCGCCAGATGGGATAGGTTCCGTTCATGACGGTTTCTTCATTCGGGGCGATGGCCGGCGAGGCGTCGGTTTTCTTGATGGCGAGCAGTTTGCTGCTGCCGCCGTAGGCCGCGCCGCCGTAACCGATGCCGTTCTTGTCCTTCACGACCGCCTGCACGATGGCGGCGGTGCCGGGCATGGTCTGCGCGCTGGCCGCGAAGTCCTTGCCTTTCAAAACGTTTGCCTTGAAGAACTCGTAGGTGCCGGAGCTGTTTTCACGGCTGTAAACCGTGATGGGCGCATCCGGGCCGCCGACGTCCTTCCAGTTCGTGATCTTGCCGCTGAAGATGTCGCCGACCTGCGCGACGGTGAGTTCGTTTAGCGAATTTTCCGGGTTCACATAGACCGACAGGCCGTCGAGCGCGACTTTGTATTCGGTCGGGCGCGGGCCGCCGAAGGCGACCATGCACTTCTGGATTTCCGCCGCCTTGATCTTGCGCGAGGCGTCGCACAGGTCGGTGGTCTGGCTCTGGAGCGCGGCGAAGCCGATGCCCGAGCCGCCGCCGGAGACGGAGATTTTCACGTCGGCGTGGCTGCCCATGTAGGTCTCGGCCCACTTCTGCGCGAGGATGAGCAGCGTGTCGGAGCCCTTGACGGTGATGTTGCCGGCCAGCGCGGAAACGCCGGTGGCCGCCGCGAGGGCGAGAATGGTGAATGATTTTTTCATGCGGTGATTATGACTTATTTAATTGAATTGTGTTCGTTACGTTTTGGTGACTTTTAGAATTTCAGCATGATGTCCGCGAAGAAGTGCATGGCATCGCTTTGATGTTCTGTGGTGCCATTCACAGATGGGTTGATCAGGCTGTTAAGGTAGCAAGAGGCGCTAAACATGACCGAGTCGGTTATGGAATAATCAATTTTAATTAAATTGCCCTTAATGTTCGTGCCGCCAACGTAGCCGCTGGAGCCGCCGCCGGCGGGAGCGTTCTGATAATAGGCGCAATTGTCGTCATCTTCAAGTTGGTCATACCACGCATCCGCTTCGAGATATTCGTAACGGTAGGACAAATCCCAAGTGTGCTTGGCACCGGCTTTGCCAAGGGTGGCACCCACCCAGTAGCCATCGTTGTTTTTGGGTGCGCCGGGGTTGTGCATGCCTTCACCTTTAAACATGATGGGACAATTGCCGGCATAAAAGGGGAAAGTATCCATCAGGTAGGTGACGCTGGCATCGCCGATGATGGGGTTGAAATTATAAATCGGGGCACCGATATGGGGGCCGAAGGTATATCGGGTATTACCTTGGTTTATTTGCGTGACGTTCGCATTTGAGAGTTGTTGGGGGCTAACAATCGAAAAGAAAGATGCGCCCAACATGCTGGACCATTTGTCGGTCCAATTGGCGTTCCAGGCCATCTGGCCGCCAAACATTGTGGGTTGGTGCGTCGTGCCGCTTATGCCTGACGCCAGCACGAGTCCTGCGCCGGTCATCGTGAGGGAGTTTTTATTATTTATGGCATAAGTGGCCTGAACCGCACCACCTTCAGGCGTCAAATCTGGATCAATAATCATCCAAGTGGAGTTGCCAAACACCACATCTCTTTCCATCTTGCCAAAGGTGGTGGACACTGTCCAATCGCCACCGTTGATGGGTGTCCATTTGCCATAGGCCAGATCAACGTAAAGACCCTTGTCGCTCCAGTTGTTTCCCATGGTGCTGTTCTGGGACAACGGATTTCCTTGGGCGGCACTGCCCTTGGTATCACCAGAACCGAGGCGAAAGCCGGTTTCCAAATTGTCTTGCATGCTCACGGTTATCCCAAAAAAGAGGCGATAGCGTTCGCGGGTCTTGGTAACGGCTGCAGGGTTATTGCCAGAAAACTGCTCAAACCGTCCGCGAAAACTGCCGTAGATTTTGTAAGCCGTCACCCAGTCCGGCATGCCGGTCTTGGCCTGCAGGGCGGTCTTGAAATCATTGTCAGATTCAACGCGCAAATCCTTGGCTTCGTCGGAGGTCAAAATGCCCTTGTCCACCAGCTTGTCAATCAGCGCGTCGGAGGACTGCGCGTGGGCCTGGGGGGTGAGGGCGGCCAGGGCGGCGGCCCCAGCGATCAGTGCGAGTTTGGTAGTGTTTTGCTTCTTTCTATTTTTCATAATGTTTGTTGTCGGAAAACGCGGACAGATTGTGACGGTTTTGTGACAAACAAATGTCGGGAATGTTACAATTGTGTGACAACGCGGGCTGGCTGGCCAACACCACCGGCGGGTGGTTAATCGCCAATCAGATAGAATCCCACGATGATCAGGCCGCCCGCTGCCACCCCCGCCACGAAGATGCCGATGAGGCGGCTGGTGGTCAGCCTGATTCCTTTGCCGCCGTTGAATTGCGCAAACAGCCAGCCAAAAAAGGCAAAGAGGCCGAGGACGATGACGCTGTGAGTGACCCAATGATGGCCGGTGAGTTTCTGCATACCGCTGAGGACGGCGGGAATTTTCTCTTTCGCGACCACCAACAGGCCATTGACCACGCTGGCCACCGCCACGGCGAGTCCAAATGAGATGGTGTATTTTGAGACGGAAGTGTTTTCCATGTTCGCTCCTGATTTTTAATGCTGCGCCGCCAGCAAGCCCATTTTCACGCCCATGGCAATCGTTGCGCCTTCGCCCTCCATCGTCAAGGCCAGCACCACCATCAGGCCGGCGACCCACAGCACCACGCGGCGGGCGGCTTTATTGGCCAAAAGATTGTTGGCGGCGGCAATGGGCAGATAGGTGGCGAGCAGCAGCAACAAGATGACCAGATGTTCCTTGGTCTCCATGAAGAATTTATGGGCGAACGGCCATGGCCCTTTCAAAATGATGACCTTGTCCGCACCGTAGGCGGTCACATACCAGTAACCGGCGATCAAAAAGGCGGCCCACATGAACACCGCCGCCGCCCGGCTCATCACACGGATGCGGCCCTGATTGGTCTCGGAGGCGTTGAGCACTTCCACAAAAACCCACAAGGTGGATATGAGACAAGCCACCCCAAACATGACATGAGCCATCAAAATGATTTCATTCATCGCCGGGCGAACATGGATTTTACCCACGCCGAGGTCAAGTGGTTAAATCTGCGGGCGGACGTATGCGCTTTTGCTTGACGATGCCGGTGGGTTCGGCGAAGGCTACCACCCAAACATTAACGGCCGGTTAAAATTCGCATGAAACAAATTGTCAAAGCCATCCTGCTGGCGGCCGTCTTGAATCTGCTGCCGGCGGCGCGGCTGCTGGCCGGCCCGCCCTTTTTAACCGACGACCCGGAGCCGGTGGATTACCAGCATTGGGAGGCGTATATTTTTGCCAATGGCGACCACACCAGCGGCGGCGGCTACGCCATCAACGGCCCGGCCTTGGAAATGAATTATGGCGTGCTGCCCGACACACAATTGCATTTGATTGTGCCGATGACCAGCGTGGGCGGCAACGGCACGCCGGGCGCGACCGGTTTGGGCGATACCGAGGTGGGCGTGAAATACCGCTTCCTGCATGAAACCAACGGCTGGCCGCAAATCGGAATTTTTCCCATGGCTGAATTGCCGACAGGCGATGCCGGTCGCGGGCTGGGCAACGGGCGGACGTGGTTTCGCCTGCCGTTATGGATGCAAAAGAGCTGGGGGCCGTGGACGACCTATGGCGGCGGCGGTGCGGCCTTGAATTCCGCGCCCGGCCAGCGGGATTATCCTTTCGGCGGCTGGCTGGTGCAGCGTGATTTCGGGCCGCACCTCACGCTCGGCGGGGAATTATATGGACAAGGTCAGGACACGGCTGGCGACCATGGCTATGCCGCCTACAACCTCGGCGGCAGTTGCAACGTGAATGAACATTTCAGCCTGCTTTTCAGCGCCGGCCATTCTTTCGCCGGCGACCAGCATACGCTCTGGTATTTCGGGCTTTACTGGACTTGGTGAGTGGCGGGCCGCCGGTTCAATCCTTAAGTTGCGCCCGGACCATTTCACACAGCCGCAGCATCAGCTTGTCCTTCATGCCGTAATACACACACTGGCCATCCTTCTCGCGTTCCAGAATTCCCGCCATCGCCAGCAGGGCGAGGTGCTTGGACACGTTCGCCTGCGTCGAGCCGGTGGCAACCACGATGTCATTCACCGTGCGCGGTTCGTGGCAGACGGACTGCAGAATCTTCAAACGCATCGGTTCGCCGAGCAGCTTGAAACGACCGGCCAGATGCCTCAGCTCGGCCTCCGTCAACGGCGGCAATTTTTTATTCTTTGACATATAACTAATTAGTTATATGATTATGCCACGATTATGAACGCAACACCAGCCGAAACCTCCATCCACCCGCGCGAACTGCAACGCCGCCTCGCCGCCGGCCAGCCCGCCCAACTGCTTGATGTCCGCACGCCCGGCGAATACGCCGCCGCCCATGTGCCCGGCGCGAAACTGATCCCGCTTGATGAACTGGATGCCACCGACTTTTGCCGCCAACGGGGCGGTGACGGCAAGCCGGTGTATGTGCTCTGCCAGTCTGGCGGCCGCGCTCGCCGGGCCATCGAGAAATTGACACGTGCCGGTGTGACCGGCTGCGTGCTGGTGGAAGGGGGAACGCAGGCTTGGATTGACGCCGGCTTGCCGGTGAACCGGGGCGAAAGCCGGGTGCTGCCGCTCATGCGCCAGGTGCAGATCACGGTCGGGTTTCTTTCGGCGGCGGGTGCGGTGCTGGCGCTTCTGGTCAATCCGCGCTTTGCCCTGATTCCGCTCATCATCGGCTGCGGCCTGCTGTTTGCCGGTTTGACGGGCTTTTGCGGGCTGGCGGTGTTGCTGGCTAAAATGCCGTGGAATAAATCTTCGGCTGGCAACCTGGCGGCGGCCTGCTGCCCCACGGATTCAAAATAAAGGTCTGCGCCCGGCTCCAACCGAAAGTTCCGCCGTTTGCAAGCCGGCAGGGGGACGGAGTTGTATCATTCATTTACTGGACCCCAGCCCGGCCAGATAAATCGCAATAATCCCCGGCGAAACACCGGCAATTTAAGTAAAAATGGTTTAGGCTGAAACCTATTTTAAAACCGCCGGTCGTCAGGCGCTGGCCGGTTACAGGCCATTTCTCCAGCCAATGACCCGGCCGTCCGGCAGGCGCACCGCGTTGGTTTGGTTGAATCCCGAGGTCCCCGGCCAGGGATCGCCGCCTTCGAGGTGCAGCACCGTGGTTTGCCGGGCGGCCACCAGCACCGGCACGGTCACAAAGCCATAGCCGTTGGCGCGGGCAATGACCGTATATTTTCCCGGCGGCAGCGCCACCGCCACCGGGTCTTGCAGGGCGGTTCCCGAATTGTTTTGGACGTGCTCGAGCAGCGTGCCATCGGCGGCAAAAATCTTATAGTCGGAATACTCCGGACGCCGGGAATCGAGCGCGTTAAAATCGGCGTTTCGCCGGTAGGCGGAATAGACCATCAGGGAGCCGGCGGTGGCAGTGGCGTCCAGCGTCATCGGCTGAAATCTGGCCGGTCCGACCGTTTCCAGCGCAAGCGGGTGGTGGGTGGCGCAGCCGGTCAGCAGTGCGCCGGCCGTCACGGCCAGCAGCGGAATGAACAATTTCATAACTTCCAACATTATTGCCACAGCCCGGCTCCCATTTAAAGGTTCTGAATGAAATTTAATGTCCGGTTCAGCGGATCTTGATCGGCGGCGGGTCCGGCTTCGGCCGGAATGACCCCGGCTTTTTGACGGCCCTCCGCCATGGTGGCCCTGCGCCAGCAGTGGCCGTGAGCCAACACCCGTCCGCCAGGACCATGCGATTGACAGGAATTTTGTTTTTCGGTATGCAGGGGGCGTCATGCACCTGGGAAACCTGCGGTTGTTCTGTGCGCTGGCTGAAACGGGCAGTTTCACCCGGGCGGCGGACCGGAACTATGTCACCCAGTCGGCCATCACCCAGATGCTCCACGCCCTGGAGCGGGACGCCGGCCAGCCGCTCGCCACCCGCCGGCCGTTTAAGCTGACCCTGGCCGGACACTATTACCACCAATACAGCCGGGAGATCCTCCGGCTCTTTGCCCGGCTGGAGCAGGCGCTCCAGACCGCCGGGGATGCCGCCACCGGCACCATCGAACTGGCCGCCTGCCACAGCATCGGCCTGCACCAGTTGCCGCCCGTGCTGGCCCGGTTTCACCGCGCCCATCCCCGGGTGGAAATCCACGTCCGCTACGGCTTCATTGACCGCGTGCATGAGCAGGTGCTGGCCAACGCGGTGGACCTTGGCCTGGTCTGCTATCCCCGCCGCCAGCGCGGGCTGGCCGTGGATCCGTTCCGCCACGAACGGCTGGTGCTCGTCTGCCATCCGCGGCAGCCGCTGGCCGCCCGGCCCGCCGTTGCCATCGCCGATTTGAAAGGCCAGCGGCTGGTCGCCTGGAACGAGATCCGCTGGTCGCCCTTTTTGAAAAATGTGTCCGGCTGGCAGCGCCACCTGTTTGAACCCCGGCACGAGTTCGACCAGGTGGAGCTGGTCAAATGCGCGGTGGAGCAGGGCGAGGGCATGGCGATTTTGCCCGAGGCGCTGGTGCGGGCGGAAGTGGCCGCCCAACGGCTGGTGGCGGTGCCGTTTGCGGACGGCGGCCACACCGAACCGCTGGCCGTGATTTACCGGCTAAAGAAAAAACTGACGCCCGCGATGAGCAATTTTATCCAAGCCTTGAAACAGCCCGCAGCGGGGTAAAATGGAAAGGACTTTGCCGGCACCCCACCAAGCCGCTCCTAACCACGCCATTTCTGCCGCCTAATTCATCCGGCCACCCGCTCCGCCGGCTTGTTTATCCCAGCCGTTTATGGCATAACGCCAGCATGAATCAAGACGCCTTCATTGCCTGGGCTTTGGACGCTGCACGCACCGTGGAGGAGCGCTACACCGTCGAGCTGCTCGTGGAAGAAATGATCGGCCGCTGGCACGTCGTGCATAAGACCGGCATCTACGAAGATTGGCGGGTCCGGCACGAGCGCAACCGGCAGCGCCAGTTCAACCCCGCTTATGTGCCGGGCTATTCCGAGGCCGACCTGCGCCATGCGGTCGAGGTCTGGCCGGAACGAAAAAACTGGTGGCTCTCGGCACCCTACCAGACCCGTCCCATCCGCGACCTCGCGGCGCTGCGGTTCTTCACTCACCTGGAGGAAATCAAAATCGGCGGCAGCGAAATCGCCGACCTCAGCCCGCTCGTGGACCTGCCCAACCTCCGCGTGCTGGAATTTAACAGCAGCACCTGCGGGGACTTCCGGCCGCTCGCCCGCGCCACGCAATTGCGTTCGCTCTCGCTCGGCCTGCAGGTGCACTGGCCGGAGCTGGCCGGACTGGAAAAATTAGAGCAGTTGGAAACGCTCGTTTTGAGCGGCAACCTGATCGCCCTGGCGCCCGGCCTGGTGTGGCCGCGCGTCCGGCGCGGCACGTTGAACTGCGCGCCGCTGGCCGTCCGTTCCGTGCGCGACCTCCCGCGTTTTCCAGCCTGCGAATTTCTCCAGCTCGGCGGCGTGGAACAGTTGGACGGCATTGAGGCTTTTCCCCGGCTGCGCAACCTGACCCTGACCGGCGTGGTGCGCGATTTTGCGCCGCTGACGGTGCTGGACCGGTTGACCTGTTTCAACCACAGCGGCGCGCTGCCGCTGGACGTGACGCCGCTCACCCGGCTGCCCCGGCTCCATTTTGCCGCCTTCACCACGCAGCACACCTACCACCTGGACACGGCCCGGCCCCGCGACTACATGCCGCTGCTGGATGCGCCGCAGTTGCGCGAACTCCACGTCACCGGCTGCCCGCCCGTGGACGCCGAAGTGGCCAACCTGAACCGCCTGTTTCCCCGCTGGGATGATTTATTCCTGCGCCCGGAGCCGCGTCCGCTGCCGCCGCTCGAATTCATTGTGGCACCGCACCTGAAACATCCGCGCGGTCCCGAGGTAGCGCTGGAGCCGGAGGACAATGGTCTGGCCGACGAGGGTTTGCGCGCCTGCGAAGGCCGCTGGGTCGCCCGGTTCATGGAACGCCACGTCACCGCCAAGCTCGGCAACCAGCCCGAATGGGGCACCGTCACCGCCGATGGCAAGGGCCGCACTTTTTTTGCCACCATTACCTGTTATACGCTGGTTGAAAAATTTCCGCTCATCATTGACGGCCTGCGCGAGGCCGCCGCCCGCCTGCGGCCGGATTATGTCGGGAGCTACATGATCGCCCTCAAGGCGCCGCAAATCGAGCCGACCCCGGCGCAGGTCGAGCTGGAAAAACAGTTCCGGGAACAGATGGACAAAGAGGAGTTCGAACACTACCAGCGGGAGCATCGGGAATACCTCGAACGCCTTTACCGCCTGGACTTGAAGAAACAAGCCGGCGAAAAGATCAAACCCGAGGACTTCGCCGTGCCGCCAGCCGAGCCGTTCTCGCCGCCGCCGTGGGAATGTGAGGATGAGGAAGATGACGACAGCAACGACGGTGAAGGCGGCGTGGCCGTGAAGGAAAAGCCCGATCCCCCGCCATCCTTTTTGGATGACGAACATCCCCTGGCGGACAAATACCGGATCATCGGCAGCGTCAACCTCGCGGAAGTCTGGGCCATCAGCCACGCGCGCGACCTGGCCGTTTATCTGCTGGGCCGCCAGCCCGACCGCGAAATTCCCGAAGAGCCGAAGTGAGGTGAAGCCGGTATCCTGCCGGCTGACGCCCGCCATGAAAAATTTCATCGCCGCCCTAAAGCAGCCGGAGCCGGAGGAAACGGTTTGGCCACAGATGGGCACAGATCAACCCAGATTAAAAAACGCTTAACGCGTAACGGAAAACACGCGAACGCTTCTCCCTCGCCTCGCAGTCCTCCGCCCGTGGGAACGGAGAAGGTGGTCGCAGACCGGATGAGGGTTGTGAGGTTCAAAACAAATTCTGTGCAGCACGATGGCATCCGTCTCCAGCAGGCCGGAAAGAAAATTTGACCAATCGTCACCCCGCGCGCCGCGATGATGACCGCCCGGCTGAGGTAAACCGCGAACCACGCCAAACACGCGAACGCAAATTCAAATACGCTGAAGGCGTAACGGAAATTAGCCTAGGGTTGTGAGGAACGAACTACCCTAGGAAATCGTCCCACAAAATTATCCCACCCTGAAGGGGTGGCGGAAATTTTATCTCGCCGCCTCAAGGTTCGGTCGCAGATTCCAAACCAAACCAAAATGGTAGCCGGTTGCATGGTGGCTGACCGCAAGGTCTGGCCGGACGCAAGGGCCGGGGCCGGATTGGCCAGCCCTGCCGGAACTGGAGCGGGCGCAGACGCGATGTCAGGGCACGATCTTCTGACAATAGCCCAGCCATTTATGGCTGGGTCCGTATTCAATCCGACAACCAAGTCCCGGCAGGGACGAAAGAAAGTCCGGCATTGGCGAAAGATTCTGCCGTCCCTGGACGGGACTTTGGACGTTTCCGAAACGTGAACCCAGCCATGAATGGCTGGGCTATTTTCAACGGAATGTAGGAGACGACGTGAGGAGTCTCAAATATGACCCCCCAAGTTTATTTTCAAGTTAGAGACTCGTCACCTCGTCTCCTACAAAAATGACGGTGGCCGGCTGCATGGTGGCTGACCGCAAGGTCTGGCCGGACGCAAGGACCGGGGCAAAAGGCCAACGGCCAACGCATGGCCGGGCCGGAGCCGGATTGGCCAGCCCGGCCGGAATTGGGGCGGGCGCAGGCGTGATTATATCCCGAAGGGATTACATCATTCAGCCCGGCGTTGACGCGCAGCGGCTACGCCGGGTGGTGATCGCAAATTGATTTTACCCCAACGGGGTTTTATCCGCAGGCGGCGAATGATGCAACCCGTTCCGGGTAGATTAAATTTGTGACACATACCCAAGGTAGCGCTCCCGCGCAACCTTGGGCTGAATGATTCAATCCCGTTGGGATTGGTGGCCGGCTGCATGGTGGCTGACCGCAAGGTCTGGCCGGACGCAAGGACCGGGGCAAAAGGCCAACGGCCAACGCATGGCCGGGCCGGGGCCGGTTTGGCCAGCCCTGCCGGAACTGGGGCGGACGCAGCCGTGATTGTAATAACTCAACAATTTAGGATCTCTTTCTTCTTTGGATAGCAAGAAAGTTATTATTATGGTGTTACTACGCGATAATACAGCGAAGGCAAATTAATGAACTGCGAATTTGTAAAGATAACCAAGGAAGATTGGCTCAAGAAATTCGTAACGTCTATCCACTGCGACAAGTCGGTAGAAGATTGGACGCGATAATTCCTACCAGATTGAAGCGCAATCATAATTCCATCACCGTTGGCTGGATCGTGGCTTAACAGCCATAATTGTGGAGCCGTCAATGAACCGTTGACTAAAATATAAAGAATACCCAATGAACTGGTGACGGAGCCGACGGCGTTGGTGATGAGGACGGAGTAATTTCCGGCGCTGTTGGTGTCCACGTTATCCAGTTCCAGCACATTCGAGTTTGCG
>Ga0302197_10003776_pt1 | contig 13591 bp, 11 predicted proteins | sample II_Bog_N2_1_FD_193526 | JGI IMG/M metagenome (GOLD analysis project Ga0302197, IMG submission 193526) | Peat permafrost microbial communities from Stordalen Mire near Abisko, Sweden - II_Bog_N2_1 | ecosystem: Environmental > Terrestrial > Soil > Wetlands > Peat | place: Sweden: Abisko...
CAATGCCCAACTATCACCATCAAGTATATCGCCCATTTGTATTGCGCGTACACGTAACCCATCTTGTCCCCAAGCTTCTACACACAATGTTTCTCCATCAAAATAGCGAAAAAGCTTGCCTTCTTTTTCCTCAAACAAACCATCCATATACATCTGTCCTCCTGTCATATATTGTCTAAACAGCCTATGTGTTCACAACCTTTATTCTAACAAAATCCCATCTTACTCAAATAGGATATTTTTGTGTGAAAAAGTTGGATAATTTTGAAAATAAAAAAATACTGCAAATCAAGAATGATTTACAGTATTTTTGAGTTTCATCATAAAAAATCAATGTTTTCCCATGTAATAAAATCTTTGTTATTTTAAAAGTCTACCACTCTTCATACGTTGTTCATCTGCATATTGCAATATATTAGAAAAAGATAGCTTGCCAACCGTCCAAAGGTTGATTTTTTCGGCCAATTTATTTTGATAAGGCCAAAGCAATTGACGATTACTAATCGTCGCATCTATAACTTGTTTTCGTTTTTTATATAGTAAAATATCATTTTCCATTCCTTGCTGCGGTAAAGCACTGATTCCTTTACGCAGCGGTACAGACTTTGTGAAATGATATATATCTTCTGCTAAAGTTTCATCAGAAAAAATAGACGACAACATTTGATCCACTAATTCACTGTTTTTTGACCGTGCATTTTTCATAAACGTAAGATTTGGTTCCATAATCAATTTTGCTGTGCCACTTGAATTCGGGTAAGGAAAAATTCCAACACGCATTGTTGGTTGAACCGCTGCTATGGTCTGTAATGACCAAGAACCTGTAATATACATCGCGGCTTTGCCATTTGCAAATCGTTGATCACACTCATATTGTCGCAAAGATGCCGCATCACTCCAGGAGTGGTTCAAAACATAGGCTACTTCAAAAATGCAATTTTGCGCTTTCTTCGAAGACGAAAAACTTTCTTCACCATTTCTGAATTTATCACCCCAAACAGGATCATCTACAAATATACAATTTGTAGCAAATTGCATAAACAAATTAATTATCGCCCAATTTTCCTGCGTATGCACAGCAAACGGTGTTATGCCAACTGCTTCTAGTTTTTTCACGGTCTGATGCATTTCTTCGATTGTTTCTGGAATTTTAATATTATATCGTTCAAAGATATCACGATTATAAAAAACACCATGGTACATAAGATTGTAAGGTGCTCCATAATACTCTCCCTGAATTTCTACAGCCTTTAGTCCTTCCGGTTGTATTTGTTTCGTTACAACTAATGGCAACGGCATCAAATCCCCCCTTGGTTGATAGGTATAGACATCTAGTGCTTTACCAATCATCAGGTCAGGATCTTCTCCTGAAGCAATTTTCGCCTGCATAGCCGAAGTAAAATCATCCCAGGGGACACTTTCCCATTCGACTTCTATATCAGGAAATTCCTGTGAAAGTTTTTCCTTTATCATATCTTCCACCCCTGCATCAGATGTAGATTGTCCCGCTAAGATTGTAATTCTAGTTTTTGCTGGTACTATAAAATCTTCTGGTTCCGGTGTATTCATAAAATAAAAAAAGCCAAATAACGTAAACAAGAAAGAAAACACCGTGAATATTTTAATTGCCATACGCTTTATTCCTCCGTTTTTTCGTATAATTGTTCCTTATATTTTCGTGGGCTGATCCCAACAATTTTACGAAAAACACGATTAAAATACGCATAATCATCATAACCAACTAATTGAGAAATTTCCGTAATATTTAACTTAGCTTCTTTCATGTAACACTTTGCCCTTTCTATCCGTTTTTTTGCCAAATACAAGGTAAAATTCTCTCCTGTAACCTGTTTAAAACTTCGTGATAAATAAGAACTATCTATTAAAAATTTTTTAGACAATGCCGTCAATGAAATTTCCTCAAAATAATTCTGTGCAATATATGCTTCTATTTGACGTACTGTTTGAATGTTCCACTCGCTTTTTTTTAATAAAGATTCAATACCAAAATATTCATCCATCATTTGCTGTATAATGCTGCAAATTTCTTCTACCGAAAAACTATCCACCGCCAGTAGCAGTAAATCTATAAAATTATCCATCGTCTGTAGTATGACGGGAGAATGATCATCCAAGCTGTGATTACGCAAAATCCAAGCAACATTATAAGCTAACTGTCTTACCTCTCCGAACAGCCAGCCCTTTTCTATACAATTTTGCAGACAAATTTCTTTAAAAACAATATTTTGATATAGCTCTCGATTTTTAGTCCGCGCAGCAAAAGTCAACCGTTTCTCTTGTTCGTTCGTAATGCGTTTGTGCATTTTATTTTGCAAAGAATGTTCCACATGCAATTTAGCATTCATTTCATTGTAAGGTCGTATCAGTTGCGCCGATAATGCCTCATCATAAGCTTCTCGAAGTGACGAAAAAGAAAAATAATAGCGGCCAATGACTGCAGTCACCCCAAATCCAGTCGAACTTTGTAGAATACAAAGCAATGAATTACAAATCAGCTCCAGCCTTTCTTTATTTAAATCAGTGATTACAAGAAACTGATTTCTTTTATATATATAATTTAATATAATATGATTTCCCATCTGCATTTGTTGCGAAATGATATTTTTTAAATTGCAAATAAGCGTTATAACATCTTTATTTTGTTTTTTAGCAATACGCTGCAGGTTTACAGTCTGGAATAACAGTAATGTAAAGCCTGAAAATTCAAGTTCATAGTCTGCTAAACGCAACTGAACCTCTTCATTTAGTCGCTCATCTTCCGTATGATGAATCAACTGGCTAAGTTCTTGATCCATTAATGCTGACGAAGCAAATAACAGTTTTTCACGGACTGCTGCCTGTTCCTCTTTTAGTGCACGATGCTGTATAAGCAGCTCTGTTGCTTTTATTAACACTTGTAATAGATCCCTTTTTACTACTGGTTTTAATAAATAATCAATTGCGCCTCCCAGCAAAGATTTTCGTACATAGTCAAAATCATTATATCCACTCAACACAAAGATGATAATATCGGGATAGGATGCCTTGAGCTTTACAATAAGATCCGTACCACAAATAAATGGCATATTAATATCTGTAATGACAATATCTGGTTTCCATTTTTGAATTTTCTGCAAAGCATCTTCCCCATCTACCGCCGGTTCTAAAAATGAAAATGAATACTCTTCCCATGGAACTAAATTCCTTAAGTTCTCCCGAATCCAATATTCATCATCCGCAATCAAAACTGTAAAAGAATGATTAATCATCTTTCTCCTCCTTGCGTACATAAGGAAGGCAAATCAGAACCTTACTCCCCTTGTCTTTTTCTGAGCTTACTGCCAGTCCATACTGCGTACCATACAGCATCTTAATACGTGCATTAATATTATCCATCCCAATTGATGTACTTTTTTGCAATGCATCCATCATAGAATTCTCTAAACACAGATTGATTGTTTCAGCATTCATCCCTACACCATTATCCTCCACAGAAATCATAAGAATATCATCTTTTAATTTTGCCATAATACAAATGAATTTATCGCCATGTTTATTTTTCAACCCATGTTTAATGGCATTTTCCACTAGCGGCTGTAATGAAAGGCGGGGGATTTTTGCCCCCAGCAGTACATGATCAATCTGAAATTTGCATTCAATGCTATTTGACATGCGCACATTCATAACGTACATATAATTTTTAATATGCAAAAGCTCATCTTCTAATGTTGAAAAAGGTTCTTCCATTTTCAGACTATAACGAAAGAGATTGGACAATGCTCTGCAAAGAGTACCGACTGTTGGACAGTGTTGTGAAGCTGCAATAGCACTCATTGTATCTAAGGTATTATATAAAAAATGTGGATTTACTTGCGCTTGCAATGCCTTGTATTTTACATCATGAAGCAGTAATTTCCCCTCATATTCTCTAGCCGACAAAACCTCAATCCAGTCAAGCATTTCATTAAAGTTTTTCCCTAAAATTCCGATTTCATCCTCATTCATTTGTTTCATTCGCAATTTTGTTCTGCCACCTTTAATTTGATTAATTATTTTAACCATATAATGTAAAGGCTCCGTGAGATTTCTTGAAATTACCAGAGATAGCCATAAAAATCCTGGAAAAAGCATTAAAGCACAAAGTAATATATTCCTCACCAATATGGATTGATTATGCTCTAAAATAAATTGTGGTACAAGCGAATACACTGTAAAATTATATTTTTTTTGTCCAACCTGAAACAACGTATATTGATCAAACTGCATCATACTACCTTGCCAGTTATCTTTAGCCATCACCTTGTTTTCAGTCCACTCGAAGGCTTGTACTTGTGCTGGTTTAATAATCCCCCCTTGCATTAGTGCAACTCGGTCTCCGCCTGGTTGAATCCAGATAACCTGATCTTGCGAATATTGATATTTCTTTAAAATTTGAATAAAATTCTTAGGATCGACATCACAAACAAGATAGCCGACTGGTGTTTGATCCACACCATAGACTTTAATTATAAATCGCAAAAGATGGATACCAACTCAGGAAACAAGAAAAATCGATAGCCAATGCGGATTTATTACTTTTGGATGAACTCAGTTATGCGAGCTTTAATCGGGAAGAATCCGAACTTCTATTTAAGGTCATAGCCGAGCGTTCCGAAAGAGCCAGTACTATACTAACGACGAACCTGGAATTTTCTCGTTGGCCAGAACTTTTTGCAAACGAAACTTTGGTAGCAGCCCTTGTGGATCGACTGACATATCATTCACATGTATTGAATATGAATGGCGATTCTTTCCGATTAAACAGTGCTAGTGGTTCAAAAATTCATTAGCACATGATTCACTTTTTCGTTGCCAGAGTGGTTCAAAAATTCATTGCCAAGTGGCTCACTTTTTCATTGACATTCACAATCTGCCGCATATCTGACTACATTTTTTACTTATTTTGTAACTATTCAGTAGCCGTAATCCAAATCCAGACTTTTTCTTGCCTCTCTTGAACCATATACCATAAAATAATTCATCCACCCTCGGATAACTGGATTCATCAAATTTGCTAATTTCTCCATCGAAAGCGTTTTACTATTTAATCTGATATCTTTTATTTTTTGGCGAAACAATTTTGATGCTTCTTTACTTACGGCTGGTGTAAATGCATTAAAGAAGTTTCCGTTTTTACTTTTTACATAGCTTGTACGAAATGTATATCCGAGAAAATTAAAAGAATGATTCTTAGAGTTACCCTGAAACCGGTTACTTTTACAGTATACAATACGAGTTTTATCGGGGTGAATTTCCAGCCCACACTGCTTCATGCGTTCCTTCAGCTTATTTAACAAATATTCCGCTTGCTTCTCGCTAACACAGTGAATGATTCCATCATCTGCATACCTTGCCCACAGATTGTTCGGAAACTTGCTGTCCATCCATCTATCAAATGCATAATGCATAAACAAATTTGCCAAAACGGGGCTAATCACCCCGCCTTATGCAAAGTAAGTAATTATGCAAAGTAAGATCTGTAATTCTCTATAATCGCTACACTATCTTTTAATTTACTTTGCATAATATCCGACAATAATTATGAGCTATTTGCTTAAAATTCATTTGTCGGAGGTGCTTTTCATGAAAAAGAAACCATTAGAAAAACTTTTGAAAGAACTAGAAACTGAACTGTTACGGCTTGGTTATACTGAAGGTTCAATGAAATTTTATCGCAACCGTTGGAACAAACTATTAAAGTTTGCCGAAAAACAAAATGAATTATATTTTTCTGAGCAACTTGGAATTGATTTTGTTGAAAACAATTATCAGATTTTTGAAAAGGATTTCGATAAAACATTGTCTCAAAAAGATACCCAAGAACTACGCATTATCCGCATGATAGGTGATTTCCAATTACATCATACAGTTTTGAGGCGCTATTACAAACATCATGAAATTCTAACCGATCAATATTACCTTGGAATCAGTGGTTCCTTCAAAAAATATTGTGAGAAAAAAGATTATTCAAAAATTACCGTTGAACACTATATTAAACAATCCAAACGCTTCATGGATTATCTTCTTTCTCAAGGAATCTACGATTGCCATAATGTCAGTATTACTGTTGTAAATTCATACATCAGAACGCTTGTTGGGTATACTTATAAGACAGTAGAGCAAGTAATTTGCTCTATTCGTGCTTTTTTAAGACATTTGCAAGAAGAAAATATACTTACTACAGATTTAGCATCAAAAATGCCAATGGTTCAAGCTAGAAAGCAAACAAGAATACCTTCAGTATGGACAAAAGATGAGTTAAAATCATTAATTACTGCAATTGATCGTGGAAATCCTAAGGGAAAAAGAGACTATGCAATCATTCTTCTTGCTTGCATTTTGGGGCTTAGGGTTCATGATATCAAAAATCTTACTTTTGAGTGTTTTCATTGGAAAGAAAAAGAACTCGTATTTACACAATCAAAGACAAGGCAATCAGTAGCTCTGCCAATACCTTTCGAAGTAGGTTGGGCTGTCATTGATTATTTGAAATATGGTAGACCCAAAGTGGATTCACCGATTGTATTCGTAAGGCATATGGCTCCTTTTTTACCTTTTTCAGAAGGAGATCATCTTCATCAGTTAATACGGGATTATATGATAATTGCACACCTACCTACGTTGAAAAAACATAGGGGGATGCATTCTTTAAGACATACGGCAGCCTCAAGAATGCTTGAAAATGATACTCCATTAGCTGTAATTTCTGATATATTAGGGCATACAGACACTGATTCTACAGCAGTTTACTTGAAAGTAGATATTAAGAAATTAAAGGAATGTTGTTTGGATACTCTGGAGGTGATTGCTCATGAATGACTACACCTTTAAAGAACCATTTGCAGAACATATTCAAAATCACATTTCTTTGAAACAAGCTATTGGTTACAAGTATAAAACTGAGGCAAACCATTTACTGCGATTTTCTTACTTTACTGAAGAAAAATATTCGGAAGCAACAATGCTTACAAAAGAAATTGTATTAGACTGGTGTTCTAAAAAAAGTTACGAAACTCAGGAAAATCAATGCTCAAGGGCTTCAATCATGAGGCAATTAGCTATATCTATGGATAACTCTGGAATTGGTTCATATATTATACCAAAAAGTTTTTATTCATCTGGAGAAAAGTACATTCCCTATATTTATACTGATGATGAATTAAAGAGTTTTTTCCAACAAACAGATCACTGTCATTATGTCAGCGAATGCCCATATCGCCATCATATTATGCCGGTATTTTTTAGAATGATTTATTCTTGTGGACTTAGATCCTCAGAAGCAAGGCTTTTAAAGATATCCGATGTGAATCTAGATGAAGGTATATTAACAATTCAACATTCGAAGAAAGATAATAGCCGTCTCGTGCCAATGTCATTGGAATTAACACAGCGTTGCCGGAAATATTTTTTCATTGTTCATGTGTTTGCAAATGATAATGATTGGTTCTTCCCTGGTCTGAATGGAAAACCCATGACAATTGGTAATGTTTATCATAATTTTAGGCGTTTTCTATGGAAAGCAGGAATTTCTCATGATGGCAGAGGAAAAGGGCCAAGAGTCCATGATTTCAGGCACGTTTACGCCTGTCACTGTCTTAGAAAATGGGTTTTGCAGAGGAAAGGCCTTGGAGCATACCTTCCAGTGTTAAAAACATATATGGGACATGATTCATTTGAAGAAACAGCATATTATTTAAAATTGACTGCTGATGTTTTCCCAGATATATCAATAAAATTGGAAAGATTTTATCCTGACATTATTCCAAGATTGGAAGGTGATTTTGATGAAACCTACTGATTTTGCTGCTTATCTAACAGAATTTTTATCAGTATATTTGCCAAAACATAAAAACGCAAGCAAAAATACAATAATGTCATATCGTGATACTTTTAAACTGTTAATTCGATTTTGCCAAGAACATATGGATATTCCAGCAGAAAAAATCAATATGGATATTCTTACAGCCCAATTAATTGTTAATTTTTTGGAATATCTCGAAAACAAGCATAAATGTAGTATTTCAACACGCAACCAAAGATTAGCTGCTATACATGCGTTTTTCCGCTATGCTCAGTACGACGAACCAGCAGGAATTCTTAATTGCCAAAAAGTAATTGCTATGCCTATTAAAAAAGCACCCAAACCAATGATTCCATATTTAACACCAGATGCAATGAAGCTTTTATTAGCACAGCCTGATAAGACAACTGCAAAAGGTAGACGAGATATTACACTTCTTAGCGTTCTTTATGATTCTGGTTGCAGGGTACAGGAATTAGCTGATCTTCGAGTACGTGATGCGGTATTAAACAGCCCTGCAGTTCTAATACTTACAGGCAAAGGCAATAAAACACGTAGAGTTCCTCTAATGAAAAACACACTGGCTTTGTTAACAAGTTATATTAACGAAAATTCTCTTGATAAACCTTGGAAAAGTGATGAACCATTATTTATTAACAAACAGCATAAAAAACTAACAAAAGAAGGGATTGCTTATATTATTTCTCAATATGTGAGCAAAGCAAGAAATTTTTCAATAATGATACCTGAAAAAGTTAAACCTCATATGTTTCGTCATTCCAAAAGTATGCATTTACTGCAGGCTGGTGTCAGCCTTATTTATATCCGAGATTTTCTTGGACATGAGGATATTAAAACCACCGAAATTTATGCAAAGGCAGACACAGAATTAAAACGCAAAGCTATTGAAAATGCATACCCAGATTTGGTTGATAGTACTTTGCCAGATTGGAGCAAGGATTCCGGATTACTTGATTGGCTTTCCAATCTTAAGTGACTATGAGATTATGCAAAGTAAATCTTAGTGGATTTTTGTAGAATCAATAGTTTCAGAGGTTTACTTTGCATAATCTTTAACTTCGCATAATCCCCCCTGCGGCGTTCCTATTTCACTTGCTTCCAGTTGTCCATTTTCCATTATTCCTGTTTTCAGCCATCTTCTGATTAAACTTATTAGTCTTGGGTCTCCGACTCTATGTTCCACAAACTTGAGTATCCATCCATGGTCTAAACTCCCAAAGAAGTTTTTCAAATCAGCTTCAAACACCCAACTTACTTTCTTGCCTGATATTATTTCGTTAAGACTGGCAAGGGCGTTATGTGCTCCTCTACCTGGTCGACCACCAAATGAGCAATTTAGAAAATCTTGCTCATATATTGCATTTAGTACTGTTGCTACACTTCTTTGTAGTACTCGATCTGCAACACAGGGGACTCCTATGGGTCTTTTCTCTGCTTTTCCAGGTTTGGGTATCCATACCCTGCGCACGGCTGGTGGCTTGTAACTTCTCCTATGGATTGATGTTATCATTTCATCAGCCCATAGATTGAAATCTTTCTCCGCAGTATCTACATTTATTCCGTCAACACCTGGCGCAGTATGCTTGTTCATATGTTTCAAACCATCCCACAACAAGTTCTTGGTCACGTGGTGTGCTAATGATGTAAATACTAAGTTTGGTTCTTTTAGAGCTTTCGCTGTTATTCCTTCCAATTTCGTTTCCATAACTGAGTTTCTCCTTACTTTGTATTAAGGCTCGTATCCTCCCTTTAAATGGAGCTTATGTTTCCTTGGAAAATTCAAATTCTGCTGACCGCTTCCCCCTGTAATAGGCTCTCCCTATCGCTAAGTACTATCAGTCAGTAAGACTTCCGGCAAATCATCGAACCATTCTCGCTTTTGTCGGCTTGTTTGATTCTATCCGCATCCTTGCTGAAACCGCCGGATCTCCCGTGTTCCTGTGAAATCCATTGAATACATGCCGTAGGTAAGAATCCCGGAAACAACAAAGTTTTCTTGCCTTTACGAAACCCCTGTTACTGCCTTCCCCATAGAGAGAAAAGGTCGGCTGTTTCACATAGTGGTCCAATATCGGGACTAATTATCCTTTTCACTTTATTCCGGCCTGCATTCTTCCTGTCTACGCTTCGCAGTGTACGTTACCGTACCCCACGCAAGACTCGGTACATGACTGCTGGCTAGGCTCTGCCATGACGATTATTTAAAATCGCTTGTATTTCACCGACTTTCCACGGCGCAACCCTCACAGAACTTATCCCGACTTTTGGCTTATCCCGAAAAATAATTAAAATATCAGGACTGTAGATATTTTCTATCTCAAAAAATCGGGATAATTTTCTTAAACTAACCCATACAGCTTCCTTATCACGTCTTCATCATCTTCCCAATCAATTATTGGTTTATCCGATTTTAATGGATTTATTTTTGACGTTGCTTTTTCAATTGCTTCCTGCTTCATCCGTGTATCCGCATTGGCATAAATCAATGTTGTATTCAATTGTGCATGGCCAAGCCATTCAGATAATAGTGGGAGCGGCATTCCACCACGATAAAGATGCATTGCCCTGGCATGGCGAAACATATGTGGGTGAACATTGGTTGGCACTTCTTTGTTATGTTTCCTTGCCAACTCGCCATATTTTTTAATGAATTTTCCGGTATTATCAGGAGACATCTGACATTGTTCTCCATTCCTTAAAGTATAAAATAGGTATGCGTCGCCGGATGAATTCTTATGAAAAATACGGATATATTTTTTGAAGTGTTCAACTGTTTTTTCCATAATGGGCACCATCCTTGTTTTTCTTCCTTTCCCCGTAACCACAACGTAAGATTCTGGAATCGAAACGTGCATGTCTTTCAGCCGGATATCCAGTATTTCTTGGTTCCTTGCTGCTGTATCATACATAAGTATCATAAAAAACAGGTCCCTGATTTCCTTCTTATTTCTGGGGTCAGGCTGTTCCAGAATACTTTTCAAAGCATCCTCGCTGAAATATTTTAATTCATGGACTTCTGCTTCCTTTTTTACGGGGATTTTTCCAAGTTCCTGTGCGCATGACATGACGGTGATATTCCTGTTTCCGGCATACTTATAAAAGGATCTGATACACGAAAGACGCTGGTTCCTTGTTGAAACACTACATTTATTTGCTTTTTCCAGCCAGTCAAGAAAGCCTTCCATATGTTCCCGTGTGATTGTATCAAAACTGATCTCAGACATTGGGGTACCGGAACATTCTTTTGTATATTCAATCAGAAGATTCAAGGCATTCCGGTAAGCTTTTACTGTATTCGGACTCGATGCCTTCTGCTCTGGAAGGTAAACAGTCAGGAAATTCCTAACCATGCGGTAAAATAGCATGCTGTTTTCATTCATTTTCCTGCACCTCCGGAACCAGACGGGAAAAGCGTCCCCAATTAATGGATTTGGAACGCACAAGTTTTTCCGGTAGAAGGTGTATATAATAAGCAGTATCCGAAAACTCAGCATGCCCCATATATGCGCTCAGGTAAGGAAGACAGGTATATAAATCTTCGCCATTATCAAGCCATTTCATCATGACTGCCGTTGCATAACGGTGCCGTAAGTCGTAAACGCGTACACGTGCTGTGTTTTCAGGCATCCGGACTTTGTTCCACAGCATAAGGAACTGTCGCGTCAGCCACTTTGAGGAATAAGGGACGCCTTCCTGTGAAGGGAAGAAATACGGGCTGTCAGGATAAAAAAACGATATCTTCTTCCTGTAATCCCTGCACATGTCAGTTACATCTTCTGTCATGGGGATTCTGCGTTCTCGGTGGGATTTATTTTTCCTGATAAAAAGGATTCCATTGTCTAAATCTACATCCTTATTCTGGATTTCTCTTCCTTCATTTGGACGGAGCCCACAGAAATAAATAAGCCGTAGCATAACAGGCGCTATAATTTGACGGTATGGTGAGTTCGGGTGTGGCTCCATACGGTCACTGGCATCAAAAATGGCAGCCAGTTCTTTGTCACTGAAAATATAAGGTGTATATCTGGTCTGCCTTGCCGTGTAGTCTGATGGCAGGATGTAATCACTTTCCCCAATTGAAAACAAATACTTTGAAAATTCCCTCAGTGCCAGTGCACGGCGGTGGAAACCTGATGCGTTTTCCGTCCTCCTCTGGCAGCACCATCCCTGGGCGATTTCTTCTGTGAGGAAATCGGCATCTGGATATTTTGTCTCCCAATAACGGACGAAGTCATCCAAAAATCCTTCATAAGTCTTCCGGGAGTACCCAAGACTCATTTTGAACTGGATCATATCTTCGGCATATTCATACAGCTTCTTTTTCATATGGATGCACCTCTCAAGGAATCAAATTCGAGTGTGCATTTCCTTAATCCCGTAATGTCAAGGGATATGTATTGTTTCGCAGTACTCATGTCCTTATGTCCAAGTATCTGCGATACTGTGGTCACCGGAATCCCAGTGGCTGTCATTTCAGTCCCCAGCATACGTCTGACACCATGCATCGTTTTCCCATCTCCGGTCTGGTGGATGATTCCGGCTGCTTTCAGATATTTCCGGAAAATGCATGCAACGGAAACCCCGTCATGGAATTCGTTGTATGGTGCGCAGTTTCTGATAAATATATTTTTGGAAACTGATGCAGGACGTCCATTTAAGAGATAATCCGCCAGGGAATCTCCGGCATTTTTATCCAATGGAAGAATGAGTGGTTTCTGGGTTTTTCCCTGAATTATACGTATCTCCTTTCTCCTCCAGTCTATGTCTGACAGGCGGAGAGATACCAGGTCGCCGCAGCGCAAACCGGTAGTTGCAGCAAGCATTAAAACAGCATAATCCCTTTTTCCCATAGCAGACCCCAGATCAATGCAGCCAAGCATCTGGTTAAAATCTTCAGGCAGCAGGGCAGGATAGACTTTCCGGTCACGTGAACGTGGCGCTGCCAGAATGGAATAATAAGAACGTTCTACAGCATTCTTTTCCTTTAAATATATGAAAAACTTTCCGAGTACTGTAATCACATCATCCATACTTTTCGGTTTGTCTGTAGAAATATCTATCAGAAAATTTCTGATAGATATTTCTGTTATTAATGAAAAATCACGATTGCCATGACTTAGTAAATATGTGATGAAACGCCTTGTTACCGATTCGTAAATACTAATCCTCTTCGGGCTGCATTCCAGGGAAGCAATAAATTCAGCCAAGATACCATCAAAATAGTCCGGAAGCTTAAACTTCTGTGTCCTGGTGAAAACTTTCCATTCAAAAGAACCTGTCTGATAAATTTCAGTAACAATTTCTAGCCCTCTGATCCGCCAGTTAAATGAGTCCTGTGAAATGTGGGCAGTCTCCAGCTGCGATTTGTACAGGCTGCGGAGTTCTTCTATTAAAACGGCTTCATAAGAATCTGCATTCCTGTTACGGAAAAATGTCTCAATCTGGTGGAAAGCCCGGGTTTTATAGGATTTTAAAGTTCCAACCCTAAGCCCGAAGTTTCTTAGTTGCTGCATTGCAGTTTCAATTAGTTCCTTTATTAACATCTGCTCCATATGTACCTCCATAAAATTTAATTTGACTGCTGTCAATTTAAATATCGAGAATACATATGAGATAAATAATTATCCCGACTTTTCGATGGAAGATATCCTTGTTCCTTTCCTTCCAAAAGGGTTTTCGGGATAAGCCAAAAGTCGGGATAAGTTCTGTGAGGGGCAGATGTCGTGAGGC
>Ga0302197_10003781_pt1 | contig 13584 bp, 9 predicted proteins | sample II_Bog_N2_1_FD_193526 | JGI IMG/M metagenome (GOLD analysis project Ga0302197, IMG submission 193526) | Peat permafrost microbial communities from Stordalen Mire near Abisko, Sweden - II_Bog_N2_1 | ecosystem: Environmental > Terrestrial > Soil > Wetlands > Peat | place: Sweden: Abisko, Stordalen...
TAAATTTATTCGTTTATAAAATTAGATAGATTACTTATATTTGACCGGTTACATTTTTATTCTTACAACAATATTATAGTATTGCCTATAATTTCAAGAAATTGATTCAATACAAAATCATAGTTCAGTCTGTTAAATTAGTTTAACATTGGTGACTTATCTTTTGACCCACGAAGCAATCGATTCTGCAGTTATTTCCTTTTAGAATCGATAGTAAACGGTTTTCTTTTTATTAGACTTATCAAACAGTATAATTTGTGGAGCCTCCTTAAGATACAGAAGCTTGTGCTCATTTTTGTCTAAATCAAAGATTGCTGTGACAAGTTTTCCTTCAATTTGAGATTTATATTTCATAGCAAAAGCTTAAAGGGCTGATTTGGCTTGCGAGTAGGATGATTGATCTTTGGAATCGATAAAAAGGATGATGATAGATTGATCTGGTTGTTGATACACCTCCGCAATGAAAGATTATCCAACTATCTTTCTGAGAATTCCATTATTCTATTGTTCTGATGGTATCTTTTAACTTTTATATTACGGCTCTAGCTTTTTCATGCGTATATCTTCAATAAACTGTATGATCTGTTAAGACTGAATTCCATTCTTTGTTTTATCTTGCCTCAAGGTATACTTTTTGAGTTGATACTTATCATAATCACTTTTGGTAAAAATGATGGTGTAAGCTAATTATTCATTATCATCTCCTTTAAATATGTTTTAGGGCTGCTCGTTAAAATTTTAAAGAAAGAATTCATGATCTACATCACAAAATAAGACTCGTTCATAGGCTAATTGCTTTTATTTATTGAATTAAGCAGCTTTTTTAAATATTTATTTGGCTGCTTTTACTTACAGGCTTTGCTCGTACTATTTTTTATAGACAAGTAGTATTTGATCATTAATATCACCTCCAAAAACTCTATGGAAATTATTCTAATCAAGTTTAGTGACAGTCTATAAAGAATCAATATTAATTCTTTGAATTAGTTAATTAATTCCCTATCGATTAGTTACGTTTAGGTAGTTGTAATTTTAAATCAACCTATTCTAAAAATAAAGTGATATTGCTCCTGCTTAATTCTTATTAGCTGGGATTAATGCGCAGGAAATTTTATGAATATAATGATGAATTAATGAGTAAATTTCATTATATAACTCTATCTCAGAGCTTTGACTGAAAGAGAAGATAATCTTATATGATTATTTTTATGTAATAGCCGACTCTGCATACATTAAAGGCATCTTGGGATGCACATTATGCTAATAAAAGGATATTACATTATTCTCATTAAAATCCTAACCGCCTGCAAGATACAGCGATGAGAAGGTGTTTATGATATAAATACCCTCTTTTGTATTATACCGGCTGAGATAATTGTTATGATCGTCTGTTATGTTAAGATACCCAAACAAAACATGGTCCAAAGGATGAGTTGCATTGATAATTTGAATGATATTTCTAAACTTTGATAAAATTGCATCCAAAGCGGGGCTTTACTGTTGATAGTCATGAAAATAGAGAACCACGTGATCGAATGAGTATATCATTACATCCAGAGCTGAAGGGCTGACTTCAACTAGTTTGTCCAAAGGAATCTATTTGGTTGAACTCACCACCAATAGATTCAAAATGGCTACCAATAAAATCAGATATGACTTTCTCACCATACTTTTTTGTTTACTTATAATAATAACTTCACACATCACTAACCAGATTAATAATAAATATACTCATTCAATGACGTGTTAAATTAATATCAATAGCAAATCTCAACGAAATGACAAAATTAATTGAGATATACCAGCTAAAGATCATATACCGAAAAGCTTGTTGAATGTTCTTTTCTTTTCTTCTGGCTTCTTTTATTCTGTTGGAGGCGTTGTTTTGGGACTTGGGTGATTTGCATTTGTTCCAGAATTTGTGTTAAAGAAAGTGTTGAAGTCCATATTTTTCTGATTATTGTTGTTGGCTTGAATGGGTTGTGTAACAGGTTTTGATTGAATGGGCAGAGGAGGAATTACCATTGGAGGTTTGGGCTCTGGCTTAGTTCCTCCAAAGAAATTGCTGAAATCATCTAATTTTTGAGGAGGGAGATTATTCTGAACTGGAGGAACATTTGTTCGGGGAGTCAGTTTATTAGGATTAACAGGGGCCGGAGAAACACTGACTGCTTCTTTTCTCGCTATTACAGGAGTAGGAACATTGACTTTAGGTGCAGTTTGACCACCTCCTCCTTCTGAGGGCTTGGGATCAGGTCTTTTTTCGGGCTGTTTGGGTTCTGGTGGCTTTGGCTTACTTTAATGTTCTTTAATGGATTTTTGAGCTGTTAATTTATAAAATTCTGATAAACGTTTCTCTTCCTCTTCTTTAACCTGTTCGGGAGATTTCATTTGATACTTTTGATACTGAATAACAAAAACGGTACAAATTTGGATGTTTTTTCGCTATCACGTACCAATTTGGATATGTCTGGATCCATTCTTATCCTTTTTTATGATTCCTAAAAGACTTTAATGGCCTTAATACATTACAATCTTCTGAGCCTAACTTCAGAGGGCTAAATAAAATGTTATTTACTTCATTAAGCCATTCTTTTAATTTGTTTACATCACTGGTAAACTGGAATGCCTAAAACTACAATTCCCTCAAGCATTTGTAAATGAGGAAGTTGAATATCTGCTTGGGAATGAGGTCGCGAAGGTTGCGTACCACCAACTTATAATATGCATCAATGCGTTTTCGTAGTTCATAAACAAGTGGATTCTTGACTGCATCTTTCTTTTCCTTATCGTTTTGCTATATAGGAATGCAAGTACTGGTTTGTTGAAATCACCCACTAAATAAGTCAAGTCATTCGTGTACAGGTAATTTAACTCACTGTCGAGAAGTGAATTCAGATAGCTTTCAAGATTTTTTCGGTACTGAATTCATGAAAAAATACCTTATCCAGAATTCTGCGGATTAGATCACTGAAGCGTGAGTTGAATTAAGGGTATTTTGTTGACATGACGGAATCAATGATGTTGACTGCCTCATGTTCCATAATTTAATGAATTTTGTTGTTAATTTCATAGGCTGGAGTCTGCATCTTCTTTAGAAGAGGATTGAGCAGAGCGAGGAAGGCGTCAATAGAGGGAAATCCAGGTATGGTCGAGTCTCCTGGAAAGTTAATCATGGCTTTTTCAATGTCTTTGTCAGTGATATCCTCAGTTGCAGCCTCATCATATTGGTCTTGATAAACCTGATTAAGTTCGTGCCGAATTTAAGCGCTGATAGGATCCTTGTTATATTCACTATTTTTGATTCCTCCGAGTGAGTTTTTAAATATTCTTAAAAAGGTAGCAACACTCTTCCAGGCGTAGTTGACCATCTCAGCATCGGTATTGGCCACTCCTGGTCCCAATTTTTAGAGCTATTCTTGTGCAGATTTTTTTTTCTTTTTGATTTCCTCGAATATTTCAGGCATAGATGACTTGATTTGCTGATAGAGGATGTTTGTGAGCTTTTTCGTTAGGGAGTCTGTTCCAAATAAATCTGAAGGTAGTGAAGAGTAAATTGGACTGGTTGTGAAAAATTTCTTCTCCTCTTTGAGACTATCCTCAACGGGTACGTTGTTGATCACATCTTATTGGCAACGGTTCTTAATGCCCACGTAACCGTAACGCAACGGAACTTCTAGATTTTTGAGAATGTTGCGCGCATCGTCGCCACGATTCATTATATCAATTTTGGTCATACAACCGATCGATCTCTATCCACTCGGGTCGATCTCACGCAAGATCTTGAGGGCCTAGCTTACTGATAAATCTTGATTGGCGGGAATGACGCATAAGATGATTGACCTCTTTTAGGAGATATATCTTAAGGCCATGTTCTTTGTGATATCATAGATATTGCTTGGTTGTTCGCCGACAGGGATGGAAGTTATACCAGGCAAATCCACAATAGTCAAATTTGGACATGATTTAGCAAAGATGTTCAACACAATGGGTCGATCGACTATTTGCTGTTTCTTACCACAGACCGTATCAGTAACTGCATCGATAGTTGTTCTCACTTCATTGAAATTGGTAAATCTTTTTTTGACTCCCTTTTCTACAACTTCCTCAAACTCAGCATAAGGCTTTGCTAATTCTGGCACATTGTTCATTCTTAACTCTAAAGGTCTCCTTGTGACGACACCCTGCATTAGTTATTGATTACTGATCCCCTAGGAAGGAAGTCCAATCCTACAATTTGTTCGAGCAACGAGCTTTTTCCAGAAGATTGATTCCCTAGAACGACGACCTTAGGCAAGGAGAGTTGATTGCCGAGTCCGATGTCCCGCAGCAAGTCGACAATGGAGATGACCTTGCGGAGATCATTGACCAAAAAACTACCTTACATTACGAATTTAATATAAAATTCTGAGAATATAATTGATGGATATTTATTGCAACTCAATGAGGCATCCAATAAAGATAAATACATTTAGATAATAAATAGATCTTAATAAAATTTTATAAGTCTGTAGTATCTAAAAAATTATAGTCTGTAGAAAAGATACCATCAGTTATGTTTTCAGAATTAATGTTTAAGTTATCATAGTAAATTACTATATTGTGCTCATTATCTTTTCGAGATTGCTACTACTTAATATAAAAATCCTATGATTGAAATTTGATTTATTTTTAAATTTATGACTGAAGGAGTGAGCCTACGTAAATATTACTTGGCACAAATTCAAAAGCGTTAGAGCGAGATCAATGACAAATTGCAGAACATTAAACGGTTGGAGGCACAGCGCTTTGAACTTAATTCCAATGGTAAACATGCATTGAGTTAGTCTCAAGACTTAAGGAGGAGTTGCATGCTTTGCAAGAAAACTACTCATATGTTGGAGAAGTGGTGAAGATAATGGGAAAGAATCGCGTACTCGTCAAGGTAAGAAATGAGTTATGCAGCTCAGTCATGAGGGAAAGTATGTAGTCAGTCTTGATAAGACCATCAAAATCGAAGACCTCAAAGTTAACCTACGTGTAGCTGTGCGCTCTGATAACTACATCCTCCACAAGGTATTACCAACAAAAGTTGATCCATTAGTTTCTCTAATGAAAGTGGAGAAAGTTCCAGACTCTACTTACGACATGATCGGAGGACTCGATCAGCAGGTGAAAGAAGTCAAGGAGGTGATAGAATTGCCAATCAAACATCCATAAATATTCGAATCGTTGGGTATTGCGCAACCAAAGGGAGTGCTTTTGTATGGCCCGCCAGGAACTGGTAAAACTTTATTGGCCAGAGCTATTGCCCATCATACCGACTGCACCTTCATCAGGGTATCAGGTTCTGAATTGGTGCAAAAATATATTGGATAGGGAGCTAGAATGGTTCGGGAACTATTCGTAATGGCAAGGTAGCATGCTCCTTGCATCATCTTCATCGATTAAGTGGATTCTATTGGAGGCAGCAGGATGGAGGGTCAGAAGGGAGATTCCTAAGTTCAACGTACTATGCTTGAGCTTCTCAATCAGTTGGACGGATTTGAAACAACCCAAACTATCAAGATCATAATGGCAACCAACAGAATTGATATCTTGGATCAAGCCCTCCTTCGACCAGGTAGAATTGATCGTAAAATTGAATTTCCCAATCCAACTGTGGAATCAAGGTTGTAAATTCTCAAGATACACTCAAGAAAAATGAACCTAATGAGAGGTATTGATCTCCGCAAAATTGCTTAAAAAATGACTGGTGCTTCAGGAGCAGAGAGCAAAGCTGTGTGTACCTAAGCTGGTATGTTCGCACTGCGTGAACGACGAATCCACGTAACACAGTAGGACTTCGAGATGGCAGTGGCTAAAGTGATGAAGAAAGACATTGAAAACAACCTAGCCATCCGCAGAGCTTGGAAGTGATATATTGTCAATATCTAGATTTGTCTTACTAGTTGTTAATGATAGCTAACAATCAGTCCTTGCGAATATGGACAAGAGCGTAGTTTGCTGATAGAGCCACGGGTAAGACTGACTAGGACATAATATACATGCTAACACGAAATACTGCATCGTTTCGATAAAACTCCAGCTCAACCAGAATTTAATCAGCATGACTAGCACCAGGGACAAACATCCTAAGAATGCCAGATTAAGGACTAATCCTACACCATCTGATGGCAAAAGAGTTAAATTTACTTTTTGATAGCTCAGTCCCCACAAGAAGACTAAGAACAATGCGATTATGATCAACACGACAAATCCAGTAAAAAGTGAGGGGGGATCCACTCGAGTGGCAGGTGGTTCAGTTAAAATAAGTGAGGGTACCACATAGGATAGTTCACTTTACAAAGGATGCTCCAATGAAAATCTGAAGTTAATCTTGCAGTTGGCGATGTACTGCCTGATTTGTTTGTCAAGTCGATCATCGCTTATGATCACTTCCAATCTATAGTTGCCTGACATATGCTTAATTATTTTCTACATAAATTCACAATTACAGGGTCGCCAAGATCCAATATTGCTTTGAAGGCGTTGGTGGACTCGTCCCAGACAGCCAATACAGGCTCAGTTAAATTTTAGAAGGTTGAGTGGCGCAGACGGAACGAGAAGAACTCTGGACGGAAGTCATTGATGCTGAAGGTAATCTGCATGGAATAAAGTTTACTTTCGCCTCGATGTTAATACGAGAAGACTGTGTAAGATTGAGTTCTTGCTTAAGTTGCGAGCCGATATCAACTTTAAGCCGTTCTGATTCTCCGCCAGTGATTGGTTCTAGGAAGATAGATCCTTTCTCGATGGTAACTGCTTGATTGGGTTGAAGCAGAAGAACAAATAATAACACACTGATGACTTGAATACGAATCATTTTGTTGTTTACGTGTTATAGGTGCTATCTATTATTATCAAAGCTATTTTTAAAGATATACTATCAAAATGGACACAGTAGCTATAGGTACATAATTTTAATAGCTTCGCCATGCAATCAATACTCAGGAGGAATAATGAGGACAATTCATTTCAAAATTGACTCAATGAATTGTTCTTGAAAAGATCTTCTTTGTTATGTCTGGACGGGATGATAAGATTATTTTCGCCTTATTCTTAATACTATGATTCATTAATCATTGTGTACCCTTGTATTTGCGGTCGCTTATGAATATCTTTTCCTTCATGCTTAAACTTTGCCATTTATTATTATTTTACGAATTGCCTTTATCATCGAAGGAATTTCTTGTTTCCTACCATTTCCATTATTACCTCGTATACCTGACAGTTAAAGATTATTATTGTGATTCATTTCTGAATGTTTCGGTCTTTTTCAAAGGGAGCAGTTGCAAGCCTCTTTTTTCTCATCTCTATCTCATTAATCCAATACTTCTGTCCTGCCAAAAGTCTTCTTCGCGTTTGAGTTATTCATAAGTTTATTAAATAAATTAGAAATTATTACAGATTTATTTTGACGTCTGTTTTTATATACTGGTAGTCCAAAATGCGGCAACGGCACGATTTATATAATGCAAATGTAAAAAAAAAAAAATCAGAAGACACGTATTAAAGTATCTCAACTTACAAGACTTATTCACCCAACACTAGCCATTCTGTCGATTACTAAAGCGGTGTAATTGTTTAAAGCAGGCAAGATACCAATGAAAAGGTCTAAAATATTTTTTATTCCTTCTCTATTCACTGGAATATTTCGTAATATGGCCAAATTTTTCAAATAAAATGTGAGATAATTCGAAGATGCGCTGATTGATTATCATCGAACCTCTTACCTAGATACTGAGTCTACTTCATTGACCATAACATCATTAAAAATGTTTTGGACATTTTGATGATATTACTTTAATAAAAACCAAGATTTAAAACATGTGAGCTGTCTCTATTACTCTAAAAGCTTGACATTGTTAACATTGTTAGAATACTTCTCGAAATGAAAGAAAAATTAAAAGACATAATTTTGTTCAAGAAGAATGATCAAATAGCAAAGCATTTCGATGGTTCTTAAAAGAAGATATATTTGATTTCTCCCTCAATATATTAAATCAATCCAGGAAAACTTACAGTTTAATATTTGATCATTAATCATTTAGTTTAATCATTAGGACCATTAGATCCGAGGCAGACTCTTGCTTGAGTTGAAAGGACTTCATTCCTTTGAGGCAGCAGTGGACGTTAAGCCTAATAGGATTTAATAAACATAATTACATATCATTCTATATTTCCTATTACCGCTTAATGAATAAATTCATTGAACTTAATCTGTGTCGGTGATTAAACTTCAAAAACTTAAGATAATATATTTATGGATAAAGCTCTATATAATTTATTATATCGTAATGGGCTCAATGTAGTCTAAATTGAAGGAAGCTTATTCAGTCAAATAAAAACCACTTTTTAAAAGAAGCTGCCAAAAAGGAGTCAATCCAACACTTAGAAATTAAATTCAAACAACAGCATGGCCCACCATTTCAAGGAATTAGAGTCATTAAATTACAACAGATTCTCATAATCTAAGAATTATTAGTGAATGGAAGGCTTAAAACTTTTAGAACAAGAATGAAGTAATTGATGAAACTATTTATCCTCTTTGCTCAATAGGCTTGATTTAATTTTAAATTGATCATCAAATCAAGTACGGAGCGGGATGTCTCATTGGCAAAGGAATTGTACTGACCTGCGCGCATAACATATACTCTCCCAAACGTGGCAAATAATCGAGGAACATTAAATTTTTCCCAAACTTCCATTCCTAAGGAGAGAAGTACTATCCAGCAAAAAGAATATATTATCCAAACGAGTTTCATTCTAATATTCACAATGATGATTATTATCAAAAGAAACTCTTTCAATATGATTATGGAATTATTCAACTTGAAGACGATGGACATCTAGAAAAATAATGTGGCAGATTGGGCTTCAATTTTAGCTTTGACGAGCATACATAATAATAATAAAAGCTTTTTGTGGGATATGCTCGCTTAAAGAATGAAAAGAAAAGGAACATTCTCAAATATAAATTCTCTGGAAACATCAAAATTTAAACTTATTCGTCTAATTCTGAGATGCAGATTGATCTAGACATGGCGGGCGGGCCTATCATTGATGAAGTTGAAGGTGAATATCTCATAATTGGAATCCATACTTTTATTCAAAAGAGCCATTAGAAAATAGAAGTGGGAGGTCTAAGGCTGAATGAAATAATGTTCAGTCAAATCTGCAATTGGATAACTTAATAGGAGTTGTAAATCAACCTAAGAGATCAAAATATCGGAAAATAGGGTATTAAACAGCTCGTGAAATCAAATCTACATGATCCCCATGTTATATATCTTTGTAACTGCTTCTTAATATAGGTAGAAATGATATTGGTAAGGATGGGTTGAAGTACCTACCAAGGCGATAATGGAATCAATTATATCATCTTGATTTAGGGGGTAATCATATCGGAGCAGAAGGAGTTGAGTATTTAATCAAATCCAATCTAAAAAATTTAGTGATTTTAAACATTTGGGGAAATGAAATTGGAAAGGAAGGTGCAGGCCATATGGTTAATTCTGATTGGAAGTTTCTCAACTGTTTAAATATATGTATTGCTTTTATGATATAGATAATAACAATATTTGCAACTAGGGATTGGAGTACCTCATCCAAGTAACATGGCCTGAACTCAACAGCATTAACTTAGGTTGTCCTTTATTTATATAGGCAAGAATAATATTGATAATTAGGGAGTGACTCTTCTACTTAAAGCCTCTTGGAGGGCGCTTGTAACACTTAATTTATGTACTATTCTTTCAATTTAGGGGGAAACAGTATCAAAGACGATAAAACCAATAACACTGAGTTAACAAAACATTTTCCTAGAATGAGATTTCTAAGTTTATGATTAAATAATGTATTTATTTGATCATCATGTTTCAGCTCTTAATAAATTCTCAAGATTAAGAAGAGAAAAATAAGTCTATATTATTTTCACTAAGAGGACAGAATTAATTTTGTTATAAGTCTCAATTTTGATAAAATTATATGTTATTTTTGATGATTACTCGAGATAAAGATAAAAGTTTGTTCGAAATTGATTTATTCCTGATTAAAAATGTATATTAAATAAAGATAGCTGATGCGTTAAAAGCGAAATAAGCCCATCATCAATGCCTAGTTTAAAACATTCAATAGTGAGCAAAGCTGCATCGATGTATATTCTAAAGTATAATCCATCTTCTTTTAAAAGTTTTTCAAGTATAATCTCACTGATTATTTCTATGATACCTTCACCAACGCATAGGAAGACCTCGCCATAAAGAATAATAAAAACAAATCCACCAAACAACTTGCAGCTGAAACTTTTACCATCAAATGCCAGTTCACCATTTCATAATTTTAACAGAAGATCAATTCATTTTACTCTTGTCGGTCGAAATGTGCAGAGGGTTCATAAATATCTTTCAGCTTTAAGCATCTTTATAGTAATACTGAGGGTGTTTCTCTCATCGAATAGAATGATTTAGTGTTCGTAAAAGTGAAAATAAAAGCATAAATATCCAAAGTATAAAATCTTCCAGTCTTCTTTTATAAAGAACTATAGCTATGTGAAAGTGAAAACGTTAATAAAAGCCAAATTGAATCAGAAGATATCGTTGCAAAACTGAAAGCTTACAATAAGTAGTCAATTACTTTGTTTGTCGTCTACTATGGGGGACATAAATTTTGATCTATTTAGCAAGTAACACTATCAAAAGACAAAAATAAGCCTTTTTAACCGTGAATTAGATGTCAAAATACATGTATTTTATGTGTCCCGTATTGCGATGATTAACACCTTTAAAAGCATAAACAAGATATAGAATTTAGAGTATGTCAATGATTTATTGATACAACTTTATTAGTTTAAACGATAAAAAATAAAAAACAAAAGGAAAAAAGCTCTGCAAGACAAAAAAAATAGCCAGCTGCGATATTCAAAGAAACAAATCATTTTTAAGATATTAAAATGGATCACACTTCTCTCAATCACTGGACTGACGATCGGAGCATTGATATTAAAGTTTATCTTGTGATACTGTCTACTTTTTGACTTTCATTATCAGTTATCAGCATTAACATATAAAGACATATTTTTGATCTTCACAATGGTAATAAAAAATAGTTGAATTGGTGATGATTTAATGTGTTCTGATAATATAAGTAGATTTATAATCAAATAATATCTATCATGAATAAAGAGCTTCTCATTGCCCTTGTTGCACTCCTCTCTGCTGCAGCAGTCTTCTACAACTCTGTTGAGGCGAAGGATGACTTCCTGCTCTGGAAGGAAAAGTTCGGATACAACTGGTCTCATGAGGAAGATTCCTACAGAAGACTCATCTATCTAAAAAATGTTGAAATCATCAACAAGCACAACGCTGACAAGACCCAAACTTACACAATGGGAGTTAATCAGTTCAGTGGACTTACTGATGCTGAATTCTACGTGACCTACCTCAATCCCAGAGAAAATCCCAACAAGGATAACATTGAAGAAGTCAGTGACATCAACGCTGATATTGATTGGACTACCAAAGGACAGGTTTCCCCCATTAAGAACCAAGGAAGCTGCGGATCTTGCTGGGCCTTCAGCGCCGTCGCTGTTTTGGAATCATGGGCACTTTCTCGAGGAGAAACAGTCAACCTTGCTGAACAACAGCTCGTTGATTGCAGTAAATCTTATGGTAATGATGGCTGCAATGGTGGATTCAACTACAAGGGTTTGGCTTATGTCAAGGATCACGGTATTACCACCACCTCCAGTTACGCTTACACTGCTAAGACTGGAACTTGCAAGGTCCAGGGAGGATCATTCAAAATTTCTGGAGTTCAAACAGCGAAAGGATGCACCCCTCTTGCTACTGCAATCCAAGCCAGACCCGTTGGTGTATCTGCTGATGCTACTAACTGGAGCAGATATTCCTCTGGTATTTTCAACAACTGCGGAAGAAGCCTGAATCATGATATTCAATTAGTTGGTCTTACAGGAACTTACTACAAGATCAAGAACTCTTGGGGAGCCACTTGGGGAGAACAAGGTTTCATCAGACTTGCACCCGGAAACACTTGCGGTGTCTGCGACGACCTCTCACCTTGGGTCCAATGATATCCATCCAAACAAATCCATCGATTTATTAAATCAATATGATTAGAATTTATGATAAAGTAGATTATTATTGATCTCTATCTCCTGAAATGAGCTATAGGCATAATCCTTCCTTTGTCAATCTTTGGGTCTAATAATGGGGCTGTAATAAAACCATAGCTTTAATATCCTTATGTCTAAAGTAAATGATCATTGAGCAATATACTAATCAAATGTTGTCCCCCATAACTATCGATTGCTTCTTTTCTTTGCGAGGAACTATTAATAGTGCTGAGTAAGAATGGCTGTTTGCTCAAAGTCTTTGATGTATCCTGGCCTGTCGTAATTGCCTCTCACTAAAAATTTGTTGGGAATGGTAGTGACTTTGATTTCTTGCTTAGTCTTTGGCAACTTTATCTGTTCAGGCAAAAGGCTTGCCTTTGGATTGTATGATTTTTCAAAGGTGAAATCTTTGTTGACGTTGTCTGTTTCGAAGCACGACTGGAAAAAGAATGACATTCAGTTGGGACCTATTAAATATACAGGAATCAGGACATCTATAACTCCAATAAATTAAGAATTTTATTTAAAATGATTATTTTTAGACAATTTAAAGGCATAAGAGTTTACCAAATTGGAACTGAATAGATCTGGAAGCGAATCGGTTACATCCTACAATAAAATGAAAAAATAAAATTTACACTGCGAAATAAGACAAAAGAACTTGAGTAATGTTGAAATTCAGTTACTCCAAATCGTTCAGGAAATGAAATATATGGGATGAGGATTGGGGTTACCACAACTTGATTAATGATTTGAAAAGCCTCATATTCCATATTCCATTTTCTATAAGTATAAAGTTTGCATTAATAGACTTTGAACTTTATTTCCAATAAAACAAAGGCACATCAAAATAGCATCTTTATCGGTTTGTATGTACATCAAGGATCTTTTCGTATACTCTGTGTTCCACTATTAATTTAACTGAATCCTTTATAGAGTACAATAAAATGGGTGGAAAATCTAAAGATTTCCCATCATAATCTTACACAAAAAAGAAGCTGTTTGCTCATAGCATAGTATGGATGAATTTAAAAGAGGGATATGAGCATATAATATAAAAGATAGATCTTGCATTGTAGATAAACTATAAATCATCATAAGGTATACTGAATCGATTCATGGACTTATTAGCATTAGGATTTTGGTCAAATTATGATAATAAAATAAGCCTCAATCCTTTGCCCGCTGTTTAGTTTACACTAAAATAACTGATTTCCGCGTCCTCGACCAATGAATAAAAAAATATTTTTTACTTTCCTATATTCAACTGTATGACTAGAAAATAGCCTATCTTCCTACTATATTATTTCCTTCTCATACACAAAAAAATATTATTGATTGATTTGTATCTAGGTCATATCTTGAAATAATAAATCCAGCTCGGCATGATGATCCACATGATGATAATTTTCAGTTTTGTGGCTCATACA
>Ga0302197_10003786_pt1 | contig 13572 bp, 16 predicted proteins | sample II_Bog_N2_1_FD_193526 | JGI IMG/M metagenome (GOLD analysis project Ga0302197, IMG submission 193526) | Peat permafrost microbial communities from Stordalen Mire near Abisko, Sweden - II_Bog_N2_1 | ecosystem: Environmental > Terrestrial > Soil > Wetlands > Peat | place: Sweden: Abisko...
TATTGAAGCTGGTATCGTTTTGGCTATTGCTTTATATAAGAAACAACTGCGGGAAAATACCAAGCACCAATACGAGGATGCAGGTAATTACCAGCATCAGCTTATCACCTGCGGTTACTGCTGAGTTCAATTCGGGGGTGCCGGTTTTGAAGTACATGGCGATGATAACGCGGAAATAATAATACACACTGATAGCTGCCATCAGCAGGGCGAAGATCACTAACCACATGAGCTGGCCTTGCTGCACTACGGCGAGCAGCACAAAATACTTTGCCATAAAGCCCCCGGTAAGCGGGATACCAGCGAGTGAAAAAAGGAATATCGTGGTTACAAAAGCAAGCAATGGTTCCTTTTTGGCCAGGCCATTGAAGCCATCGTAGGTATAGTCTTTCAGTTTTATCAACACCGAGAATACGCCGATAGTAGCAATACTGTATGCTACGGCATAAATGAAAATAGCGTTCCAGGCAGCAGCATTGCCGGCAAGCACAGCAAACAGCATAAAGCCAGCCTGCGCTATGGATGAATAGGCCAGCATGCGCTTCACACTTTGCTGGAAAACAGCGGTAACATTGCCCACCAGCAGTGTTGCGGCTGTGATTATCGCGAGTACCAGCATCCAGTGATTACTTAAATTACCGAAGGAAACCTGGAACAGGCGCATGAATGCAAAGAAGGCGCCCGCCTTTACTACTGTGGCCATGAAGGCTGTAAATGCTGTAGGCGAACCATCGTACACATCAGGCGTCCACATGTGCATTGGCGCCGCAGAAACCTTGAACGATAGTGCTATCATGATGAATATAATACCTGCAAGTGCAAGGGGGTTGAGGGAATCGCTATGGAGCACCCCTGCCATCTCCATAACATTAAATGTGCGGGAAGCGCCGTATAAAAGGGTAATACCCATCAGCAATATACCTGTTGAAAACGCGCCCATCAGGAAATATTTGAGGGATGCTTCGCTGCTTTTGAGGTTACGCTTGTCGCTGCCAGCCAGTATGTATTGGGGGATAGACAATATCTCAATACCTATGAACAGCATGAGCATATTATTGTAAGTGGAAAGAAGATATAAACCGCAAAGAATAAAGAAGATAAGCGCGAAATACTCAGCTACATGCAAGCCAACTTTTTGTATTTCTTTGCCCATCAATAAAATATAGAGCAATGTGCAGCCAGTCATGAGCGTATTGAACCATAAAGAATTATGCTCTATGCGGAGCATGTTGCTGAACAACAACTGTGGCGCATTATCAGACGCGTGAACCAGATCCCATATATTCACCCCTAACAATACAGCAAATAGTATTGCTGCAATTGCAGTAATACTATTCTTGTTGCTTACCCATATTCCGGCAAACATCATGATAACACCAAAAACCGTTGTAGCAATAATTGCATTCATATTACAAATTCAAAATTCAAAATTCAAAAGCACAAAGCCTATAATTAATCCATATTATTTAACTATCATTCCTGCGATTCCGGCGGTAAGGTCTAAAAGTGGTTTCGGATATACCCCAAGGAAAATAACAAGGCTGATAATTATGGCAACGCCTATATATTCATTTGCGCTCATGTCTTTTGCTATAACCATCTTTGTTACTGCTCCATAAGCCGTTTTCTGGATCATATTCAATGTATAAACCGCACCCAATATAACACCTGAACCGGCAACAACCATAAATGCAATATGCCACGGACTGGTACCGCTGAATAAACCAAGGTATAACATGAACTCACCGACAAAGCCATTTGTAAGCGGCAAACCGATATTGGCAAGCGATATGACCACAAGTGCTATTGCCATTGCCGGCGCTACGGTTGCCATACCTCCCAGTTTTGTCATATCGCGGGTACCCCAACGGTTCTCTATTATGCTTACCATTACCCAGATACCGGTAATATTAATACCATGATTGAACATCTGCACCATGACACCATGCATACCTATATAGCTATGGGAGAAGGCAGCAGCACACATAAGGCTCATATGCGCAATTGACGAATAGGCGATCAACCGCTTGATATCTGTTTGCACCATGGCGATACAGGAGGCATACACAATGCCGATAATGGACAGAACAACAACGGTATCTGACCAATAGGCTACACCTGCCGGCAATACGGGAAGCAACCAGCGCAACACGGCATATAAGCCCATTTTTACCATAAGGGCGCTGAGTATTATAGTAACCGCGGTAGGCGCTTGTTCATAAGTATCGGGCTGCCAGGTATGAAATGGGAAAATCGGCATTTTGATGGCAAATGCAATGAACAGGAGCCAGAAGAGCCAGCGTTGGGTTTCAGCGGGCAATGCGGCGCCAGCACGGGTAATATCACTCCATGAATAACTTGTATGCAGCGGAACCTGCATGGATAAATAGATAAGCCCTGCCAGCATCATCAGGCTGCCTACGAAGGTGTAAATGAAAAACTTAAACGTAACAGGTATTCTTTTTTCGCCACCCCAGCGGGAGCAAAGGAAGTAAACGGGGATAAGGGCAATCTCCCAGAACACATAAAAAAGCAAAGCATCGGAAGCAAGAAAAACGCCCATCAACCCGGCCTGCGACAGGAGCATAAAGCCATAAAAAGCCCCCGGCTTTTCTGCTTCCTTGTTTACGTTCACTATCATTACCACCATTACTACAATACCTGTGAGGAGGCAGAGCATACTACTCATACCATCGGCCAGGAGGCTGAATTGCGAACCGAGTACGGGTATCCAGGAATGGGTAAACGTAACAGGAGCAATGTAATTAGCGCCGCTTACATAGGCGGAAACTGCCAATGTGACCATTGAACTTACCAGTGCAAGCGCCTTAGCCCCATCGCCTTTTACAGCAAAGGACAGGATGCCTGTGAGCAACGGAATAAGTATAAGTAATATTAAAACCATATTATAAAATCAAAAGTCAAAAGTCAAAACCAAAAAAGTTCCGGCATTTGAATTATTTAATCCAGAAAAAACTTAAAGTAAACAACACCACGATGCCCAATACCATTATAAAAATATAAAAACCTACCTGTCCGCTCTGTAATAACCGGAGTTTGTCGCCGCCCCATTTCACGGTTTTACCTACTCCGTTTACCAGGCCGTCAATACCTTTTCGTTCCGCATATTTATCCAGCAGGCGGGATAATCCTTCCAAGGGTTTTACAACGATTGCATCATATAATTCATCAACGTACCATTTGTTTTCCAGCACTTTTGCCAACCCTTTATTTTCAGAGAAATCAGGTTTTTTGTTGACTGACCAGGCAATAATTATCATTAAAACCGCTGCGGCAGTGGATATGCCCATAAGTGTCCATTCGGTAGCCGGCGCCAGGTGATGGTCCCCAAAATCGGTGACAGCGGCACTTAAGAATGAACCTATAGCGTTATGTTCGCTCATTACTTCGGGCAACCCTACATAGCCCCCGATGATTGATAGTATAGCGAGAATTATTAAGGGGATCGTTATTGCCGCCGGGCTTTCATGCAGGTGGTGCTGCTGGTCTTCAGTGCCACGGAAACTACCGCGGAATGTGAGGAAGTATAACCGGAACATGTAAAACGCAGTCATCATTGCGGCTATAATTCCGAGGTAATATAAGATAGGGTCGTGTGCGAATGTGGCGGCAAGGATGGCATCTTTTGAAAAGAACCCGGAAAAGCCGGGAATACCTGAAATGGCAAGACAGCCAATCAGGAAAGTGACCTGTGTAATACGCATATGCTTGCCGAGGCCGCCCATCTTACGTATATCCTGCTCACCGCCCATTGCGTGAATAACGCTGCCGGAACCAAGGAATAAAAGAGCTTTGAAAAATGCATGGGTCATTACATGAAATACCGCGACAGTATAAGAACCCACACCTAACGCAAGGAACATAAACCCAAGCTGGCTGACAGTAGAATATGCCAGTACCTTTTTAATATCATATTGCTTGATGGCAATTGTGGCCGCAAGAATCGCGGTTGTCAATCCAATAATAGCCACTATATGCAGTATCATGGGGGTGAGGCTGTACAGCACATTGCTACGCGCGATCATATAAATACCGGCCGTAACCATGGTTGCCGCATGTATGAGCGCTGATACAGGGGTAGGACCTGCCATGGCATCGGGTAGCCAGGTGTATAACGGTATCTGGGCACTTTTACCGGTAGCCCCAATAAAAAGGCAAAGAGCTATCCAGTTGTAGGTAGAAGCGGGCATGATGACCTGCGCGCCATGCAATTGGCCAAAAAACTCCTGGTAGGATAGTGTACCATAATTCAATAAGATCAGCAACATGCCTACCAAAAAGCCAAGATCACCTATGCGGTTCATTACAAAGGCTTTTTTTGCCGCATTGGTAAAATCCCTGTTCTTAAACCAGAAGCCTATCAAGAGATAAGAGCATAGCCCTACTCCTTCCCAGCCAATGAACATGATCAGGTAATTAGCCCCTAATACGAGCAGCAGCATGGAGAATATGAACAAGTTGAGGTATGAGAAATATTTTACCATACCCTCATCATGCCCCATGTAGGAAACTGAATAAACATGAATAAGGAAACCAACGCCGGTAATGATCAAAAGAAATAAAGAGGAAAGTGCATCCACCTGAAAAGCGAAAGGAATATTGAGTTTGCCGGATTGTATAAAATCGAATAAATTTACAATAACCGGTCCCTGGAAAGATGGGCTCTTTACCTCAAAGAAGATACCCAATGAAACAATAAAAGAAGCAAGGATTGTGGTGCAGCCAATGATCCCGCCAAGGGGTTTAGGCATTCTTTTCCAAAACAAGCCATTGATCAAAAACCCGATCAGCGGAAATAAAGGCACTAAATAAACGTACTGAGAAAAATCCCCCATTTTCAAATGTTAAATTACTTACTAATGTTTTAGCCTGTTTAAAATATTTATATCAACCGAGTGTACTCTCCGGTACATCATTACTATTATTGCCAAACCTACTGCTACTTCAGCCGCTGCGACCACCATTATAAAGAACACAAATATCTGTGCGTCTGCATCAGCATATATTTTTGAAAAGGCCACCAATAATAAATTCACCGAGTTGAGCATCAGTTCAATGCACATAAAAATGATGATGGCATTACGCCGCATCAGCACTCCCATGATGCCTATTGAGAATAACAACAGGCTTAAAAACAAATAATGTGTTGAATTTACCGGCATTTTAAAAATTTAAAACCAAAAATCAAATTCCTTTATAAATATTCCTATTCTGCTTTTTGAACTCCATGGGCCTCTTCCTTTTTCCCTATCACTATGGCTCCAATCATTGCACTGAGAAAGAGCACACTACTAATTTCAAATGGCAAAACATATTTTGTAAACAATACCTTCCCGAGATTAGCTATCAAACCAATATCGGTGGATGTCTTCTCAATAGTTTCCGGGCGTGCTGTTTTTATTGCTGCCAATACCACAAGAAACAAAACTCCGCCTGAAATTACACCCGCTAACTGCACTAATTGCCCTTTTTGCGGTTCCACATCTGCATTCAGGTTCATGAGCATGATCACAAACAGGAAAAGCACCATGATGGCCCCGGCATAAACGATAACATTAACAATAGCGAGGAACTGTGCATTCAATAAGATATAATGACCTGAAATAGCGAAAAAAGTAAGTACGAGGAACATTACACTATTCACCGGGTTGCGGCTGAGGATAACTCCTAAAGCGCAACTAACGGCAATGACAGACAATACCCAGAATAAAATGTCGTAAATGTCCATACTATTTGCTTTCCTGTTTTTTAGGGTTAGGAATCAGCAGGTCTTCTTTTTTATAAATAAAACTTTCGCGTGTATAATTTGCCGGCATCACTGTTTCTGTGAGATATATGGCGTCTTTAGGGCAGGCATCTTCACAAAAACCACAAAAAATACAGCGCAGCATATTGATCTCGTATTTGGCAGCATATTTTTCTTCACGGTACAGATTTTCTTCTCCCGGCTTACGCTCTGCGGCCTCCATAGTTATAGCTTCGGCAGGGCAAGCCAGTGCGCATAGTCCACATGCCGTGCAACGCTCGGCCCCCTGTTCATCCCTGTTCAGTATATGCAGCCCGCGAAAAACGGGGCTGAATGGGCGTTTTACTTCAGGGTAACTCGTTGTAGCTGTTTTCTTAAATATATGGCCCAGGGTAATCCCAAGGCCTTTTACAATAGAGGGCAAATATATCCGCTCCCCGAATGTCATCGGGCTGCGGTCTATAAGCACTGCTCTGTTAGTTAGTTTTTGCATTGTTTTCTTTCTCCAAAACTTCTATTATGTGTTCAATTTTTGGTTGCAAATGGGGCAAAACATTATTTATTGTATCCCAAACATGTCTCCAGTTTGTATATTCATATGCATGGGCATAAAAATTTCTTGCTGCCTTCATTAATTGCCATTCCACTTCTCTAAATTTTTCTTTAAGCTCATCTGAAACTTTTCCTCCATTTTCTCCAATCACTATCAATCGCTGCAGACAGGCATCCTTCATCATATCATTCCTCAAAAACATATCCTCATCCATGCCATTAATATATTGAAATACCTTGGCAATGGAATCGCTGACTATTTCCAAATAAAAAATGTCTTCTTTTTTGGGTTTCATTTACCTGGAAAATAAAAGAATTTTATCAGCATCAATATACTTTTTCAACCTCGGATAAATTACTTCTTCTTCTACCAAATCAACTTTATTTACCAATTTTTCTTCTAAGTCAACAAGATATTGTGCCAAACCAAAATAACTGATACGGGTATTTTCTTTTAAAGAAAACAGTATATCAATATCACTATTTTCTTCAGCATCACCCCTTGCATATGAACCAAATAAATACACACTTTTCACCGGTTTATCTTTAAAATAATCGGTAACGGTATCTTTTATTTGTTGAACAGTTAGCATTTTATAATTATCAATTAGCTGGTTTTAGTAAACCACAATATTACAATTCCTGTTATCAGCATATTCACTAATGCCAGTGGTATCAATGACCGCCATCCCAGCTTCATCAGCTGATCATACCGGAAACGCGGCAGGGTCCAGCGGATGAACATAAAAAATAAGATCATACATACTACCTTGGCCAATAAAACCATAATGCAAATAATTGCAAATAATAAAGGATTAACACTTGCAGCAACGCTATCCATGAAGGGGAAGTTATACCCGCCAAAAAATAAAGTAACGATTATTGCAGAGCTGATAAACATGTTGATATATTCGGCAAACAGGTAAAAGCCGAGCTTCATAGAGGAGTATTCCTGGTGGTAGCCCATATTCAGTTCGCTTTCACATTCAGGCAAATCAAATGGAGAACGATTTAATTCTGCAAAGGCACAGACAAGAAAAATGAGGAACCCTAACGGCTGCTTAAAAATATACCATGAAAAATAACCATCGCTCCAGAAGCCATGCTGTTGCGCTACTATCTCGCGAAGGCTTAATGACCCCGTCATCATAAGCAGGGTGATCAGGCTGATGCCCATAGCCAATTCATAAGAAATAGCCTGCGAAGCGGCACGGATACTGCTGAGCAAAGAAAATTTATTATTTGAAGCCCACCCGCCCAGCATAATACCATAGACACCTAGGCTTACAACACCAAACACAAACAAAATGCCAATATTAATATCCGCTACCTGGAAAGATATAATACGGCCAGTTGATGTGGTATAATCAGGCCCCCAAGGCACAACAGCACTGGTCATACAGGCGGTAAGCATGGTAAGGCAGGGGCCGAGTATGAAAATAAGGCGTGTGGAACGGTCGGGAATGATCTCTTCTTTAAAAAACAGCTTCATCCCATCTGCCAGCGGCTGAAGCAGGCCAAATGGCCCGGCACGGTTGGGGCCGATACGGTCCTGCATTATTGCGGCTACCTTACGCTCACCCCAGGTGGCGTACATCGCAATACCTAAAGACCCCATTAAAATAACAGAAATGAGGATAACCTTTTGTATAATAAAAGCTGTATCAATCTGCAGTAGCAGCATAATAGCGCAAAAGTAGTTTTAGTTGGTTAATAATCATTGATTTTAATCAGTATTTTATAGTATCCATTTCATTTTTTAGTTGTAACAGAAAAGTCGTAGCTGCGTCCCAAATAATTCCATAGTCAATCCTAAAATATTCGTGAATCACGATATTTCTTAAACCTATAATTTTATGCCATTCAATTTCGGGAGTTTTGTTTTTTGTTTCCTCTGTAATATGGTTTGCTGCTTCCCCAATTATTTCCAGCCACTATGACTAAAAGTTTCGAGCGTATATCCTTCAATAGAAGTTTCAATCTCCTTAATACATTCCAGAATATGATTTATACGGGCACCATCACCAATGCTACCTTTCATAAATGACAAATTTATCCTTGTCTATAAATGGTTTTACGTACTTATTCTCCCAGCCTGCACTTACTATATCCACTTTTTTATCTAACTTGATTGCCAATTCTTCGTGCCAGGTAAAATAATCGGAAGCTATACCGGGCATATAGTCAATATCCACCAGCACATCCACGTCGCTATTTTCATCAGCATCACCCCTGGCGTAGGAGCCAAATAGCCATACTTTTTTGACCGGCTTTTTTTCAAAGAAACCGGATATGACCTGTTTGATATGTTCAGTAGTAAGAATCATTTTTATTTTGTTGTAACAGGGGCAGAGGAAAAATCATCAGAATGTGCCGGGCCTTCTATTTTCGACAAATCAACTTCGGGCCGGTTCACATCACTTATATCATGTATGTTCATCAGGAATTTTGGTTGCTTGCCGATCACTTTATCAATGACAATGGGAGATTTCACTGTTCCCACATAATGCCCTTGTGCAATAACACTGCTGCGGGCAATAACTGACGGCCCTTCTATTATCCAATCTTTAGTTTCTTTTTTATGGAAACGGCAATCATTGCAAATAAATTCTTCCACTTCGCCCCACTGGTCTTTTCGTGCTGTAACCCGGAATACTTCTTCACCCCGCATCCATAACCGGACCTTTCCACTACAGGTAGGGCAATCGCGGTGCGCATCCAGGGGCTTAGTAAACCATACCCGGTTCTTAAAACGAAATGTTTTATCGGTAAGCGCGCCTACCGGGCATACGTCTATTACGTTACCTATGAAATCATGCTCCAGGGCTTTATTCAGATAAGTGCTGATCTGGGCATGGTCGCCTCTTTCCAATATACCATGTTCCCGTTTATCGGTAAGCTGGTCTGCTACATACACACAACGGAAGCACATAATGCACCTCGTCATGTGCAGGGAAATATATGGGCCTATATCTTCCTTTTCAAATGTGCGGCGCTTGAACTCATAGCGTGTGCCTTCCGTGCCGTGTTCATAACTCAGGTTCTGCAGGTCACACTCGCCTGCCTGGTCGCATACGGGGCAGTCGAGCGGATGATTGAGCAGTAGAAATTCAACAATGCCTTTACGGGCGTCCAGCACTTTTTCAGAAGTGATGTTCTTCACTTCCATGCCATCCATCACTGTTGTACGGCAGCTTGCTACCAGCTTTGGCATTGGCCGCGGATCTTTTTCAGACCCTTTGCTTACCTCTACGAGGCATGTGCGGCATTTACCGCCGCTATCCTGCAGCTTGCTATAGTAGCACATCGCAGGCGGCGTAACATCCCCACCTATCATACGCGCGGCATTCAGTATGGTAGTACCGGCAGGCACTTCTATACTGATGTTATCAACGGTTACTTTAAACTTTGGTGTTTCAGCCATTTTATCTTAATGCGTTTATGTCTGCATTCCTGTTATTCTCAAATAAGTAATTAAGCCATCTTGACAAAGTAATCATTGTTTCACTATTACTGTTTACAAGCCTCTTGCATAGTTTCTTCAAATCTTCATTCTCATTTGCCGATTCTGATTTTGTTACTTTCTTAAGCTTATTCAAATCTCTTGAAAGCCCAAAATCATCAACATTAAGCCTCCCTTCATCTATCACATTCAAAATCCAATTTTCTATTGCAGGGGCTAATTGAATAAAATAATGTTGTTTCGTCTTATGCTTATACAAAACTAAGTTGCTTTCTTTTATTTCCTCTTCACAATCATTTTTGATATAGTCGAGTTGCCTTTTATCTTTATCAATAATCCCTACTGCAAAATCGTCCTTCAACTTACCTTCTTTTATTTCTTTGACTACATTCGCACAGCCTTTTTTATGGTTTATGTGCTTTATTTTTAAGATTGTCTTTATCAAAACAGTATCAAAATAACATTCGGGTACAAAGTTATTTTCCATTAGTCAAGATAACTTTCAATATTATAAAATAGATCTACCCCATGTTGGTACACTTCATGAAGCTGTTCGTCGCTCAATCTCTTAATAACAGTTTGACCATTTTTTAGTCCTACTAAATAAACCGATAATTCATCCCTCGCATCTTCTAAGAAATCATTCATAACGAAAGGACTATGGGTACTGATGAAGTATTGGTTGCCGTTATCTTTCCCATAAATAACATCGCCGGTAAACTTACTAATGTATGGCGGAAACATGTGCGCTTCCGGTTCTTCAAAAAGCAATACAGTATTTTCATTACTCATTATTGCCGCTTTATGAAAAATAAGACGCTGCAAGGTATCAGCCATTTGGTAAAAAGGAATAGTAAATATTGTTTCTTCATCAAGTTGTTTTAACCCCCTTATAGAATTAGTGGCTTGGTCAATGAGCAATTTTAGATCGTAAAATTTAAATAATTCTGCCACTTCTTTTCTCAATTCCTTATTAAATTGAATTATATCTACTAGGTTCCCGCCAAACGGGGAAAATAAATTTTGAATTTCCGTTTTAAACTCATTAAAATCGCCCTTGAATACATATTTCTTAACTACCTCCACTTCTTTTACACGCGATCCGTTTTTATCTGAATGGGTAAAGTGGATGATTTTAGCTCTATATCCCCCGTTTGAGTCATTTACTTTTTCATATTGTATTTCCCTAAGTTTGTCCCATTGTTTTGGTACCGTGGTTGTTTTTGCCTCAAGCAAATCGACTTGTAAATTAAATTCAGATTCACCTAAATACCTAATACAAATTCTTACTTTTCCAACGTCTATAATTGCGGAATTTTTAATATTAGCATTATAAAAAAGTTCATTAGTATGTCTTAACCTACACAATAAATTGAAAGGCTCATTGAATTTTTCTTGAATGTAAGACAAAGCAGAAATAGCTTCCAATATTGCGCTCTTCCCCACATTAGGATACCCAATAAACACATTGATCCGCTTACACCCTTCAATTTTTGCGTGGCGTATGGACTTGAAATTCGTTATTTCTATATGGTCTATGTGGTTGCTCAATTTTTTATTTTTTTAAACACTTGCAGCTACATGAATAGGATCGGCATAATGCGCCAATCCATAATTACGTTTCTGCGATTCATCCGGGTTCAGCACATGCCATTCAAATTCATCACGGAAATGGCGGATAGCTGCTGCTACAGGCCATGCGGCGGCATCGCCCAGCGGGCAGATGGTGTTCCCTTCAATCTTGCGCTGTATATCCCAAAGCAGGTCTATATCGCTCATCTTGCCTTTTCCGTATTCGAGGTTCTTCAGTATTTTATACATCCAGCCGGTACCCTCGCGGCATGGGCTACATTGGCCGCAGCTTTCGTGGTTATAAAAGCGGGCAAGCGTCATGGTATGGCGCACTACACACTGGTCTTCATCAAACACTTCAAAGCCGCCGGAACCGATCATTGACCCCGAAACAAATCCGCCGTCTGACATACTTTCGTAGTTCATCAGACGGGTTTCGCCTTTGGCAGTTTTCAGTAGCAGGTTTGCTGGTAGTATTGGAACGGATGACCCCCCGGGGATACACGCTTTCAATTTTTTCCCATTCTTGATTCCGCCGCAATATTCATCACTGTATATAAATTCTTCGACCGATATGGTCATATCTATTTCATATACCCCCGGCTTATTGATATTGCCACAGGCTGACATCAGTTTGGTACCGGTAGATTTGCCTACTCCTATTTTGGAATAAGATTCTCCGCCCATATTGATGATTGGCACTAGGGCTGCTATCGTCTCCACATTATTCACCACCGTAGGGCGCATCCACACGCCCTGTATCGCCGGGAATGGCGGTTTCATGCGTGGGTTGCCCCGCTTGCCTTCAAGAGACTCGATCAAAGCGGTTTCTTCGCCACAGATATAAGCTCCGGCACCGCGATGCACATATATTTCGCAATCAAAGCCAGTTCCCTGGATGTTTTTCCCCAGCCAGCCATTGTTCTTAGCTTCTGTGATCGCCTGGTTCAAAATGTCTGGTATCCAGGCATACTCGCCTCTGATATAAACATAAGTAGTATTACTCCCTAATGCGAAGCTGCTGATGAGCAACCCCTCAATAAACAAATGCGGATGAAATTCCATCAGGTAGCGGTCCTTGAAAGTGCCGGGCTCTGATTCATCAGCATTGCACACCAGGTGGCGTGGCACACCTTCAGGCTTGGCCAGGAAGCTCCATTTTAACCCTGTTGGGAAGCCTGCCCCGCCACGGCCACGGAGGCCGCTTTTCTTCACATCTTCCACAATATCAGCAGGAGCCATCTTCAATGCCTTCTCAGCGGCACGATAGCCCCCATGCCTGCGATAGGTATCGTAGTATCGGATACCCTCAATGTGATCGTTTTCTAATAATAATTTTATGCCCATTTTTCAAAGTCAAAAATCAAAAAGCCAAAAGTCAAAATGTAATTTTTTGTACCTTTTCTTTTGAGTTTAATTAATTCAATTTATCCCAACAACATCCTCATTGGATGCAGTGTTCTTGTAAAAGGATTCAGCACCAAAGCCAATGCTTCAAGAGTGGTAGCCCCGAGCAATGGTTCATCATTTTTTTCTCCGAAAATGACCGGCGCTGTTGCCCCTTCGCCATTTAATTCAAAATAAGCTTCACCTATTTTTCTTGATATTTTACTTCCATCCGCTAACGCAAACACCATTTCCCTATATGGCTCAACACCAAGATGCCTCAGCACATCACCCGGCACAAGACTGTACACAGCCCCACTGTCTATCATGAAATCTATATCTTCCGTTTCAATAGCTTTACGGCTTTCCTTAACCTTCAGATATTGCGTTGTTATGCCCATAAAACAAGCTTTAAGGTAATCTTATAAATCAGCTTTTATCAATGATCAAAATAAAATCTTCCATCGGGTCGAAGAAAAAATCTGTCCAGCCGGTACGGTGGCTGTTCATTTCCTCTTCATTTGGGAAACCGGTATGGTGTACTATTACTTTCGTACCGGCTTCATCTTCTTTCAATAAATAATGAACTTCGCTTGGTTTTGTTTCTTCCGGCCAGTCGCTTGCTTTCCAGGTATAGGCCAGTTCCTTTTCATTTATTTTCAACACTTCCCCTTTTACCCAGCCATCAAACATTTCAAACTTTCCGCCCACCCGTGGTTCCACCGCCCCCTCGCCCCCGCTCCACTTCCTGATCAATACCGGGTCAGTGAGCAACTGCATTACCCGTTTGGGTTTCCCCGATAATGTAAATTCAAGAGTAAGATCGTAAACC